>ERZ1035037.9-NODE-9-length-103883-cov-38.888161_pt1 | contig 103883 bp, 170 predicted proteins | sample MGYA00520618_ERZ1035037 | MGnify/ENA primary metagenome ERZ1035037 (study PRJEB33766, sample SAMN09781741) | gut metagenome | biome: gut microbiome | host: Homo sapiens | place: Madagascar | study: EMG produced TPA metagenomics assembly of the PRJNA485056 data set...
TATATATTACTAAAATTAAGTAATTATATATATCAAGTATTATATATTATATTATACACTTATTCTTATTATCTATTCCCGCCCAACCACCCCTATTATACACTAAAAAAATCATTTTGTCAATACATATTTTAAAATTTTTTTGTAAACATATTATGAACATCATAATATTTATTCTAATTTCCTTTTCTTCTTTATATTTTCCTTTGTTCTTTATCTCTCTTATCTATATTTTACAATTTTTCTCTAAAATTTTTTCTAAAAATCACAAAAAATTTTGTAAAACCTCTTGACAAACAGGAAAAAATATGCTATAATATATATAGAAAAGATTTAAAAACTTGTCTTTATTAATAATTAAATTTTTAGAAAGGAGGTAATAATTAATGAAGATTCTAAAATCCTATAAATATCGAATTTATCCAAATAAAGAACAAGAAGTGTTAATTCAGAAAACTTTTGGTTGTTGTAGATTTGTGTACAATCAAACACTTGCCTATAAAATAGAACTTTATCAAACGCAAGAGAAATCGTTGAGCAGGTTCGATTGCGAAGAATATATGATTCATAATTTAAAAACCAATTATGAATGGCTTTTAGAACCAGATAAGTTTGCCTTATCAAGCGCAATTGAGAATTTGGATAATGCGTATCAAAAGTTCTTCAAAGAACATTCTGGATTTCCAAGATTTAAGAGTCATCATAATCACAGAAAATCATATACAACCAAAATAACCAATAACAACATCGAAGTTTCTTTTGAGAAGAGTCAAATTAAACTTCCAAAGTTACGTTGGATTAAAGCAAGACTTCATCGAGAATTTGTTGGTAAAATTAAAAGAGCAACTATATCACAAAATACCTCTAAAAGATATTTTGTGTCGGTTCTTGTGGAACAGGAATATGTACCATTACCAACGACCGGTTCTGCTGTTGGACTGGATCTGGGAATCAAAGATCTAGTTATTACCTCTGACGGTAAGAAATACGCCAACCCCAAAATTCTTACTAAATATGAAAAGAGATTAGCGAGAGAACAAAGACGATTAGCACACAAACAAAAAGACTCTCATAATAGAGAGAAACAACGTATTAAAGTAGCAAGAATTTACGAAAAGATTCATAATATCAGATTAGATTATTTGCATAAAACATCTAACGAAATTATTAGCGAAAACCAAGTAATAGTTTCAGAAGATTTAGCAGTGTCTAATATGATGAAGAATCATAAACTGGCAAAATCTATCGGAGATTGTAGTTGGTATGAACTGACACGACAATTGGAATATAAGGCAAAATGGAATGAAAGACAATATATTAAGATTGGAAGATTTGTTCCATCAAGTCAAACTTGCAATTGTTGCGGATACCAGAATAAAGAAACGAAGAATTTGTCGGTTAGAGAATGGATTTGTCCAATTTGTGGAACAAAACACGATAGAGACATCAACGCTGCTAAAAATATTTTAGATGAAGGGTTAAAACTTTTAAAAACCTCTTGACAGATTAAAATATTTATGATATAATATAAGTAGGGCAGGGACTGCCCGAATTCAAGCCTGTGGAGTTAGTAGGTTACGAGGATGAAGAAGCAGGAAGCCCAGATGTTTTGGCGTTGTGGGTGGTTCACAAACGAGTGAATTTATGGTATAATATAATCAAGGAAAGGGAATGCCGGGTTCCCTAAATAATAAAACAGGAGGATTCTTGATGTAATGTTTTTAGTTACATACTTCATTTAATTTCTATGGACAATATTCAACAGAGAAAAATCAAACTTTTTATAGACGCCGACGATACAATTTTAGAATCGTCAAAAGCCTTTATTGATATTGTTAATCGACAAGACAATATTAACCCACCTAAAATATATGATGGACTTCGAGATTGGAAATATCGGTCTTTGTTCCCATATATGACAAATGAAAGAATAGTTGAAATATATGATTCGGAAGAATTTTTTAATATCGTAAAAGTTAATCCAGATTTTGAAAGTTTTTATCTTAAACACGAAAATGATTTTGAATGGAATATCGTAACAAAAGGACACAAATCTAATATTGAACATAAACAAAAATATTTTAAGAAGCACCTTCCAAAAGCGAAGGTCGTTGGATGCAGATTTAATTCGAAGGAAGAACAGAATTTTGATAAATCTCATATCGATATGGATTATGGAATCCAAATTGATGATCGAACAGATTGTTTAATTGGAAGCAATGCGAATATAAAAATTTTATTTAAAAATAATCGAGATTTTTATTGGAATCGAACAGACATGACAAGCGAGCCTCTTTATATAATGAATAGCTGGAAAGAGATAATCGAAACTTTAGAATTTGCTCTTGAAAATTCAGATGTGTTTATGGAGAGGTGTTGAAAGTGAAAACGACTAAAATTATTTTGTTTTCAGGATTCGCAAGGCACGGAAAAGATCAGAGTGCGACATTCTTAAAAGAAGAATTGGAAAAAGCAGGAAAAACAGTCCTTGTGTATCATTTTGCCGACGCTCTTAAATCATTGTGTGAAAATTCATATAATTGGATTAAAGGCGACAAAGGACCAATCGGAAGGACAATTCTTCAAAGCGTTGGAACATATTATCGGAAGAACAATCCGCAGTGTTGGGTTAATATTGCTCGGCAGATTGCCCTTGGGTGTTCAGAAGAATATATGTTAATTCCGGATTGTCGATACAAGAATGAAGCTTTCGGATTTTTAGATTTTGATTACAAAAACATTCGTGTTGAAAGACCAAATTTTGACAATGGACTTACTCCGGAACAAAAATCACACATTTCAGAAACAGAAATGAGTACGTTTTCTGAATATGATAGCACAATTATTAATGATGGTTCTCTTGATGACTTAAGAGAAAAGGTAAAACAAGCATTTCAATTAGAGGTGGAATAATGCCAATTAGAGAACAGAATTTGTATCAGATTTACAAGTTCTCTTCCGCATTTATTTGCGAAAATAATTTAGATATTAAAGATTATACTCCACGCCGAGCCGCGCAAGAAGGATGTTTAGTTTCTTGTGGAGACAATATTGCGTTTGACCAAGCGCGAAAAATTCGTAATGATAACAGAAATTATAAAGAAATTTTTTCAAATATTCAATTTCTTCGAAACTCTCTCCATAGAGCGAAAAAAGAGGGACGAAGTAAAGAGGCAAAAATATTTTGGCAAGCAATCCTAAATACACTATTTGTTAAAGACTTTGTTGTTGTTGAAGTAAAAAAGAAAGAAGAATATAAAAGAATTTCAAAATCCGGATTTTATGTTAATGGAATCCGATATGTTCGATTTAGCGCATCTGCTGGACAAATTAGACATAACTGTGTTTTAATGGTTAATGCCGAAATCGCAGAAGAATTAACCAATCGGTTGATGTGCGATTTCAACAATCGAGTTAAAGAATTTAATCTTGCTAAACTTTCAGCATATTTTGCCCTTTCCACATCGTCAATTTTGTGGGTTTCAACTCCGCGTGTTTGTGTCATCAAAGACTTTTTCACAACACTTCCAAACCAAAAGTTGGACTGGATCACAACAGACGAAAATGGAAAGAAGAAGGTTGAAGAAAGGGTTCTTGACATTACAATGAATTCTTGCGATGGGCAAGGACTTGTTTCTCCGGAAATGGCACAAAAATGGTCGCAGGAAATGAATCTTGGATATGTCGCAAGTTCATATGTCGTTCGTTCAATATTTGTTAAAGGAAACCTTGTCCCGTTTGATTTTCACGCATATGCGAAAGAAAATGGAATTGAATATATTTATGACAAGTGGGGACATCCGTATAAAGTTGACGAAATCGATGTTCTTCTTTCAGAATCACAGTTCAAGATGCATAAGTATTATTCGAGCTGGGAAGATTATTCTGAATATATCGAAATGGCGCAAATTGGTTGGGGTGTTTCGAGATATAACCGAAAGTTTGATGATGAATGGGTTCTTGCGAATTATCAGATAATTCAGGTTTTGAATATTAACAAAGACGACATTAAAAATCTTGTTCAACCTACAATTGATTGGATTAATAAGGTTTGCTCCGGAGACCCGTTATATGCGATGCTGTATTCGCTTGGGGGATTTTCAGAAGATTATCAGATTGAGTATAACGATGTTTATACGAGAGCACAAAATCTTGCAATGAAAGCTGTTGTAAAGAATCCAGACTTTCTAAAAGACACATATGTTCAACGGAAGATTTATCGCAACCTGATTCGAAGCATTACTCAAGCGAAAATTGGAAAGATTTGGGTTAGAGGCAATTATTCGTTTATGATTTCAGATCCAATCGCACAATGTCGAAGTGCGTTAGGGCTTGATCCAAAAGGCGAGGTTCCTGGAGAATATATTTATTCAAATTTCTGGAATAAGAGATATGAACCTGAAAAAGATATTGTGTTGTGTCGGTCTCCACTTCTGGACAAACACGAAGTCAATCATTGTAAGTTATATAGAAGTAGCGAAGCAGATAGATGGTATAAGTGGATTGAAAGCGGAATAATTTATTCGATTTATGATTTGAGCACATTAAGACACAGCGATTCTGATTTCGATTAAGTGAATTCTCAAGTCGAAGTAAAAAGTAGTGAACCGAAAGATTCGGGTGTCAAAACGACGATAGTGTTTCGTAGGAAATGACGAATAACGTTTTGGCTAACAGGGGAAACCTCAGCGCATAATGGCGGTGGCAATCCTGTGGTAAGCAATTAAAATGTAGATTATTTAGCGTCAATTTTAAAAAAGATTGGAGGTGAAAAAATGGGGAAATTTATTGATAGAACAGGAATGAGATATGGGACATTAATAGCCGATGAATATGTCGGCGAAGGAAAGTGGAAATGTCATTGTGAACAATGTGGAAATATTTTTATTAAGCTAACTTCTCAAATGCAAAAATCAGGATGTAATTATTGTTGGAAAAAACATATAAATAGTAACTTTTTTCAAGAAATTGATAATGAAATAAAAGCATATTATTTTGGCTTGTTTTGGGCAGATGGATATTGTAATGAACATTTAAATATGTTTAAAATAGATTTGCAAGAATCAGATAAAGAAATCCTTGAAAAATTTAACAAGTTTGTTGAAAGTTCTCACGACATAAACCAATACATTGTTAAGCCAGGAGAAAGTTATAGAAATAAAGAGTCCGTTGTATATAGATTCAGAACGGTGGATAAAGTATTTATTCATTCTTTATCTCAAAAGGGAATGTCACCACATAGAGAAAGCTCTCATTTGCCATTTGAATATATTCCTGAAAATTTATTGGTTCATTTTATAAGGGGATATTTTGACGGAAATGGAAGTATAAGTATAATAAAAGGTCACATCGTTAATATATGCGGCGGCGATGTTATTTTGCACGATATAGATAATATATTAAAAAATATGAATTTTAAAACGACCTTTCATAGAAGAAAACCGGAAACTTTGAGCAACAATACTTTATATATTCAAGGCGGAGCGAAAGAACAAAAAAGATTTCTTGATTGGATATATGGAGACGCTACCATATATTTAGATCGAAAATATGAAAAATATTTACAATTTTAATTGAAACTCAAACGATCATCCCTTGGCTAAAAAGCAATAGGAGTAGGGCCGCTCGCAACGGTGGGAGAAAACCCCTTAAATCGAAGTGCTACTCATATATCAAATTAATTTAATTTGGTTGGAAGATATGATCTAAGCCCCTAATAAATATCGGGAAACCGAGGGTACTAACTGGGAGACATAGTAATGTCGTCAGACAACGAAATTCTTCTAAAAGGTTCGATGAAAGATGTGACAAATCCAATTAGCTACGACAAAAAATCAGCCCCTGTTCACAAAATTTGTCACCGCGAATTCGTAAAAACAGACTTGCGTGGATTCGGAACAAAGGTTGGAACATATAGCAATTATTCTACGCAACTTGAAGCAATGCTTCCATTGTTTCAGAAGCCAGACCAAAAACGTCAGCGAGATGAAATAGAGTTGCGCAAAAAGCTTCTTCGTGAAATCAACGGACAGGAAATCGACCGAATTAAAGGCGTTGAAGCAAAAGGTCCTCCGAAGGACGAGTGGCTTCGCACACAGAAGGTTGAAAAAGACGATCCGGAAGATGTAATTAAAGCAAAGAGATATCATAATTCCCTTGTTATTAACAAGAAGCCGTATTTCTTTAGATATTTATATCCAGAATTGAATACTTCGTATAAGACACACGAAAAGAGATACGACGAAATCGCAAAATGCACATATCGGACGAGATTAAAGAAACTTCTGACAAAAGAGAACAAAACGCCAGAAGAGAAAAATTTTATCAGAAATTATCATCAATTTTCCCCGGTTTTAAACACGAATTGTACGATGAACATTTTGTGCCATATGGTTGAAGATACGGATTTTGACATACAGTACAACAAAAATTGCGTCAGCCTACTTCCGTATTATGATCTTGATGAGTATAAGTTCGACCCGGAGATTCTTGGCAAATTCCGAGATATGTATCGGAAATTCAATGACAAAAAAGCAATCACAATTGTCAATCAGATTTTTAACAATTCTGACGAAGAACAAGCAGACGAAATTCGAATGGAAATTCTTGATTCGATTCGAGATGAACTTCGTACCGAATATGATGAACTTGAAATGGCTTCGATGGACGCATTGACATACATTAAAGCACTTTCGCAGAGTTATTCAAAATTCAACTGGGACTTTGCTTGGAGTTTGCTTGACGAACAGATTTTAGATGTTATTGAAGAAAAGGACGCATATGCGCCGGTTGAGTGCGTGGACGGAGAAGAATATCTTGGAAGACGATTTAAGTTGAAAAAGATTCCAAAACAAATTCAACAAATGATTATTGACCCAGAGACCGGTGAGGTTCTGGGGGAAGGAGAAAAAGAAGAAAATGAGAATTCTTAAACAGGGAAAACCAAAAGAAGAAAAAAAGATGGTTTATTATGTTTGTAATAATTGTGGAGCAGAGATAGAAATTGAAACTGACGAAAGTCTCTATTGTTGTCCTTGTTGTGGGGAAGAACAGTTAATGTTGCTTCCCAAAATTAGAGACAAAGCATTTCATAAGCCGCTTTCTGCCGGAGAAGCATTTCCGAAAAAGTATTTTCGGTTTGGTGTATCTGAAGGAGCTGTAAAACTTCCAGATGAAGAAATTCGCAATATGATTGATGAGACGGTTCAGACATATCTTAGAAGTAATTGCGGATATTGTTATAACGGAACTGGAGATACTTTTATCGCAGTGTTCCAATCAAACGAAAATGACATTAATGATTATTTTGTAGTGGTCGGAAAGAATTGTTATGAAATCAATTCTTGTGAATTAGAAGATGATTGTCCGGAAGAGGAGGATGAAGATGAGTAAATTTAGCCTGTTCGTTAAATATCACAATTTTAACGCAGACAGAATTGAAAATTATGACGTTTTAAAACATCAAGAAAAATTTATTAAAAATTTAAAGAAGAAAAGCCAGAACAGAGAAGAATTTTCCAAAAGCCTTCAATCCGAATTTATGTATAGATTTTGGGCAAAATGCGAGTGGGAACTAATTATTTCTAAAATGGAGGAAGGACGAATTATCCTTTCTCCATGGATTGGCGGCCGAAATCCAGAAACTTCTTTTCTTGATGTAACAGATGACAAAAATTTTGATTGGGTAGGTTTTGCCGACAAATATATTGGCAAACAAAATTTTGGTAACAAAGCAAAAATTGACATTTATGACCAAATTATGTACGGAGATAGATTTTCAAATCTTGTAGACGAATTGTGGTATACTCGGTTGCCGTATGAACGCGACAACCCTAAATTTCATAGATAAAGGAAAAATATGGATTATTCAGAAATTATTTCAAATGTAAAAGTTTATGGACTCGAAGAATCAATTAAAAGAGCCAAATATCCAATGTCAACAGATATTGGTAAATTAAACAGTGATTTGACTTCCGGAATTGCCTCCCTCGCAAGAAGCGAACGCGGGGCAGGACACGACCAATGGCTTACTGGAGTAATCGTCCAATTTGATTTAACCTTTACTGTTAAAGCTTGGACAGAAGCACAAAGATATCATTTTCTTGATTTCGTTAGTTCTCAATCGACAATGCATCGAATTACTCGATTTAATCTCGACAATCAATATATTAAATATGTTGACCAAAGAATTGTTGATATTATGAAAGAAAAGATTAGAGAATATAATGATTATTGTGAGTTGTCAAAAGACGCAAGACCAGGAAGCGTTGCTGAAAATGTGAAAAAGAATATGTATCTTGAAATTCTTTATTCCAACCCGTGCGGATTTCAGTTGACTGCAGGAATGACGACCAATTATCGTCAACTTAAAACAATTTATGCCCAACGTAAAAATCATAGGCTTCCAGAGTGGAGAGCTTTCTGTGAATGGATTAAAACGCTTCCAAACAGCGAACTTATTACGTGTGAAACAAAAGAGGAGAATAACTAAAATATATGGCTAACCGTTTCAAAGACTATCGAGCACAATTGAAGAGTAATAAAACAGTCGTTTTATCCGACGATGAACTGAAGCTTTATTCAAGAACAGCAAACAACGAGGGCGTTTCTCACGCAAATGTTGATTGGGGAGATTGTGTTGTGTTTACAGACACAAACAAGCGCGACGAAGCGACGGATGAGGATGTGTCGGAAGTTCCAGATAATTCAGATAAAGAAAAGACAATTATCAGAAATATGGAGAGAGAACAAAAAACGAAAGAGACAAAAACAGAAGGAGATATAGAATAATGTCTGAAAAAGAAACGACAATTAACAGGGAGTTTTTGCAGACACAGGTTATTGAAAGTCCGTATGATGTAAGAGACTATCAGATCGTTGCTGAAAAAGATTTTCCCGAAACATTTGAACTTCCTAAAAAGGTTAATGTTAAAAATCAAGGGATGAAGCCGACCTGCGTCGCACACGCACTTTCTTCACTCGTTGAATATCACAATTTAATCGAAACAGGAAAATATCGCAAGTTCAGCACGGAGTTTATTTATGGAACTCGTGACATCGGTTATTATATCGGGGATGGTATGGTAATCCGTGATGCGCTTAAGACGGTTCAAAAATATGGAGACTGCTACCATTCAGACTGTCCTGGAAACCACAACACAGCGGAGGCAATGAAAAATGTCAATGAGAAAGTGGAAGAATATCGAGATCTTGCATATCCTCATCGAATCGGTTCTTATTATCGTGTTAGAACTCCGGAAGAAATCAAAACTGCCCTAATGAACTACGGTCCGGTTGTTGTTTCGATGACTTGTAAGGAGAATGCATATATTGCTGATGACACATATTGTTATCCGCAAAACGCAAAAAATTCAGGCAGACATTGTGTTCTGATTGTTGGATGGAATGAAAAAGGTTGGATTATTCAAAATTCTTGGGGCGTTTTTTACGCAGGAGACGGTTATTTCACACTGCCATTTGATTTCAAGATTAACGAAGCATGGGGAACGACCGATCAAGAAGATGATTATTCTCTTCTGAAGCGCAAGGCAAGAAACAAGTTTATGAATAAAATTTACGAAATTATTAACAAAATCGTAAATTGGTTTTACAACAGAAAGAAGCAGAAAGAATCGTAAAAATTTTTTTGAAAAATTTCATAAAACCTCTTGACAAACGGGAGGTTTTGTGATATAATGGTATCAGAAAGAACAAGGAGGCAAAAACCAATGACAAATATTGAAAAACTCAGAGTAATGTCGCTCGACGAATTTTCACTTTGGCTTGATGAAAACGGATTGTTTGACAATTCTCCGTGGATGAATTGGTTCGATAAAGAATATTGCCAAAACTGTGAGGCCGAAAAGGTTATGATGGAAAGCGGGAAGACTTGCCCGTGCGCATATTGCGAGATTCACGAGCACTGCCGATTCTTCCCAGATGTTCCAACTCCGGTAAATTATGACATCATCAAAATGTGGCTCCAAAGAGAAGAGACGGAGGAAAAAGAGAAATGATTCTTGTGTTGGTAATGTGCCTCTTTTTACTGGAAGACCTCAAGCAAAAATAATCGAAAAATTTTTTGAGAAATTTTCAAAAACCCCTTGACAAACGAAAGAAAATGTGGTATAATATATTCAGAAGGAAGAAAGAGTAAAGAATAAAAGGACTCCTTCTGACGGTGACTCCGATAACCGAAAATTTTCGGAAAAATATGGGCGGGTATCTCAGCTGGACAGAGGAACGGTATTTATCGAGTCTTGATAAAAGACTTAAACAGCAACTTTTCTTATGATAAAAAAGGGGACTCCGTTAGTCGATGGTTCGAATCCATCCCCGCCCACCAAAACTAAATGCTTGTCATTCGACAAGCATAGAACATAAAAAGACACAAACAGCAATCTTAGTAATAATAATTTCAAATTAGAAGCAATTATACATATTGTGTCTTGTGAATTTATGTTCTATATTGGTCGAATGACCACTGGGGCGCGAACAGCAATTTTTTTGGATTCTAATGATAATAGAAAAACCTTCAGCGCCCCGGATTTCATATAGAAATCAAAAAAGTGAGGAAAAGAAAATGTTTATGGATGCCGTTCGAGATAATATTCTCGAAAACCACAACGTATTAATTACTGAAAATGGAGCAATTGGATACAAAACCACCGGAAAGAATCTTCTTGATTTGAACTTCTCGGTCGCTTCTCTCCGAAATGTTTCGGAAGCAGAAATCGCAGAAAGATTTTATAAGGCGTTTTTTGAAGATAAGAATCTCGCGATGCGCTGGCTGTTTTTCGCAAGAGATGTTCGAGGTGGGCTTGGAGAACGTCGCCTGTTTAGAGCCGTTATCGAAGCCCTTTCAATGGAAGATCCGGAAGTCGTTAAGGCAATTATTCCGCTTATTCCGGAATATGGCAGATATGATGATCTCTGGTGTCTGCTCGATACTCCTGTTAAAGATGTTGTGATTAGCTTTGTGGCAAAACAGTTCGAAGACGACATCTCCGGTCTGATTAACCGTAAACCAATTTCCCTTCTCGGCAAGTGGGCGCCGTCGCCTTCTGCTTCTTCAAGAGAGACGAAGCGTTATGCGAAAATTATCGCAAAAGGACTTGGTCTGACGGAAAGGGATTACCGCAAGGGGTTGAGCAAGATTCGCAAATATCTCGATGTTGTTGAAGTAAAGATGTCTGCGAAGAGATGGGACGAAATCAATTATGAAGCAGTTCCTTCTCGCGCAAACCTGATTTATAACAATGCTTTCCTTCGCAACGATGAGGAGCGTCGTCAGGAATATCTTGAAAGTTTGAAGAACGGTGAGGCAAAGATTAATACCTCCGTGCTCTATCCACACGATATCGTTCATAAATATACGAACGGTTACAGCAGAAGTTGTTCTCAATATGATGAAACTCTTGAACAGTTGTGGAAAAACCTTCCGAATACCGTCAATGAAAACGGGGACACTCTTGTTGTTTGTGACGGTTCTGGTTCGATGGAGTGTTGGATTGGTGGAACGGGCGTAACTGCTCTTGAAGTAGCCAATGCTCTTGCGATTTATTTCGCAGAACGTTCAAGCGGACAGTTTAAGGATAAATTCATTACGTTTTCGAGCAAACCGAAGTTTGTTAATATCAGTAGTGGCAAAACGCTTCGTGATAAGATTCGTATTGCTATGGTAAACAACGATTGCTCCAACACCGATATCGAGAAAACTTTTGATTTGATTTTAGACGTTGCCGTTAAGAACCATATGAAGCAGGAAGATCTTCCGAAGAATGTGCTGATTATTTCGGATATGGAATTTGATGATGTGACCTCGCAGTATTGCGGATGGAATTGTAAAAGGTGTAATAAAACTCTGTTTTCAACCATTTCGAAGAAATTCAAGAATGCTGGATATAAGATGCCGCGACTGATTTTCTGGAATGTGAATTCTCAGACCAAAACGATTCCTGTTCGCGAAAACGATCTCGGAGTTGCGCTCGTGAGTGGTTTCTCGGTTAATGTCTGTAAGATGGTAATGAGTGGCGAAATCGATCCGTATAAGTGTCTGTTGGACGCAATTATGGATAAGAGATACGATGCCGTTTCAGAGGCGGTTAAAGAAATAATCTAAAAAGGAATATGTGTGGGAGCGGTCAAAGAATAAAGTAAATAAGATGACCGCTCCTGTTTTTGTGAAATATGAATATTTATGTTGCCGCACCGTTTGGTTCCGTTGGTAGTGAAAAGAGATGCATTGTCGAAGAAGTTAGGAAAATTCTTCAATCGAAAATTTCATACGGAGATAAGATTTTCTGCCCGTGGGATTACAAAATTCCAAACGCTTGGGATTATCCGAACGCAGAGTGGGCGCAGATGGTTTTCGCCAATGATGTAAAAGCAATTAACAGTGCCGACATTGTTGTTGCTGTTTCGTATGGTAGAGCAGAAACGACAAGCGGAACGAACTGGGAAATTGGATATGCTTTTGGAATTGGAAAGAAAATTATCGTTGTTGAGATGACCGATAATGTGATGAGTCTGATGATTTCAAATGGATTTTATGCCGTTGTGCGCGGTTTAATTGGATTGAAAAATTACGATTTTAACAAAATGCCAAAATTGAGAACGGAGACAGAACAAAAATAAATATCTGTTAAAAGGAGATTAAAATGAAAAACAGTTTACTGGACGGCGTTGTTTCCGCAGAAGAAGCAAGAAAAATTATTGGAGCAAAAAAGAATTCTCCGACAAGAGAGGATTTTAAATGGTTTCGAGACAATAATAAGGCTTTCGTAAATTTTTTAAAAAAGATGGAGTATTCATCCCAAACCCTAAAGGGATTGGGATGAATACGACAAATAAAATATGAGTGATTGGAAATCTAAAAACAGAAGGAAATATTTGCTTCAATACCATTTGATTTTTGTTTGTAAATATAGAAAGAAATTATTTTGTCTTTCAAATATTTCGGATGACATTAAACAGTTCTCGTATGAGATATGCCTAAAACACAATATTCGAATTAAATATATGGAAACAGATAAAGATCATATTCATTATATGATCGAAACGACGCCAAATGTCTCTTTGTCTTGGGTTATTAATTTGTTAAAATCATATACGACATTTCATATTTGGAAACTGCATCAAAGTATTCTGCGAAAATATTTTTGGAAAGAAAATACGTTCTGGACAGACGGATATTTTATTTGTAGTGTGGGCAATGTTTCTGAGAAAATGCTAAAAGAATATATAGAAAATCAAGGCTAAAAGAAAGGAGGAAACATATAATGATTGTAAATAGAGCATATAAATTTCGGCTATATCCAAATGAAGAACAGAAAATAATGTTTGCTAAAACATTTGGATGTGTCAGATTCATTTATAACAAAATGTTGGAAGATAAAATCAAACATTATCAAGAAACAAGAGAGAAATTAAACAACACGCCAGCCCAATATAAATCAGAATTTGAGTGGCTAAAAGAAGTCGATAGTCTTGCTCTTGCAAATGCTCAAATGAATTTACAATCGGCATATAATAACTTCTTTCGTAGTCCAAAAGTTGGGTTTCCAAAATTCAAGAGAAAAAGAAAAGACAAGAATTCTTACACGACAAACAATCAGGATGGAACCGTTTCGATTGTTGATGGAAGATTAAGACTTCCAAAAGTCGGATTAGTTAAGATGGTTCAACACAGAATGATTCCATCTAATCAAAGAATCAAATCCGCAACAATTGAGAAAACTCGATCCGGCAAATATTATGTTTCTATATTAGTAGAGTTTGAGAAAGAAATTTCGAATGTTCAATTAGACAAAGCGAAAGCATTGGGATTAGACTATGCGAGTCACAGTTTTTATGTCGATAGCCAAGGCAGGGAGGCTAATTACCCGAAATTCTATCGCAGTGCACAAGTTGTTTTGTCTAAAGAGCAAAGAAAACTTTCTCTAATGAAATATGGAAGCAATAATTATGAGAAACAGAGAGTTAAAACAGCAAAGATTCAAGAGCATATAGCAAATCAAAGAAAAGATTGGTTGCATAAATTGAGTTTTGAATTGGCTGAATTATACGATTATATTTGTGTCGAAGACATTAATATGCAAAATATGGCGCAGTCATTAAAGCTCGGAAAATCAACTAACGACAACGGATTTGGAATGTTCAGAACGTTTCTTACATATAAACTTGCAGAAAGAGGAAAACAGTTAGTTAAAATTGATAAATGGTTTCCTTCAAGCAAGATGTGTAGATTTTGCGGGTGTGTTAACAAAGATCTAAGACTTTCTGACAGAGTTTGGACTTGCGAATGTGGGGCGGTTCTTAATCGAGACGAAAATGCCGCAATAAATATTATGAACGTTGGACTCTTAATGGTCTGATGCTATAAATAACCGCAAGAACTGCGGGATTAGCCTGTTGATACTTGAGGCACCGTAAATTTGTTATACGTGAAAGAAACCTCATTGAGCAGGAAGCCCACGCCCCTTTAGGGGCTGGGTAGTTCACGAAATTTCGGAAGATATTGATGTCAATGGACAAAACAGGGATTTCTACGAAATTCGTTTTATGAAAGAAGAAATTAAAACATTACTCAATTGTTTGAAGGAGTTAAAAACAGAATGACAAAACAAGAAGCATTAGAAGAGATAAGACAAGAAGCATTAGCAGAATTAAAAGACTATGTCCGTTGTGCAAGTTGGACTGATGATGATTATGTTGATTGTGTTTCCGTAGAAGCATTGAAGATTGCGATTGAAGCGTTGGAGCGAAATGTTTCAATGTACCGTGGGCTCGACAAGATAGCGGAAAATATGGAATGGAGCGGTGAAATCCAAGGAGTTAGATCGCTTTTACAAGACGAAGAAGTAAAGCAAATGATTAAAACGCATCGTGGTCTTCTGGAATTAATTGATCAGCATTTGATTCACGATAAAGAGGAATCGACAGACGTTCATATGGAGTTCGACAACGGTTTTCAGAAAGAAACAATGCTTAGGTTGCTGAAATATGCTGGGTATGATTGTGATGTTTTCGACGATGACGATTACTTTGTTGGGATGAAAATCAGCAGAAAATCAGATTAACCCCGCCCGGGTATGATTGTGATGTTTTGAGTGAACTCGATGATTTCGTGATGATGAAGATTAGTAGAAAATAAATAAATAAAAGGAATTATTATTATGAAGAACCGTTATTTTGATGGGAAAATCATTAGTGCTAAAGAAGCAAATGATATGATGATGGAAAAGAAAGAGTTTGGCGGAGTATACCCTTCGCAGAAAGAACTGATTTCATTTTATGAATCAAAAAAAGAATTTTTTGATTACGTAAGCAGCGGTATTGTTGCGGGTGCGAAAGTAGGAAACACAGGTGTTTTAGTTGAATCATTAGATGAAGTTTTTGACGATGTTGATGATCTTCTTATGGTCATAGCATTTTATAGAGACCTTGGATTTGAAGTTGGTCTGAAGCGTAATGAAAAAGAAACAATCCTTAGCATTTCTTGGGAAATTGGTTATAATTTCTAAACTAACCCCGCCCGGGTATAAAATTTAACCGGTACCCTGAAAATATCCCCGGTAGGGTATAATCTGCCGTAATTGTAAAAGACATTTTTTGTGGAGGATATATGAAAACAATTAAAATTGAATCATCATTTTGGGTTGCGATGTTGTATATGGCATTGTCGCGAAGCCAAAAACGAATTTAGTTTCTTGGAATCGGAGGGAGATTAAATGATAGATTTATATAACGAGTATGTAGAGAATACTGAAATCGATTTGCGAAACGCAGGGCTCATGGGAAGAACTACTCATATTTATAAAGCTTGGGCAGACTCACTTGGTGATGTTCATCTTGATGTTCATCTTGATGTTCATCTTGATGTTCAGATTGATTGTACTGATAAAGACGGAACAGGAAATCAATGGATTATACCCGATTTGCGTATTCCGATGGACGGGATAATTCATTTGAAAACAATCAAAGACCCAGAATATTGTATGTCTGTATTAACACAGGCCTGGTTTGAGCCTTGCCGAGATATTATTCTCCAGCAAGGGCACTCCGAGTCTCCTCTTGTGCCACTGGTAAAGACACCATCGCCCTATTATGTTGCGGTTCAACGCCCCGGTTCATCTGTAAAGGAAATGACCCTTAAAGAAGTCGAACAGAAATTGGGGCACAAAGTCCGGATTATTTCTGAAAAGTCAATAAAAAAGGAGTAAATATGATTACGGCGGAAGAAGCAAAAGAAAATGTTCGATTACATTCTCTTGATATTTTTCATACATCGATAAGACTTTGTTCTGACCAAGAAAATAATTATGAGAATCTTCTCGAAACAGTTTATTGGACTATTAGAAGAGAGTCTCATGCCGGACATTCGATGATAAGCGTTCTTGTAAATGTGACCACATCTGTCGAAGAAGCTATCGATATTTATAAAATGGCAGATTTTTTAAAAGAACAAGGATTTGTTGCGTTTGTTGCTGGTTCGGTCGACGGCAAGCAAGTGGAACTTATAGTGGAGTGGTAAAATGATTAACATAAAAGAAATTATTAAAATTACTAAAAAGGCAAGAAAAGAAAAACAATTTGAAAAACATTTCGCAGAACATAATTCGGAGGTTATTGAATATGTTGAAAGCGAAATTTTGAAAACTGCCGAAAAAGGAGAATATTCACTCCGCATAGAGTTAGACGATATTCTAAAAATTGATAAAGATATTAAAATTTCGGATTTGATTAAATTTTTAGAAAAACAAAAATATGATGCCTATCTGAATTGTATTTGCATGGAGCTTTGTATTAATTGGAATCAATTTATGTTATAAGGAGTAAAAAATATGATTGATGCTAAAGAAGCAAGAATGGTTTGCGATAAAGCTCGTATTCCTCCTTCTAAATTAGAATTCTCCGATCTGATTAAAAATATATCGGACAAAATTGAGCTTGCGGCGGCTGCTGGATGCGATAAAATAGAACTGTCGTTTATTTCAATTGGTCTTTGGAATTCAAGTGCGAAGTCGGCTGATTTGAAAGAGTTTTTGAAAGAAAACGGATACAGAGTTAAGCTTATCTTTGACGGTCCGTATAATGATGCAGAATTTATTATTTCGTGGTAAAAGGATTGGTGAGAACTGATGAAAGAAAATAATTTTAATGTCGGAGATAGAGTTTCATTTTTAATGCCTGGCTATTCAGATTTTGTATATGTATTAAATACAGATGGAGAAATTGTTAGTGAAATGCCAACTGAACTTGGATTGTTTTATAATGTTTCTTTTCCATCAAGATTTCCATATCAAATTAATGTGTTTAATCGAATGATTAAACCGTATGAGAAAAAAGATAGAGAAGAACTTGTCAAGATAGTATACGAAGACAATGGGAAGAAAGTGTTCGTGGATAGTAACGGTAGAATATATGATTTCGACAATGTTCTGCCCGGCGCTATTGGAGGAATGGGATTCTAATATTTAAAAGGTAGTGAGGAAATATGGAAGTTATTGATGCAGAAAGGAGAAATGATTATGACAAAGGAATTTGCGGTAAAACTGATTGAAAAACTGGAAAGACTTGTTGCGAGTGAATTAGCAAAAGACGGTATAGATAATGAACGCGGACATTTAAATATTAATTTGTCTTTTATGGAAATTGGAATGATTATCGGAGCACTTCAAGTGCTTGTCGATAATTGCGAAAAGTGATATTGATAAATATTTAAGAGTCGGTTGAAAGACCGGCTCTTTTTTTGTTTGGGTTATTGGGGAGCGGAGAGGAGTGAGGGGTGAAGCGGTGGACAAAGTGGTGAAATGATTTAGAACAGATGATGTGTTTTAGTTGTGGGTGAAAAGGGGCATTTGGGCGGTTTGGCAAAAAGATGAGGAGAATTTTGGAATAAGATTGTGTGAGGTGGAATTGGAAATAGTTTGGGATGGAGGTGTGGTTGTTGAGAATTTGTTCGAAGAGTATTGGTCTTTAGATAGTTTTGGTGCGGATTTGGTTTTGAGAGGTGGACGAAATAGGTGGGGTGAAGGGGAGTTTTAGTAGTGGGAGGATGATAATGGTTGGAATGCCGATTTTGGGACGATTTTCCTTTATTTAATAAGGCGTGGGGAAAATGTTTAGGTTGGATGGGTAAGGATGGGGTAAATTGGGTTGTGCGAGAATGAGAGAAAAATAAAAGAAATTTACAGATTGTTTAGAGGCGAGTAATATTGGGGAAACAGGTGGGTGATATAATTAGAGAGGATAGGATAGGAAATTTGGTGAAGATGAGGTGGGGAGGAGTGAGGGGGAGGAGTGATTTGGGAGTGGGTGGGCAGTTTGCTATTCGTATGCGAGAAAATATCGGATATGATACTTATTAAAATAAAAAGTATCTGTGTCAATGTAAAAGAGATATATTGACATATGCCATCATCTTGAAAGGAGGTGAATAGGATGGCTGAAATCTTCGTATATGTTATCGTATACCAGAATCTCTCTGGCATTATGACAACATACGCAGATGCATTCCGTCTTCGTAAAGACGCGGAGAAGGTTGCGAAACAGCTTCGTGCTTGCGAATATGAGCGCGTCGATGTACGCAAAATGCGTCTCATCTAAAATTTGGGGTTGTGGGTCAACCCGGCAACAAAAACCCTCCATCGGCTTTCCAAGACACCCAACGTGGATTACAGAGGAAAGCCCAGAAAGGATTTCTACTATGAAAACCACTGCTATCTTCACTCGCACCCTGATTACATCGACCGTTCCAGCTTTCGACCTCGTTCGTCAAGGTTGGCAGATTCAGTCCATCGACATTGACGGCATAGTCACTGCTACCAAGCAGCAGATTGTCAACTGCGACAAGGAAGCTGCGGCATCGAATATGATGCTTCGCAATCTTTTCGATTCTAAGAAGAAATACGGAATCGAATATGTCACCAAAATCGACTTCGGTGTCTATAAGGTCGGTCTTGTCTGGAACGCAGAGACACAACAAGTCGAAAGTTGGATGAATCGTCCAACGATCACCGATATCTCTTCCGTCATTCCGAAAGAGGGAGAAGAAGACGACTTCGACTTCTATCCTTCTGACGAAGATCTCGCTGCAGAGGAAGCTTGGGACGCACGAACTTCTCGTGAGTTCCAAGACAGCTTTTTCGACGGTGGTCGTTATTGAAAGGAGGTAATGACAATGAAGAACTTCTTCGCCCGTCTTCTCGACTACATCCGGTTTCTCATCACCGGAAAATCTGACAACTTCGTCGACACAAACATCCTCGACTTCTCCGGTCAGGGAAGAGACCGTTATGGTCGATAAGCCCTCTTCGAGCATTAGAGCTTCGGTTCTAATGCTCCATAGAGTGTTTATCACTCTCGCCTCAAACACCAGAGGTGAAATCACCCATTGCGCAGGGTAAAGCGCAGAAAGGAGCGTTATTATGAACGCAAAAATTTCTATCACAAACTCCACCGTTAACATCTACGAGTACGACAATCACGCAGAAAGCGCCAGAGATGAACTTCTCCGGAAGCTCTTCCATGCTCGCCACAAGGCGACAATGGGCGGCGTCTCCAACTGGGAGAAGCTGCTCGACCACTACTACAGTGGAGAATACGAAGAGATGATTGAGAACATCTCCTCTTTCTCCGGACCGGGTGGAGCGACCCGGAAAGCCTGCATCCGTCTCATCAAAATCATTGCCAAAAGTGAGGAGGTAAACTGAAATGGCAAAGAAGAAAATTCGTTTTACAAACTTTTGGGGAGACGAAATCTCCAAACGGCAGTATGTGGATGACAAGATTCGCGTGCTCTCCGAGATGGAGCTTTTCTCACCTGACAGCATCGTGAACGAAAAAGAAGTTCAGAACAAGCTCCACGACTTCAGGCATTGGACTCGCAGGATATTAATGTCTTGCGAAACCGAAATCCAAATTGACAGTCTTACAAGAATGCTCATTGTCGGAGAACTCTCTCCGGCAGCATTCGTCGAAAGATACTACGACCGCATTAACGGTTGAAAGGAGGAAAAGAAAATGGCACAGTATTGCGAATTGGCAGGAAAAGTAACCAACTGTACCGACAACTGTCGGGTTTGTCTCGAAGAAGAAAGGAGGGACAACAAAGTGGAAAACAATTTCAAGGTTGGAGACATCGTAAGATATCTCAAAGATACTTCGAACTACGATGGATCTGAAAAAATTTATTATCCGCCCGTTGGAACAGTTGGAATTATTGTTTCGATGGAAGAAGACGACATTCAGGTTCAGTGGCCGAAAGGAACAACGTTGGACGAAGGTTGCTGGTACGTCGGACCCGAAGACATTGAAAAAGTTTGAGAAATTCACCGATTTCTCTTGACATTTTAAAGAAAGTATGATATAATATAATCAAGCTGGGATATCGGCTAAACGGTCAGAAAGGATAAAGATTATGAAAAACATTTTCGAAAACGAGTTCATTCGCGTTGAATTAACTGGAAGAAACTACGACTTCATTGCGACTGTCGAAAACAAGACGAACAAGAAAATTCGTATTCATTACAAGGATATGGATTTTCTCGATGCTTACAACACAATCGACATCGAGCCGAACGATTGGGTCGGGCTTCTTGCAGATGAGGAAGGCAGAGGCTGGGTTCGGACATTTGAGCACAGACAGATTGAGGTTGAGGTTCTGGATTGAAAAACATAAGAAGACCAACAAAAAAAACAACAGCCTCGGATCCACTCTCCGGGCTGAACAAATAAAACCACATTTTATAGAAAGGAGAAACAAAATGGGATTCGCAATTACAATTTGGAGATACTCTGACAATGAAATGACATACTTCGTTCAGGAAACCAGCGAAGAGAGGGCAAAACAAAAAGCATATCAACGAGCGAAAGAAACTTTCAATTGCGGTATGCCAGACACCCTCGAAGAGTTTGAAAAACAAGACAACTTCGGTGGAATTGAAGTCGTGGCCAAAATTGGTCAAATCATTCTCTAAAATTTTAAAGCCGAAAAGGCAGAAAGGATTAAAACTATGAAACTCGCAGAAAAACTCGCAACAATGTCCAAAGAACAAGCAATGAAGGAGGAGGCCGTCCTCAATGAAATCGTTGATTTCTTCGCAGAAAAGTTCGAAAATGGAGAAATAATGAAGAGGTTCGAAAAAAGAATCTCTTCAGATATTCTTCGTGAAAGAACATTAAGGACATTCCTGCAGTATTTTTCTTATGCCGCAGGATGTCTCGATACCCACTTCTCTTTTATGGGATTTCAATGGGGTCCAGAAGATCCTAACAGTTATATGTATAAAGGGACAAATCTAAATAGATGGTATAAAGAAGTTCTTTCTCGAATTCTTAAAATTGCTGAACAAAAATTTAAAGAAGAAGGATTTTCCTTCCATGCATATATAGATCCAAAAGATCATATGTATGAAACTTACGTCGTTGAAGTTTCTTGGTAATTAAACAAAATTTCCCTGTCGGTAGGAGGTCAGACCGTCAGAAAGGAGAACGTTATGTTCGGTTGGAAGGCAAAATACCAAACAGAAAGGACAGAAGGCAATTTCTACCTTGACGGAATGGCCATCACAACATCTCTTTTAATTGGTCGAGGTGAAAGAGATCGGGATGCAAAACTCATTGCTTATGGTATGAAAAGAGCAATGGAAAATTTTGCTGAAAGATTCAACTATCATGAAAAACTGAAGTATCTATACGAACTTCGCCCTGAAATCAAAAATCTTAAATTGGAGGAAATCTGATTATGTTTACAATCACACCGCACACAAGAATCCGAGAAGGGATTTCTTGGGAAGACGACCGTTGCACAACAGGCTACGAAATCATCAACAGTGATGGCGAAGTCATCTACGATTTCGCCGACGAAGATACCAAAAATTGGTATGAAGAACTGAACAAAAAAGAGGAGGAAAATACTATGACAAAACAAGTAAACAGACAAAAGGATTATGAAGAATATCTTGACGCAGTAGATGTCGTATGTATGGGATGTGCATACAACGACGAAACATTTTGTGAAAATTGTCCGGTTCGAAAAACAATTGACAAACACGATAAAAAGGAGATAAATTGATATGAAAAGAAAAATGTATTTACTTGAAAGAGTCCACGATTCTAAAACCACTTATGGTTGGAAATCTGGGGAAAGAATTTGGGCAGACTCTCCCTGTAAAGGCTGGAAAGTTATCGAAATTGTTTACGTTGATTAAAAATATTTATTAAAAGGAGAAAACACAATGAACACCACATTCAAAGCTATCGAAAGAAATATCAACAACCTTCGCAAAGATTACGGAGAAATGATTTTCCGTATGGCTATCAGTCATCTGATGGATGTCGGAATGAGAAACCTGACTCCGGAGCTCGTCAATGAAGCGAAAGACGAGATTATGAAGAAAGATGACAGCAAAATGTTCGTCACCAATGAAGCTCTTTGCAACGTTGTTGAATGCGCAGGAGAACTCGCGAAAATCAACGCAATTGATCTGCTCGTCTATATCGGCAGAAATGTCGAATATGACGTCGATGGGTGTTATCGTGCCGAAAATGAGGAAGGAGATGAAGATTAAAATGCCACACAAACACGACATCAACAATATCAAACTTGTCGGACTTCAAGACAGACGGCGAAAACTAACCGATGAACAGAAGGCGGAGATAATCCGCCTTCGTGACGAAGGTTGGAGCATGAGGAAACTTGCCAAAGAATTCGAGGTTTCGGCGCAGTCAATTCTTTTCATCGTTAATCCCGAATCTAAAGCGAAGAATGACAAATATGGCAGGGATAATTGGAGAAAATTTAAGAAGGCAAAGGAGAAGAGCACCGAAGCTGTTAGAAAAACAAGACTCTACAAACAAGAATTATTTTTGAAAGGAGAACTAAAATGAACAACAAATCACTTATGGAACGCCTGCTTGAAGCGGGTTATCCGCCCGAAGACATTGATCATTATTACTACGACCTCTACGTTTATGTTACACCGCTGACAACAAAGGTTATTAAGGAATGGGCTGACGAGAATGGTTACGACAGTAATTTTCGTGATGGAGTATTCGTCAAAACATTCAAAGACCAAATTACCGGAAGAAAGATGTATGACATCGCCTTCCAGTATATTCCATCTTTAGACAAAAAGGAGGTGAAATGAAATGAACGCCAATATCCACGATATTGACAAGCTTCGCAGGATTGAGGACATCGGATTTTATTATGAAGATGGTTTGAAATATTCTGCGAAACTTTTCATCTATTTCGATGAGGAAACTGGAAGGGAAATTGAAAGCAAATGCTTCTACTTCCTCGCAGGTCCGTTCTATTGGAATCAGATGGAAGGTATCATCAACAGAATGACAGCACAGGAATTTGACAATTATCTGGAATATCCGAGATACGCTCGGTTCCGTCTCGTCCCAGCGCATATCGAATCAATTTAAAAAAATAAAAAATATTTGGAGGAAATTACAATGAAACAGGTTATGTTCTACGATAAATCAAACAACATGGTACACGGCGGACTTCTTACCGACGAAGGTGACATCATCTGTGGATGTTGTGGAGGGATTATCCCCGCAGATGAAATCGGCGGAGAGGATGATGACACAAAAATCATCAAAGTTTATGACTTCTGGGTAAATCTGGACGAAACAATTTGCGGAGACGATCTTTACAACGAAGACCTTCTCAAAAACATTCAATAATTAAAAATTTGGTTGAGCTAACGACCTTACCGGGCAGAAAGGAATAAAGTTATGAAAATCACCAGAACTATCAACGGACAGGAAATCGCTATCGAACTGACGACAAAGGAAATGCTTCGGGCATACTCGGAGCTTGACGAAGAATATCTCCGCGAAGATATTCAGCAGTGGGCAGAAGACAATGATGAGAACATTAGTGAGAAGCTCGAAGCCAAAATGGTGCGTTATCTTGCAGAAGAGGATGACGCGAATGCTTCGAGATGGGACAACATCGAGAACGCATACTACGCTTGCAGAAAATAATTAAACAAAATTTGGTTGGGCGATTCGACCATTAAACGAGCAGAAAGGATAAAACTATGAAACAGAACAAGATTTACCCGCACGACCTCGAGGAAAAGGGATTTAAGGAACTTCATTTCCGTGAAATGAGCGAATGTCAACTCTCGAAGAGCGCATTCGTGGAGAGATATGTCTCCCCCACCGTTAAACACGCAAATAGCGGATGGAAGGGCGTAGAATACGCCGTTTACAGCAACGGCGAAGAATATGTCTTCTTCCTCGACAACAACTACGACCGGTGCCGTGGAGTCTGCGTGACAGCGGATTCGAAGCAAGCAATCGTGACCGATGTGTTCGACAACATCGGCTAAACCACTAAAACAAATTAAAAATTATGAGTTTTCGGAAAACCTCAATAAAAACCGAAGAAAGGGTTACGCTATGAAAAGAAGAATTTTGGCTGAACTGTTCGTGGAGGATGCCCGCGCAATCGAGGAAGACCTCGGAACAATCGATTATGTCGAAAGAGAGGCTGGATGGATGTCTGAAAGTGGCATCAGAGTCGGAGATATGCGTATTCTCGACGACGATGATCCCGAAGACGCGAAGGCGAGTGACCTTGCTGACAAGATTTTCAAATCGGAGGAAAACAAACCGACGAAGGTGTGGGTCGTGGAGGAAGAAAACGTTGAAGACGTTGCAAGCGAACGAGAAATTCGTATTTTCTCAACTTATGAACAAGCAAAAGCATGTTTTGATAAGTTTGTTGCCAGCGAAAAAGATAACGATCCTTTGATGGAATGTGATGACAAAGTCATTGAAGAATTTGAAGGCCATTTTGCAATTTGGCAAGACGGTCGCTATTGTGAAAATCATTACGAAATTAATATCATTGAAAGGAAGGTATTTTGAAATGAAACACTGGAACAAAGAGATTGTAAAGGAAATCAATCCACAAATCACAATCAAAATCACAAAAGAGGATGTCGTTGACGTCCTCTCCTCTGCAATTGGCGGAATTGGATATTGGGGAGAAATCGTCCCCAACGGCAGACAATACGAAGAGACTCGGGATTGGCTCCGCAAAAATGCCGAGCCTGATTATGATGACGGAGAAATCTGCTACGAAGAAATCCTCGCGCAGATGCTTTTCGATGGACATTCAATCCCAATGATCGACAACGAAAACGAAAGTAATGAAATATGGTTTTCGCTTTCTAATCTTGTCATTGGAATCCAGAGGGCTTTTCGAGAAGGATATTACAGCGGCTACAACTGGCTCGTCCCGGATGGCGATGGTTTCGGAGAATGGCATCTTGAAACCTCACAGATTGATTCGGAAGTTTCCGATGTTATCATTCAGCTCGCCGTATTCGGCGAAGTTATCTACGGTTAAACAAGTTATTTAGAGTTTGCGGAAAACCTCTTCAAAACCGCAGAAAGGAAAATACTATGTCTGCTATCACCCCTGAAACTCTCACAAAAGAAATTAAATCCGCTGTTGAATGGTTAAAAGAAAAAGATTGCGGTTGTGTTACATTGAAACTCAACGAGACGCTTGCTGTTTGTGTTGGTTGGAGCGATGGATTTGACCCCGACGACGAAACCGTGATTCACTCGAAAACCTCTCCGACATATGCAATCTGTGCCGCAATCAAGGTTTGGGGCAGCGATGACCTTCGCACCGACCTTGATTACATTGACTCCCCTTATTACGAAGACGGGAGCGTCTATGACACCGAAATGACAGTTTATCCCGATGATAAATATTATCTTTGGGTAGCAACGAATTTCCTGAACGAATTCGACACTTTGAAGGAACTCGACATTGATGAAAAGGGATTGATTCATGAATAATTGTTTCACGTGAAACATTTCAACTACCAAAATTAAAAATTGGGTTTCCGGTTATCCCTAAAACCGGAGAAAGGATTAAAACTATGAAAACTTTGAATGAGCTCGTGAAAGACTACTTGGCAGAAAATTATACTTGGTACAAAAAATCAGACGGAAATTATCACTTTGAGATTGACGTCGATTATCGTGACGAAATTGAAGACTCCATCGCGCAGGAAATCCTCGAGAGCAACTCGCCTCGCGACACTTTGATTGAAAGGCTTTGGGATTGGTATCAGGAGCAGGAATGGAATATTATCGACGACCTTGTTGATGATTTCAAGGCTGAAACTGATTCGAAGCTCCTTGAAGATGCCAACATCATTGAAGATGGCAATCTTGACGACGAAATGATTCGCGAGGAGTTTATGGACATTGTCTATGTTGACTACCCGGAAGACTGGGCTTTATCGCAGGAATTCTGCTTCAACATCATCATTTCCAACGGTGACGACAACTACGATTTCTGGATCAACGAACATATCATTGATGAAGACGGAAAGGTTGACGAAAATGCCGAAAAAGCTGGCCTTGTCTGGCTGGCAAAACAGCAAGGATATACGCTCGAAGAGGTCGTTGAGGCTTTGAACAGCAACCCCACCATACAGCAAATGAAACTATTTCCTTCTTCTATCAACAACGAAGTCTACAACGGTTACGGCTGTGAAGCACTGACGTTCTGCGTTAAAATGACTCTTGGACAGGCAATCGATCTGAAAGAGAAGATGAAATCCAACCCGAACGGTTCGATTGTTCTTGACAAGAATGTAACTTGCGGACTGTTCAACCCTTGGGACGGGAGCGGTTCAATACTCGACATCTCCTGTGAGAAAGACGTTGAAATTCCGTTTGAGAACATCTGGAAATTCTACATTGATGAAAAAAGAAGTAATCGATATGACTCGATTCACAATGTCTACGGAACGAACGATGCTCTCTGGAAAGACTACCTGAAAGAAATTAAAGAATAAATTGTTTCACGTGAAACATTAACAAAATCAATTCGCCGAGCGGTGGCGGCATAATACCACCGCAAAAGAAAGGAAACGGTATGGAAAATATGGGTATGTTAGTGGATGGGTAAAGTTGGCCGATCAATTTTATAAACTGTTTGAAAAATATGGTTTGGTTTTTGAAATGTATAATTATTGGAATGGAAATACATATGAAATTTAAGAGGTGATATGCTTATGGTGAAAGTAAAATGTGATTTAACTGGAAAAATATTTGGTAGGCTAAAAGTGTTAGGACAGGCAGAGGACTATATAAGTCCATCAGGAGAACACAGGGCGCAATGGCTGTGTCAATGTTCTTGTGGTAGCAAACCAATTGTGGTTCAAAGTGCAAGTTTAACAAGGGGTTTTACGAAATCTTGTGGGTGTTTACAGAAAGAGATACAGAAAGAGAGAGGTGCAGAATTGGGCAAATCGAGAAAGAAAAGCAATATATATGACCTCTCTGGCGACTATGGAATTGGATGGACATCTAATAAAAACAACGAATTTTATTTCGACTTGAAGGACTATGACCTCATTAAAGATTATTGCTGGTACGAGAGGGTTGAAAAGGGAGGATATAATCCACTCGTTGCTTATGATCCAAATACTCGTAAGCATATAAAAATGACGGCAATATTGGGATGTAAGAATTATGATCATATTAATAAAAATCCACTGGACAATAGGCGAAGTAATCTGCGTCACGCTACCATATCTCAAAACGGTATGAATGTTAATTTGAGAACTAACAACACATCTGGTATAACTGGTGTATGTTGGCATAAATCAAAAGAAAAATGGTTTGTTTATATTGAAATTGAGAACAATCGTATAAATCTTGGTTATTTTTCAGATTTTAACGAGGCAGTGAAAGCTCGACTAAGAGCAGAGCAAAAATACTATCAAGAATTTGCACCTCAACAGCATCTATATGAAAAGTACGGATTGCTGGAAGTTCAATCGCAAAGAGAAGGGCATTTGTTTGTGTGTTCGCGTTGTCTTGCAGCAATTGAAAGTCACGAGGGCGATCAAGCAACGATGGAGCACTATGTTGACGAAGATGATGAAGAAGAGTCAAAATGTGACTGGTGTGAAGAGTCCGGATTTTGCACGCTCAACGAAATTCTTTAATTAAAATTTTAAAATCAATAATTTATATTAAAAGGAGAACAAAATTATGAAAACAACTAATACCAAAAACATCCTGAATCAAGAAGTCATTGACGCAACGGCAAAACTTACCATTAGTCGCGGATATGTTTGCCGCCACTGCAGCACAGAAATTATCGAAGAGGCAAGAAGCAAGGGAGACTTCCGTGGTTGTATCGCCCATCGTTTTAACGGTGATAAGGGTTACGGAGCGACTTGCGCAAGATGCGGCAAAAAAGGCGTCTTCGTACTTTACGAAATAATTTAAAAATATAAACCAAATATCGTTATATTTAAAGGAGAAACCAACTATGAGACACAACGAATACACCGAAATCGCAGACAACTTCTGCAAGAAGCACAACGTTACCGTAAAATTCACCTACACCGGACTCGCGGCAAACACCAACTGGGACGAATTCACCCTTCGTCCCCGTTATCGTTACGACATTAAAACTCCCCTCGGTCATATGTGGGGAATTTACTGGAGTTCTATCGTTGATAAAGAAAAGCTTCTGTCAAATGACCCTGAAAAGGTTTCAGAAGCAGAACCGACTGCTTATGACATTTTGACTTGTCTTGGAAGCGACAGTTATGTTAACGAAGATTTTGACGGGTTTTGCTACGAATACGGATATGACGACACGACGGGTCCCGAACGCACAAAAGCTCGGAAACTCTGGAGACTTTGTCTTGCGCAGAACAAGAAACTTCATCGGTGCTTTACCGAAGAACAAATTGAAGAAATACGCGACACAATTCAGTAATTAACAACAATTAAAATTTGTCTGCGGTATCGGACATATACGGCCAGAAAGGAAACACTATGAAAATCACAAAAACTGAAATCAAAAACCACATCGATGGGAAAGACCCAATCGCAACTTACTACGGAGGACTTGCTGAATTCGGATTGGAAATCTATGAACTCGACGACTCGGAAGAGGTTATTTACTTCGTCGAAGTCGCCGGAACGAAAGAAACCCCGAAGAAATCGAGAGTTTTCATCAACGACGATGGCAGAAGTGGTTTCCGTTGGGGACGTTGGGTTGTTTGGTTGGACGAATGTATCAGAACCGATTGGTAATTTGAAAGGAGATAAACCTATGAAAAACACAAAAATCACCCTAACCGACATCGAAAAAGAAAAACTTCTTGCTTGCGTTGAGCTCGTCGCGAAAGACTTTGAAGCAAAACGTTATGAGGTCGAAAAAGAACTCAACAAAATTGAAAAGGAGGGCGGTCGAGATGACCGCCTTCTCGACCTAATTGACTATTATCGAGAGAGGCGCCGGTTCTACAACGAACTCGAACAGAAGGTCAGACACGTAATCGAAAACAATCAAATTTAAACAAATTATTAAAAGGAGAAAAACTATGAAAACCACAACCACCATCGACACAAGAAAAACAATCGACCGTTACGACATCGAGGGGCTCTACTGCGGAGAATGGAGTGTTGAATGTTCCGAAGACACCTATGGAGAAGCCAGAAAGACTATAAAAGAATATCGCGACAACTGCCCGCAAACATCGTTCCGAATTAAACATCGCGTCGAAAAGAATCCGAATTTTGTTCTGACTCTCGGAGCGTTGAAAAAGGGTGATTGGTTCACTTTGAAACCAATTGCCAACCCGAAGGATTCGCAGGTCTATGAGAAGGGCGACTACGATCGCTCCGAAAAGAAATACTCCTGCGGAAGACGCGACGATATCAGCTACGAACGGATGTTGAAGAAAGACACTCCGGTCTTCGTTGATTTCACATATTAAAAGATAAATTAAAAAATTAGAGTCGCCGCAAACCTCTTACAAAACGGCAGAAAGGAAATATTATGAGAAAGTTTAGAGACACAAACACCGGAGAAATCATCACAGAGGAAGAATTGAGAAAGGAGTTCGAGGAGTTGAAAAAGGAGACTCCGGAAGAATATGATTGTTCGTTCAATCAGTATCTTCTGAATTGTTCGGAGACATTGGAGGAACTTGATTGTGGAATTCGTCGGTGGATTGGAAATTCTCAACTCATCTACTCTCTTAAAGAGCTTCCGCAGATTGGAGAAAGTGACAACTGGCTTGGATTAGTTGTCTCCGTGGAACTTTACGACGAAATGGACGACTACGTCATATATCGAGTTGGACGTCTCGTAGAAGACAAATTTATCGACGCAAATACTGATGTCATCTATTGGACTTACGCAATCCACAAAAATAATATTAAATAAATGGAGGAAAACAAAATGAGGACTTTTTGCAACGTAGCAGGACAGAACATCACAGAAGAACAGGTCTTGGAAGAAGTAAAAGCACTTTTCGGAGACGACCACGACGCAGACGAGCTCGGAACGATCTTTACGAATTATGTCAATAACGCAATCAACAACGGAACTCTGATCGAAACCACCAACAAAAACAAAAATATTGAAAACAAAAAGGAGAACAGAACTATGAAGACTTATGATGAGAAGGTTGAGGCAATCAAGAACATTATCGAGGATATGGACACTTCCGACGCAGTGACGCTTCACAACGAGTATTGCTACGAAACCAACGATTACGACGACGAAATCATCGAGATGGAAAGATTCGACGAAATCTGCGAAGGAATGATTCCGAGCGATATTGCCCGCAGCATCGTTTATGGAGATTTTAATCCGAATCACGACTATTTCCGTTTCAACGGCTATGGAAACTTTGAATCGACAGACTACCCGACTGACTGGATTTACCCCGGTGACATTGCGAGAGAAGTTGTTGATCGCGAGTGTTCTTTCGAGAATGACGAGATTCAGGAAGAGATTGACAGTTGGAGCGAAGACGAAGAAGACGATGAGGAAGGTTCTGAAGAGGAAACTGATGATGAATAATGTTCATCATTTGTTAATAAATGAAAGGAGGATAGTCATGTGATACTTTTATTGGTTTTGGGGTTGTTGATCGCAGTCTTCGTTTTTCTCTGGTTTACTTGGAAATGGAGGTGATGAAAGCTTGATAATATTATTGGTTCTATGGCTATTGTCGAGAAGGTCTATGAAAGAGACGAAAGATGACGGTGGAATACTCGTCGTCATCATCATAATTCTCTTGTTTATCTTCTCGATTTGGCTGGGGATTAAGCTGGACCCGGGACGCGTCGAGTATATCTTCAATTGAAAGGAGGTGATGTAATGAGCGCTTTTGGCATCGTCGTGCTTCTGTGTCTCGTCCTTGCTTTCATCGAACTTCATCGATAAGATGATGTGAAAGCCTTTGGGTTTACGGTCATCCGCAAGTAAAGAAAACCGTGCTTCTTCTGTTCTACGCTTCCTGAAGCATCTGAGCGTTATCAGGTGCTATCCCAGTCCCGTCTTTTAGTGACGTCGAAAAGATGGGGAAATAATTTAAAGGGGAGCAAACCCTAAAGCTTCCCGGTGTCTTGATCCCGACACCAAATTAAAAAATCCGCGAGGGATCATTGTATTGCGGCGCGATATTTTTTAACTGTCGGGGCATAATTTTTTCTTTTACGCGGCGGCCCGCCTATTTTCCCACCCACCCCCTTTCCATAGAACCGCGCCCAAAATTTGCTTGCCGATCCAAAATATTCCAGAACCGCTCTTTTAAAATACTTGTCGACCGCTTCCTGATCTCTCCCAACCGCCTTTTATTAGAACCGCTCTCGCATCCGCTCCCCGCTCCCAATAAAAAAGGAGCAGTCTCCCGACCACTCCTAAATAATTTACAATTTATTTACAATTGCCAATCTTATCTTCTTACTTCAATCCCTGCAGCTTCTCGAAATACTTCCGAACAGCCTTTTTAACATCATTCCACGAATCCGCCCCCTCGGAGTAAAACTCCTTGCCGTTCAAATTAATATATGCGGAGGAATAATATCCAGAATCTGCCAGCTTTTTATGTTTCTTGTCTTCTGTATCAGTCTTAACGCATTTGCCGCAATTTCTGCACGCGCCATTTGTCTTTGCGGGAGCGGTCTTTCCAGTAGCGAGGCGGTCAATTTTTTCTCCGGGACGCACGGAGGATTTAATGTCATCGTCAGTTAGTTCATTTTTATCATCTTCAATATCCTGGAACTCGAAGGTTGGGTACTTGAATTTGAAATCATCAATCATCTTCTTGATTGCTTCAATAGTCTTTGAATAATCAATTCCGTCTTTTTTCCCGGCGTCATAAACCTTCGTGGGAGCGGTATTGTCTTCCGTGGGTTTCTCTGTGACGGCAAGACCATCTGACTCGTCGACAATTTCATTCATTTGCACATTCTTGTGTGAAGTCTCTCCCTTTAACTCTGCAATCTGTGCTTCGAGGTCAGCAATCTTTTTTGCCTTTTCGTCTGCGCGAACTTTTGCGAGAAGTTCGGTCTTGTAATCCCGCTCCGCCTTGAAAAGCTGTTCGCGGGTTTCGTAGAGCTGATTTGTAATATCGCTGTAATACTTCATCTTTGTAATATCTCCTTTAGAATTATTCTTGTTTTTAGTCTTATTTTCGTCCTTATTCCGCTCCCGCTTTGGAGTTTTCCGTTTCCTTTTAGTGCGGATGCTGTTTTTACCCCGATTTTCCTGATTAAAATAGGACGAAATTTGGGAAGTGTGATTTCGGCGAGTTCCGAACCCCTGTGAAACTTTATTTTTCTGCTCGATTAATTAAAAGGAAAATCGGGGGTATTTTTAATAAGTGGGGAGCGGCTTTATTTTCCCGCCCGTGGGAGCGGGACTTGAACACTGTTGGAGGAACTTAATTCTCGTCTTCGTCCTCGTCTGTGTCTCTGTTTCTCCGCATCTTGGACATCCGCTCCCGCATCGCTTCCTTCTGTTCGTCTGTCAGTTCTCTTGTAGCGGTCTTGGAGCGGAGAGAAATCAGTTTCTTAGGACAGGTCACAATCAGTTCAACGAAGTGGAGCGGGTTCTTGTCTGCTGTTGTGCGGGTAAAACTTTGAACCTTCCAGTCCTTGTGCTTCGGGTCGGTAAGAATGTTTCTCCGAATCTTTGTGAACATTGTAGAATCTGATGTTGTGATTGTTGCCTCGGGAGAGTCTTTGCGGGAGATGATAATTGTCTCGGACTCGTCTGTCGCAACTCCGAAAAGAGACATCTCATCGAGATGAGAGTAGAAGAAGTCGAGAGTCGCATTGGGAGCAGGACTGGTATTAAAATTAGAATTGTTCTTATTCTTAATTTCCCTTGTCATTACTTCTCCTCCTTTGAACCGCTCCCGGAATCTGTTTTCTTGGAAGCAGCCTTCTTCATCGCGATCTTGTTGGCTCTCTCAACTTCCTTCTGGTAAGCTTCAAGTTCCTGTGCCTCCTTAATCCCATCGTCAAGTGAGAGAATATAGTTGGGAGCGTAGTGCATTGCCACTCTGGGCGGGAGATTAGGAGCATAATCAATAATCTGCCATTTATCTGTTCTTCCCAACTGAACGACCGGAGCAACATGTCTGAAGCCGAAAATACGGGGCGGGACATGCGTTACGAGGTCTGTCAGGTTGCGGATGGGATAGAACCGCTCCCAACGCTGTGCGAGCTCCTGCGGCATCTTCTTCCACGGGAGAATAGAGCCGAAATAGCATCTCGGGCAGCCGAATCCATAACCGGTGATTCCATCGGGGTTCTCTTTACTGCGAAGGTCGGGGCGGTTGAACCAAACATATTCGTGAGCAAGTGTTGCGATAGCCCCTCCGTGTGAATATCCAACAATGTAGATTTTGGTATATTTCGGGTTAGCGACCGCATCTTTAACGAACGGCTTGATTGACTTCCAGACCCGCAGGAAGCCTCTGTGACAGCGCCACGGGAGCTCCATATCCTTGTATGGCTTGGCAAGGAAATCGAAGTTACTGACCCAATCGTAGGCTGTGCGCGTCCACTGGAAGAGGAGATAAAGGGTCTTCCCGTCTCTGGATTCCTCGATGGCATAATCTCCATCGTTATCCGTGTGAATATACTTGGCATTCAGGCAACGGATGAACTGTGCCCGCATATCCTTCAAGGTCTTGGATAGGAGCGGAGTGCGGAGAACCTTATCCTCGGGGAGATTGTCGAGATCTCTCGTCTTGGGAGCGGTCTCTGCCGCTGTGACCGGTGTCTGTTCTGTCTGTTGATTCAATGTCTTGTCTTCTGTCTTTGTCTTTTTTGTTGACATTTGAGTAAGTCCTTTCTCTGTTAATAATTTGTTAATATATGTGAAGATAACCTATTTTAACCTACTGGAGGTAGGTTATCCAATCACCTGATGGTATGTTCCGCTCCCTAAATGTCTTCTACGGCATATCCGCCTTCCACTGTGAAGAAGACCCGCCGAATTCCAACTACCCGCAGGAGGCTCATACAGCCGCCACAAGGGCGAGACAGTACTGGGGTGCCGTCACTGTGTTCCCTATACAAATACACAACACAGGAAGACAAATCGGCTCTCTGGCGAATAAGTGGGAGAAGGGCGGAGGTCTCTGCGTGACAAACCCCTTTATGTTCTCCTCCAAAACGCTTGAAATCCATTTTTTGTTGAATTGAGGAGTATTGAGTAATGGAGTTGTGTCCAGATGAGATGATACGAGATTTTTTAACAACAACACATCCCAAATGGAATTTTGGATAATCGGAGAGAAGGGATGCCGCTTTGGCAGACTCGAAAAATGAATGCTGACGATGAGTAAGTTGCGGGAGCGGTTTAAAGGTAGGAGTCTTATTGTATATAGGAAGATTTACATTGATGTTGAGAGAGATACTCATTGGGAGAGGTCTCCTTTCTTGAGATGTGGAACAACCCGTCCCATCGGTTTCCGACTCAATTATCGGACCTAATAGAGGCGGGTGCCCATATGCAGTATTTTGGAGGTGCGCGCGAACGCTGGCTGTCGAGGCAGGATTCGGACCTGCGTAATGAATAGGTCAAAGCTATTTACCTTTACCGCTTGGTTACTCGACAATGTCTCGGCTGGTTTTATCACCATTTATCGACAGCGCTCCAGCTCACTATAGTTGGCTTGAAGCTTACGTCGCACCGAGTTTAGTGTGGCCACTAACTTCACGGCGGTTCACCGTGGCACGCTTATGGAGGTGCATCCCGCGATGCCCATTTGAGGCATCTAAACAGCAGCCGCAATTAGACGGCTACAGGAACCGCTCCCACGCTTGGTGGGTCGGCGACTTTCCTCCTTTTCCCGCGTGTCCATTTCTGGGGGGTGTAATAGGTGGAAGAGTGCCTAACTCTTTTTTCGTCCTATTCAGACGCCGCTCGCACGAGCAGTGCTACGGTTTAATACTGACCGACTGTAACGGGCTAAGCTATGAATTTCACATATATGGCTGTTCAAACACATTTAACCCCTTCTTACCGATTGTTCTCAATACTGGATGCTACTCCAATATATCGCATCGGGGCACCTCCGCTCGTTGCGGTTAAATCCGCTACAATAAACGGGCGGTCTATCTCCCCCTTTTCCGTGCGTCCATTTTGGGATACGGTGGGCGGGGGAGTGCCAACAGCAAGGGGAATAGGTCGTCACCCCTCTATGCCATCTGCCTGGATTGGATTAATAGGCTCCAATTTGTTGACTTCGACAGTAATTGCTCTTTTACGGACGTCACTGTCAAATTGAACCGGACGGGGAACATCCCACGTCGCAAGGGAGCGGTTTATCTTGCCGATTAAGCCAGCCCGAAGCCGGGAGTTTAACCCGTTTCACCGCAAGCATCATAAAGCATCTAATGCTTCATCGGAAAGGCGATGGAAAGACGATCGAACAAGACAGCTTTTGTTCCATTCCGAGGTTCTTCCAAATTAATTGACTCGGAATGGATAACCGGTGGGTGTTTTTGGTGTTTCGCTTCACCTTTGGCAAGGTTTTACTTCTCTTGCCCGAAGTTTCATCATACCACCCGTGCTGAGTATCTACCCCATAACTTATGGCGTCCCATATGTTTTTCAATTTGAACTACCGTGGCTAGTGTGGATTTTGTTTGCGCCCCGTATGACCCATACCTTCCCACCGTATGGCGATGGAAAAGCGAATGATGAAAAGTAGGACTGCCGCAACGATTGGATTTGAACCAATGATACCGGTGCGCTTCCGGATGTTATCCGCTTCATCACGCTTGCGGCAGGGTTTCAAGCTAACCCATAAACTTCGCCAATAACGATGGCTTATCCCCGCTCCCTGTGTACGATCTGGGAGCAGACCTTCTAAATTTCGTCCATGTTGGAGTTGAACCAACGTGCATGCCCTTTTTGAGAGCAATTCTCTTCCCGTTGAATTATTGGACGATGAAATATGGCGTGAGCTTGTACACTGCTCTTTATTCTTTCAGTACCGCCACGATACTTGCACAATAGCCGAACCTAATCACATCTACCGGACGCACTTCTCATTTTATGCCGGAACTTTGATTGGGCGCTACCCCAATGTGTTATTAGGAAGTTGTATAGGTCTTCCCGGTCTACCTCTCATAGGTCGAGTATTGAATGTTTCCCCTTTGCCAGACTTGAACGGGACTGCACGCCATCTGAAGAGGATATAATAACATCCGTCAGGTAACCACAACCAACAATTACTTGTGGCGGTACTTTCGTACTCGTTGCACCCCTGACGCCAGAACCCTTTCGAGCCTCCCTGACGCTGCTCCGACCTAACCCATTGTCAGAATTGATTTAAGGTCTACCCAATTATGGGCCTTCCTTTGCTATAAACCTGACGGATGTCGCGCGTGTTGCTTCGATTTACTTCACACAGCTCTTTATGCTTTTCAACCCAATCAATCGCGACTGTACTTTAATATAATAATATATAATTGTCTTGTGGAAATTGAGCTCCACCGTGAGATATATCATTTCACCCACGAACGACAGCGCTCAAGTTGGATTCGAACCAACATTCTGCGATAAGCCGCAGTTTCTATCATTGAATTATTGAGCGATAAACAGGTTTGCTTTTAGAGGCTAAGAAACCCTTGGAAAGAACCCCACATTTTTTCGAGCCGGGAGTCGGTGAATGTGTTAACGCTGCCGGCCTATCAGAGCTTCAGTTTTAATTAACGCCAAAAGTGCTGCTCTAACTAAAAAGCGTTTGCGCCCATTGTTGGACTTGAACCAACATATTCCTAACCCGGGGTTGTTGAATGGAATCTCCGGCTAAATAGCCTTCGGCACTTGCCCTTCGTGCTCAAATGGACATATGGATGTCTGTCTCTCCAGACTGTCACTGAAATTTTTACGAGACGGTTCAGTCAACGTCGGTCACTTATCCAACACAGCGGCGGATTTCTGTTCCTCTGTGAGGTTGCTCCACTCTTCCGTGGGAGTCGGGCGCTTCCATTGCTATTTAGAGACTAAGGAAGGCTGCCAATCAAGCGTCTTGGAATCGGATGTCAGTTATGACCTGACGAGTTGAACCCTGTTCAAAAACAATCCGATGTAGCTCTGAAGGGACTCGAACCCTTAAACCAACGGGTATCCGATCTTAAATCGGATGCGTTTACCGATTTCGCCACAGAGCCATAATCGACCGCAAATGCGGAGGATACAAGTGTCGGTCTTTCCCGACTGCCATTTCAGTCAGAGAATCGGAAGAACTACGAAGAACCAGAATGCGAGGATTGCCGCTACTCCAAAGAGCGTCACCGGGACGCAATACCACTTGGTAAGATTGCTCGGAGTTCGTGCCCAGAACCAAATCAAGAATCCGATTGTGGCAAGAGACAGAACTGCGGCTACGATAATTGGTAACATTTGGAAGTCTCTCCTTTGATTATTGAATTTTGATGATGGTGGTGATTCAAGGCTTCGAACCTTGGACCTTCCGGTTATGAGCCGGTGGCTCTGACCAACTGAGCTAAATCACCTTAGAAAGGATGCCGGTCTGTCCCGACTGTCAAGCGTCCGACCGCTTTGTCTTACCGATCAAGCACCACCAAGACCGGCGTCACATCTGAAAGGAGTTTACTATGAAAACCACTAGCGCATTTAACCGGAGTCGCACCCGTCAGGGGAACGCATGGGAAAGGGCCACTTGTTCACCCTTGAAAAAGGAGGTAGTGAGAGGGAGTCCGATGGAGCCTTCGGGAGCGGTCAGTGTCGGATATCACTTAGGCTTTGAACCGCTCCCTACTCGAGAACCGATGCTCTCTCCCTTTCACGCTTATAGTATAGCACATAAAATGCGTTTTGTCAAGAGGTTTTGAGAAAAAAGTTTGAGATTTTTTGAAAAAATTTTTGGGGAGCGGGAAAGGAGGAATTTTGTGAGGACAAAGGCGGATGGGGAGCGGTTAGCGGTTAGAAGACTCTGACAACTCCGGAAGCTTGATCAACTCTCCGATCAGCATTTCTCTAATGTTCTTATATTCGTCAATATACAAATCAAGGTCTCCTCGATACCCATACATCATTTGTTCTTGGACATCAGATAGCTGAATCTTATCTCGATCTCTCTTATCTACAACTGACATCAGCTCTGCCATAATATCAACACATTGATTATATAGCCACTCACTTGGATTCTTCTTGACCTTTTCAAGATACTTTGTCTGCCCTTCATTTATTAAAGCATGAGAATCATTTTCTGTTCTGCTCTTCAGGAAGTTCATCATCTTATGATTCAATTCAACCGCCTTTTGCTGAACAGCATATTCTTCGGCATCATATCCATATTTTTCCAAAATCTTTTTTGCCTCTTCATTAACCGCTCCCTTTATCACCCAGAAGCTGACTGCCTCCCGGTAATACCACCAATCATATTTTTTCCTAATTTCTTCCAACACTCTTTCATGAAACTGCTGGAACTTCCCACTAAAATATACTTGCGAGAGGGAGCGGATTTCCATCTCTTCCAATATATTCTTTTTAATAGTCATCAAGTCTGCCTGTTCTTTTTCCGTCAGCTGTTTCCAATAATCCCCGTCTTTATCTTTAATCAGAACCTCAACTGTATCGTGGCTGTCAATCAGTTGTTCGTCCTTTAGCTTCTTTCTAACGCTTTCAAGAATATCATAACTTTTGCTAAATACTTCATTTTCAAACTGTTTATATATGGCCGCATATCTTGATTTATCCGTCTTCTTGTCTCTCCCATAACAAACCTCAAGAAACCTTTGATTAAAAAATCCAAACAGTTTATAGAGTTGAGTCTTGGATGCTTGGAACTGATAATAGTCAGAATATTGGCTACTCATATTATGCCTGTCAGTATAGCACATTAGGACAATGATGTCTCTAATATATTGGAAATATTCAGACTTGCGTCCCTTGGTCATTGGTTCAAGTGGAACATCATAAATTTCTTTCAAGATAAAAATTCTTGGGTCAGAAGGATCTTTTTCTAAAAGATATTGACACTGCCAACGATTGAGTTGGGCTTGTTTTTGGTTTCCTTTTAATTGTTGTTCTTGAAAAATATTGCAGAGATCGGAATATTTGTATCGACCACCAACCTGTAATGTGTTTAATTTTTCACGGCTTTTTCTTGACATTGTTTTTAATTTTTTCTCCTTTAAAAATAATTTAATTTGATTAAATGTTAATTTTTTGTGAATTTACCTAGCACTTTTGGGACTACTAACAAGAACTGGAACTAATTACAAAATTTAACATATTTTTTTAAGATTTTGATATTTTAACATTTTTTACTTTTCTTTAATAAGAAAAGATCATATCAAAAATCTATAAAAACAATTCCATACCTTATATCAATATACCTTACATCAACCTATCATATTCACTGCCATATCAATCAATCGACAACCAGCTAACATTCAAATCTAATTTACCAGTTATTTACCAGTCAATCTTATAATCTCTAATCTTCGAAATACTATCCAATCAATCTAATCAACCAAAACAACTATCCCTAATCATATCTATATTCTTCTTAACCCCTTTTAACTTCTTAACCTAAAATTATGAATTAACCAATCAATTTAATTATTATTTGCTCCTGCGGTGCAAAAAGGGTCCGTATTTTCCTTATATATAAATAAGTATATACTATAAATATATTACAGGTTTATTCGGATACTTTTTGCACCATTCTTCCATCATCTCTATTATATCATACTTTCCACTTCCTGTCAATCCCTTCAATCTATAATTAACAAAACATTTACAATAACAAATACATCGCCCTTTCCTTTCCCTTTAAAAATAAATTATCCACACGTTTACGGTTTCTTCATTTGAGAACCGTAAGGTTCGATAAATGAAAAACGATTTGACGGCGACCCGAACGAAGTGAGGGGACGAGGAGAAAAGACGGAGTCTTTTCGGGCAAAAGGAAGGGGTTTGGGGAAACTTGGTTCCCCAGATATATATGATCCTTGAAAGTAATCTATCCAACGGTCTTCTGACTATAAACTATAATAAAACCCATAATAAGATCACCCAATCAGACGATGATTTGTGTACAAAGGATGTCTATAGAGGGTTTTCTGGGTATTTCTTGGATATTTAAGTAATAATTAAACAGTATTTGAATATGATTGAGTATTTTGAGCAAGTTTTCGACAGGGTTTTCCGCATTTTCCACAATGGAAGAGGTGGATGGATAAAAGTGGAGAGAAATGGTGGAAAATGGAGGGAGGACAAGGGAATAATGGTACGAATTGGGGGATATAAAAAATGGGTATTGGATGGGTGATAGAATCGATTTTAAGGGCTGTGGATAAAGATAAATATAAGACTGGAGGATGATGTTTGGTTAGGTAATATAAGAAGAGGGCACCCGAAGATGCCCTATGATTATTGATGTTTTATTGGATAAAATGTGTTAATCGTCTCTAATCCAAGCAAGTTTAAGTCCTTTGGATTTGAGAGTACATTCATCTTGGAAGATAATAACGCCTTCTTCAGGATTATAGACTTTGATATAGATATCTTTGAAATCGGCCGGGATTTTGGAGATATTTCCATTAGCGATTAAGTTCCATTTGATTGCTTCTTTATTCCATTCTTTGATAAGGGAAAGAAGATCGACAACCTTCTGGACATATTTGGTTCGAGACCCATCGGAGTCGAGAGTAGTATATTCGACTTCATATTTAGCCTTTGCTTTTGCTTCCAACTCTTTGGTAAATATCTTGAAATTAGTTTGTGCCACATCTGCAATATTTCCGAGACGATAACTTCCGGCAATTTCTTTTGCGGTTTGGTAAGACACCTTTTCGGAATTGTCTTCATTGATTTGAATTTCCTTTTGGGTCTGTTTGATTTGTTCTATGGATTCTTTTTCCTGTTCATTCTTTTCCATAAACATCTCCTTTGGACGATTGTCTTTTTTCCCTGTAAGTTTATAAAACCAATCCTGCCACTGCTCGAAAGTGCGCTTGAACCCTGCTCCGTCTTCAACATATGGATCAGTACAATAATCTGACAAATGCTGGAAAGGACAGTCATTGCAGGGCAGTGAATTCTCGACTGGATAAGGGTAAAACGATTGACAGCGAAAGTCGCTTTCGTAATATAGAGAATTTACTGCTTTTTTGAGAGTAATATCGTATGCTTTCAGAAATTTAGGAGTTACTTGAAAACCGGATTTGTTGTTGTTCTTTTTCTTTCCCATCAAATAACTCCCTTCCCTTTCAAAAAGACTTCGTAATCCCTTTCCCGGTAATTGTCTTTTTCAAACAGATATTCAATAATTTTGTCTCCGACCCATTCATCAAAATAATCAGAATTCATCCAGCTCAATTGTTCGTAAGCTTTGAGCAACCATTCCATATCGAGAATCCAGCAAGTTGTTTTGAGAGCGTTATACCATCCGCCCGTTCCGCCTTCATATGTGAGCTCAGTGTCTATTTGATCACGATATGAATAATCCTTTGGACAAGGCAATTTGCTATTGGTAGCTCCGCCCTCCACAAACTTCTCCTGTTCTTCGGCATCATAACAATAATATGGATTTGGTTCGAAGAGCGCTATGCCGAAAATCTTTACGAGCTCTCCAAACATACAGGCGAAGAACCGATCTGGAATTTCCAGCGAATCAAGATATTTACGGACTTTGTCGCGACAGTCCATCTCACCGATAATTTCCTTTAAAAGTCCTGTAGGTCTGGACGATATAACATTACTGTTTACATTTTCTTCCATTATTCTATCTCCTTCAAATATCTTGATAAACAACCTGTTTTACGGGAATCATTGCTTTGATTGTCTCGTTGGGGACTTTCACAATCGGAGGAAGGTTATCTTTTGAATAAATATTAGAACCTTCCTTTTCCTCATATAATTCAAAAACAGTAGTCGGACCATTTCCAAGTTTTGTTAAAGGAATTCCGTAAAAAGAAATCCCAATATATGAATTCGGCAAACCAATATGATTAGAGACAAGCTTTTCCAAGTCCAAAACAACCCGATAAACCCAATTAGTTGTGGTTTTGTTTGTAATTACAATAGATGATAAATCTACCTTCCCACGAGGTCCTCGACATCCATTATTATCGGAATAATCTCCGCAGTCGCCACAACCATAATCAGTCCAAGAGTCTTCTGGATGAACACAACCTTTTACTTTGTCTTTGTTATCGGACATATTTCCATTCCTCTTTCTTTGAGATATTGAATTGCTTGATCTGCTTTAAGATGCTTCAAAATCCAATCCAGCGTCACATTCTCACGAAGTCTGTTCTTTGCGCGAAGCCAAAATCCTTCGCACTTTTTAATATATTTTCTGTCGATGGTATTGAAATATAGCAACGAAAGTTGAGGTCTGCCTTTGAAAATAGTTCTACAAGTTCTTGCTCCGGAAATATAATTTTCGTGAAGATAATCATAAGCTTCCTGAAAAGAAACATCATCAAGCAAAAGCTCTGTTTCTGGAAGATCTTCGTCTGTAACAAACCAGTTCGTGTCGAACAGGTCTCCCAATCTTTCCCACGGACCACCGTCAATAGAGATGTAGTAAATCGGATCATAAATTTTCAGCATTATCTCGACCTCCCTCCTGTTCGTTCATCATAAAATGCATATTTCCCGGGAAGCGCAGAAAGAAGAGTAAAAATTCTGTCGGCGTCTCCGAAGGCAATCTCCCTTCCATATTTATTCACAATCTGATATAAACCAGTATTTTTACGGCGGACAATAGTATAATCGCACTCATTCCCATCCAAAATTAAAGAAAGAGGAACAATATCATATTTGTCAACAAGAGCAATACAAGATTGGTTGAAAAAGTTTCGAGCTTCATCAACGCTTTTAAATGAAAATTTGTAAGGACAATTTTCTTCTTTAAGAAAGTCCGAAATATCTCTTTGCCACACCCAAAAATATTCTCTCCGATTCTTGTCATATACGAGAATTACAAATTTTGCGTGCGAATCTCGTTTACATGCGACAACATACTTTTTCTCTGTTTTCTCGTCAGTCGAAATCATAATTATATCCCTTCTCTTCCATTTTCTTCAACAACCGCTTGAACGCATGTTGTGCTCCTTCGAGATATTTGTTTTTGTCGTCTTTGTGTCTCCGTGCGTGAGCCGAAAGAGCAATCTCTATTCCGACGTGAAGTCTTGCAATTGTTTCCCGCGTCTTCTCATTGTAGGTAATTGTAATCTGCTTTCTCGTCAGCGTTTTAGAGGTAAATTCGTCTGCTTTTAACAAATATCTTCCTTCGATAACAGGACCATTGTTATTATAAACTATGTCTTTCAGCTGATAACTCACATAACGAGTTGTGCCGTATTTTTTAGAAATCACATAATATTTGTGAACTACCCACGATGTTAAAGCATCGCGGGTTTTCTGCTTCTTCATCCTCGTAACCTACTAACTCCACAGGCTTGAATTCGGGCAGTCCCTGCCCTACTTATATTATATCATAAATATTTTAATCTGTCAAGAGGTTTTTAAAAGTTTTAACCCTTCATTTAAAATATTTTTAGCAGCATTGATATCTCTGTCGTGCTTCATTCCACAACTTGGACAAACCCATTCTCTAATCGACAAATCTTTCGTTTCTTTATTCTGATGTCCACAACAATTACAAATCTGACTTGATGGAACAAATCTTCCAATCTTTATATATTGTCTTTCATTCCACTTCGATTTATATTCCAATTGTCGTTTTAGTTCATACCATCCACAATCGCTGATAGATTTTGCCAGTTTGTGATTTTTCATCATATTAGATACTGCCAAATCCTCCGAAACTATTACTTGGTTTTCGCTAATAATTTCGTTAGATGTTTTATGCAAGTAATCTAATCTGATGTTGTGAATCTTTTCGTGGAGTCTTGCTACTTCAACACGTTGTTTTTCTCTATTATGAGAGTCCTCCTGCTTATGCGCCAATCTCCTTTGTTCTCTTGCCAACTTCTTTTCATATTTAGCAAAAGTTTTAGGATTGGCATATTTCTTACCATCGGAGGTAATAACTAAATCTTTAATTCCCAAATCCAATCCAAGAGCAGAGCCCGTTGTTGGTAGTGGGAAATATTCTTGTTCTACAAGAATTGACACAAAATATCTTCCAGAAGGATTTTGCGAGATTGTAGCTAATTTAATCTTGCCAACAAACTTTCGATGAAGTCTTGCTTTTACCCAACGAAGCTTTGGGAGTTTAATTTGATTTTTCTCGAAAGAAACTTTGATATTGTTGTTGGTAAAATCTGTCGTGTATGATTTTTTATGATTGTGCCGACTCTTGAACCTCGGAAACCCTGCGTGTTCTTTAAAGAACTTTTGATAAGCATTGTCCATATTCCAAACAGAATGTGTAAGAGACGATTTGTCTGGTTCTAATAGAAAATTATAGCACGGTTTAAGCACATGATTTACATAATTATTACAATCGAATTTACTCATTGATTTTTCTTGCGTTTGATATAATTCTATTTTGTAAGCAAGAACTTGATTATAAACAAATCTGCAACAACCAAAAGTTTTCTGAATTAACACTTCTTGTTCTTTATCTGGATAAATTCGATATTTATATGCCTTTAGAATTTTTATTTATTATTACCTCCTTTCTAAAAATTTAATAGACTTTTTATTTCTTACCACTTTAATTAATCGTTATTGAAAATTAGATAGCTTCTCTCTGCCGCAATGACGACATTTTTCAGAAGCATTGATACCGTGAGAGGACCCACCCCTTTAGGAACAGGACTGTAATAACTTGAATACTTTGCCTTGACTTCTTCTGAAACATCTCCGTGGAGCTTTCCGTCTTCTCCGCGATGAATACCGACATCGATAATAATCGGTTTCTTGTCTCCATAAAAATGTCTGTCTGTGAGTGTGTTTTCGTGCCCGGTTGCCACAACAATCACATCTGCGTGACGGCAGTAAAATTGTTTGTCTTCGTCAGAAGTCTTTGAATGAAGCATTGTAACATTCATATTCATCCTTTGAAGCAGAATTGAAACCGGCCTTCCAACAATGTTAGACCGTCCCATGACAACAGCATTCTTTCCTGTGAAATTGATGCCGTAAGAAACGGAAATTGAATTCAACATATGAACAATCCCTGCCGGCGTGCAAGGAATGAATCCAAAAGGTTCGGGGTCTTTCTTGGAGAAAAGTTTTCCGGCATTGAGATATCCGAACCCATCAACATCCTTAAACGAATTGATATAGTTAAGAACGGTTTCTTCATCCACTCCTTTCGGAAGCGGAAGCTGAACCAAAATTCCATTGATGTTATCGTCTCTGTTTGCTTTCTGAATTTCTCCGATGATTCGAAGCTCTGTGAGAGCAGGATCTTTCTCTTCGTCAATGTGAATGTCTTCGCATAAAATTCCCACCTTCTCGCAAGCGATTTTCTTGTTGCGAACATATGTCGAAGAAGCTGGATCGTTACCTACCTGAATCACAACAAGCTTTGGTCTCGCGTGTCCGTTTTTGATAAGATTCTGAACTCTTGCCGCCGTAACCTCGTTCTCTTTCTCGGCAATTGCTTTTCCGTCAATAATGGTTCCCATTTTTTATATTTTCCTTTCTAATTACTTTAGAATTGATTCTGTGTATGATTTTCTTTGTTGTTTATCTTGTAGAAAAATTTAAGTTGTTTTCTGGTATGGTTTTACTGCCCTCCGAAACATTGTCCACGGAGACCGATAAAATAAGGCTCTGGAGGGCGTTTTTTAATTTATTCGTCGTCACTCTCTTCAGAGTCATCTTCGCGCTTTGAGACGAAATTTTCCGTTTCTACGCCTTTCCGATCTTCTTTCTCCATTTGTTGTTCAATCTCGAGATAGCCGCGAATGGCATTGTTTCCTGTTGTTTGAATAAATTTCCAAGACCGCTGATGAATTGCTTCGGCATCGTAAGTTTCAATAAACATCGATCCACAATTGTAACAATAACATCTTCTCGAACCGACCTCTCCCTTTACAATCATCGAGGTCGCGCATTTTGGACAATACATAATAGAATCAACCTCCTTTTGTTCTGGTCTGAAAAGTTCGTTTTGACTAAATCTGAAATAATTTTCTCGCAATCTTTGAACGTCCGAATGAGCGAACGCCTCTTCGTATCCGGCGTCTTTGTATTCTCGAAGAACTTCTGCTTGATCGTATTCGATATATTTTCTTCTTTTCTGTAGAACCCCGTCTTCGTATAACTCAACAACTCTCTCGAAATTGCCAGACCTTCCAAAACATCTATCGACATATTGCTTTTTACTCATCGTCTTTGTTCTCCGTTTTTTGCAAAATTTGTTTTTAAATTATTCATTTTTTCTTTTCTTTCTCGTGTCTCTTCTGCTCGAGAAATGTTGCCAGAATGAATACAACAAATCACAAGACAAGTTGTTGAAAGAAAAGCGAAGACACATAAAGCACACAATGCAATCACCATTCCATCATTCCTCCGACATATTGTCATTGAGATCGGAGAGCTGTTCAAGAAACTCTTCGCTTGTCAAAACACACCCTCCGTCACGTCCTTTGTCGCCAATTACAATATCTTCCGGCCACATCGGGAACCATCCGCCATCGTGTCCTTCGTTAAAAGGTTCTGGTAGTTCAACCACATAAAGAGTTCCAACTGTTTCGACGTGATTGCGAACCGGGACTCTTTTTTGTATAATTTTCACAACTTTTCCTGGTCCGAAGTCTGTGTTTTTGGTGTAATTAACCGTATCTCCGACCCTGATTTTACTGCTTCTCATTTTTAATCTCCTCTCACTCTGTGATTTTTGCTCTCAAAATAACTGTCTGTTTAATCCCGTCATACTCTTCGTGTGCTTTCACCGTTCCGACAACAACACCGCTTTCGGGGATATCTTTACTTGAGCTACTCTTCCAAACCACTGTGTTTCCACTCGCATCTTTGAATTCATAAATGTGAAGAAGTCCGAACTGCGTTTCGCAACAGGCAACCTCACGACCAGAGACAAAATTCACCGAAATCTTCTCTCCGACAGAACCGAGATAATTGGACGATTTTGCAAGTTTTTCTTTTTCTTCTTGCATTTTCTTGAACTCATAATACCGCGATATTGCTTTCGGAGTCGAGACAAGAAGTCCAAGTTTGTCGAGCGGAACGTATTCGTTTGCCAATACGGTTTTCAAATTGTTGTAATACGGCTCGTCAGGAAGCTCCATAACGGTCTTTCGAAGGGCGACGATGTTGTTAGAAATGTCCTCTTCTGCCGTTGTCAAATAAGCTGTCAATTTCAGGGCGGCGAGATTGATTTTTTCTCTGTCGGAGCTATCGATGTTCAGCAAGTCGCTCGGGCAACCCATTTCTTTCAAAATTTTCGCCTGAACGATGTTCTTTGTCGAAAAAATGTTGTAATTTCCCGCATTATCTCTTGTTGCCACAAATCCAAAAATCTTCGTTGCCGCCTGCGCGAGTTCCAATGCTCTCTGAACCTCTACGAACCGTGCGCGACGATTGTAAAAGAACTCGTCTCCGGGGTTTGAGATGTCTTCTGCTTCTTTAATGAAAGACTCGAAGGTCGCGATTGCGTCAACATCAATTCCGGTTACGAAAAGTTTCAAACACTCTTTGCCGAGCTGTTTCCACTCGCCAGTTTCCTGATTGACAACAAGGTATGTTTTGTTGCGTTTGCGGTTAGTCTTGCAGTAATCGCAGGTGCAAGAATTGGCGGTGAAATACTTTGACGGGACGATAAATCCAAGATCCTTGCCGGACAAATTAACATTAACGAAATTTTTTCCATCAACTCCACTGGGCTCTACGGAACCGCCGAACGCCCAATTGTTTTCTGCAAAGACAACCTCGTCCGGGATTTTCAGCTCCACCCTACGGGCTTCGTAGGGAACCTCTTTAACGGTGGTCTCGGAACGGCAATCGCAAGGGCGAAGCTCAATTTTACGCACGAGAACAACTGTATGGTTGCTTTTTGTCATCGTCGGTTCAAGTTCGGGGTTGATTTTGCGAATTTTGCGAGCCGCAATGCTGAACTTCTTCTCCAGATTTTCGACATTCTCTTCGGGAATCATATAGGTTTTGGTAATCATAGCTTTCAGCCCCTTTCCTTTTCTGATATTATTATATCACATTTTCTGCCGTTTGTCAAGCCCTTTTTTAAAAAAAAGACCCGGAAAATCGGATCTTTTTTAGTTTTTAATCAATATTTAATTTTACTTTTTATCTTTCTCGCGTTCCTCTGACACCTTTTTAAGTGCCTCGTGTTGTGTCATTAATCTCATAATTGGGAAAATTTCTTCTTGCGTCCCACTTGCAACCATTTTTCCATCAACATAAAGCTCTTTTTTGCCATCAGACAGGGTTTTAATTGAAAAGTCCAGCGATGTTCACTCCCTTCTCTTGTATTTTAACGACCGCAGAAACAGCGAAACTAATAGTTCGATATGCTCCACGGACAGTTTTCACTAAAATTTCGAGGTCAGAAAATACTCTGCTTGTAGAATAGATATAAACCTTTTCGAACGGATTTTCAAAAACGAAGATTTTCTCGAACTGCGATCCGTATGCACTTCTTGTTGTAATCAGGCTCTTAATGCGATTGATTTGATTGGTTAGCTTTCCATAACCGATAACGCAGCTCTCTGAATCGTTAGTTGTAATATACCAATACTCATCTCCTGTTTTCGGAGTCGGTACGTCCAGAATCGCTTTGTCCGGAACTGCTGATTGAATGTTACGTGTTAGATTCGTCGTTTCCATTTTCTTCCACCTTTTCTTGTCCTTTTCGGAAAGAAGCTTTTCTCGTCTCTCGCCAATTTGGATCGTATAGAATCACCGTCACCAACAGCTTGCACCCGGCAGCCTTGTTCCCGCTAATAAAAACGAAGTATGCGTCCTTGTATAGTCGAATCATCCGAGTCCCGCTCTCGCGCCGAAAGATGCGTTTGTATAGCCCGTATTCATAATGATCCTGATCCATTGTTGTTGTCGTGTGTCCTTTTAGTCTGGCGTTTCTGACAAGGTCCGAAAGCTCGCGGTCGGAGAGATTTCCAAACCGTTCATAAATGCGTTGCCGTGCGTGGTTGGTCAATTTAACCTTTGTTGCGAGAGCATCCAAAAAAATCACCTCAATCCCTGTAATATAATATATAATGAAGAAAATTTTATGAAACCGTGAAAAATGTGAATAAAAGAGCCCTTTTATTATCAAATTTTTCGTTATAATATATAATATACTTTATTTTGTTAAAATATATATTGTGCAATATATACAAAAATTTTTGATTATTTCAACACTTTTACAGATTATCCGTTGCGCTTCATCAAAAGCCCAAGAGCCGCAAGTTCGTCAGCATAACACTGGTCGCACAACCGTTCCCCGAAATCGATGAAGCTCTGCTCTGTGGCAAACTCCGAAATCTCTTTGCCGCATCTTGAGCAGCAGCACGGACGACTCTCGTTCTTGCTAACTCTTGCTCCATACGCAACTTCGGTTGAACCAATTCCTTCGCAATAATCGTTGATATATCTACGCATTTTCGTTTTCCTCTTCTTTCGTTTCTTCTTCGTTTTTGTTAGTTCCTTCTGCTTTTGACAAATCCACTCTTATGATATCTTTCTTTGCTGTCTTTGTTTTTCCGGTTAAATTATAGTCGGCTGGAACTTCATCTACTCGCTTTTTGAAGCAGGCCCATGAACACACTTGTCTATATTCGTAAAGTCCTTCTCGAACCCAACAATATGTTTCTACTGTCGGCTTGAACTCCTTTCCGCAGATTGGACAAACGAGGAGGTTGGACCGTGCGGAGGATTCTTCTTCAATTTCAGATTTCTTTCTTCGTCCCATTAAAGTCCAACCTCCATATTTTTTTGAACAATGACAACTTTGGTTGAAAGATTGTTTTTGGAAAGCTCCGCTTCGATTTCCGGTTTTACCGAAATTCTACCGTCCATATCTCCGTGAACAAGGAACAGCTTTTCTGCATTGGTCTTTCCGTATTCTTTAACAATGCTGTCTCTTTGAATGTGCGAGGAGAAGCTTCCGAGGTTTGTGATTTGACAGCGGTTTGCGTATCTCTTTCCGGAGATTGAAATTGTCTTCTGCTCTCCCTGTTTGATCGTATATGCCATCGAACCCGGAGGAGCGTAACCAATCGTAACGATTCTGTCATCCGTGTTCGGAAAAAGACTTGCACACCAAGCAACGGAGCGTCCAGCCACCATAAACCCGGAAGAAGCAATTACAATACATGGCTTCCCAGAATCACGAAGTTCCCTGCTTTCGATATAATCTCCAACAAAATGAATGTTTTTCCAAGCAAGAACCTCTCGCCACTCTTCTGCGGCTTCCCCTTCGAGAACATCACAATATGCACGACTAATGTTCTGTGCCATTGGGGAGTCGATATATACCGGAACATCGAAATCTTCTTTTGAAAACAGATTGTATAGAACAGTTGCGATTTCCTGTGTTCTCGCCAGCGCAAAACTCGGAATCAAAATCCGCCTCTGTTGTTCAACGCAAGTCTGTTCAACAACCATCCGAAGTTTTTCAAGGTCTTTCTTGCGCATTTTTTTGTTGGCAATTTTTTCTTCGTGCGCGTATGTCGATTCGGCAATAACGACATCTGCTCTTTGTCCAAAAACCGACTTGAACGGTTTCGTATACGGTTTTGGCAAATGAATGTTTCCAAGGTCGGAAGTATAAACGATTTTCTTCGTTATATTTCCTTCCGTAATCCACAATTCAAGCTGTCTCGCAAACGGAATATGTCCGGAGGGAACGAATCTGAATTTTACGAATTCGTCCAGCGTAACGATTTCATCGCCATACTCCGTCCAATATCCAAGTGCTGTGTCAACATCGGAATCGAGATAAAACGGAACATATTCGCGCCCAAGCTTCTCTGAAAGCGAAGCGGCGTCCCCTGCGATAATTCTCGCGCTGTCTCGCATCAAGATTTCTGCGATTGGTTTGGAGCCGCGAGGAGCGATAATCGGGCAGGTTGCCCCGGAGGAATACAGTCGAGGAATCAAACCGATGTGGTCGACGTGACGGTCGCAGGAAAACACATAATCAAGTTTATTTGGTTTAAAATCAAACTTTCTCGAATTGATTTTCCAGTTTTCCAATGTACTACCGGTCGACTGCCACAAACCACACTCCAGAAGAATTTTCCGATTTGGAGTTTCGATATATGTCATCGAACCAGTTACATCCCAAGAATTTCCGCCACAGAATTTGATGTTAATTTTGTTTTTAGACTTTTTGCTCATATAAAGTCCTTTCTAAAACGGAGGACGAACAGATTGTTTGAAAGGGTCCGTCCTCCGCAACCTTACGGTTTAGGGTTATTTTTTAGTTATTTTGAACAAAAGATTAGAGAATCGAATCAATGTCTTCAACGATTTCGTCAACAACGCCGTACTTCAGGCACTCCTCATCATCGAGAAACCAATCTTTCGGAGCTTTCGAACGATAGGTCTTCTGGTCAATCTTTGTCTGCTTGAAGAGAATGTCGTTGAACTTCTTGTCTGATTTATCAACGAACTTCTTTGCCGAATCTGCCTGTTCACGTGTTCCACCAAGGTAGGTTGAACCACTGTGAATCAGAACGGACGAACCCTTTAGCGCATATCTCTTATGCCCGCAGGCAAGAATGACTCCAGAAGCACTGAAACACGCGCACATATTTACGGTATAGACCGGTGTTTTCGACATCATAATGATGTGACATAATACGAGAGCACCTGTTACATCGCCTCCGGGGCTATCAATATAGAGCATAATCGGCTTTCTTTCATCGAGAGTAAGCCCTTTATCTTCCCGGTTATACCGGAGAATTCTTTTGACAATTCCAATCGAGTTGTCGTTCATCGGATCATCTTCAGTTCCAATCGCACCCTCGAGATAAATTCTTCTTGCTTCTTCATCTTCATACTGGTGAAGAAGGTCGGGGTCCGGGAGCTGAAGATTCTCCACATTTTTGGGAATAATAATACCTAAATTTTCCAACAATAAGTCACCTTCCTTTAAGATTATTTGAGTTTCGGTACCTTTGTCTCCAATGCCACGTAGATCACTGCCAGAACAAGCGCTTCGACCGGTGCTGCGAATACAGGGTTGATTCCGAAAAGTACGGAGTCGAAAAAGAAGCCGCAGATTCCGCCAACAACTGCGATGGCAACTGTCGAAATCGGCAGACGAAACTTCGAAATAGTGTTGGAGACCTTCTGAAAGAACTTTTTCATGATACTTTCTCCTTTCATAAATATTTTGAAGGATCCCTCCTTCTGATATTATTATACCACAAAAGCCCTTGTTTGTCAAGAGCTTTTGGAAAATTTCTTTGGAATTTTACTGATTTTCTTCCGGAACCGTTTCAGGAATGTCCTCATCAACGGGTGTCGGAGTTGTCTCTACAGGCGCTGCCGGAGCTGCTTCTGCGGGAGGATCAATTGAAAGGGTAACAACAATATCTCCGTTTTCGTTCATTCCAAGACCGCCAAAGAAACCAAGCGCAGTATAATAATTCGCAAGATCTCTGCGTAGACGATCTGCGACTGGACCATGAACGGTATATTCAATCTTTCTTTCTCCGTAAAGAGCCGCTCTTGTTTTGAATTTCGTATCAATCTTTTCAATTGTCGACGAAAGAAACTTTGGATAATCAGAATATCTTTCCTCGATAATCTTTTCAATCTGCTCTTTAGTAATCATTTTGTTTTCTCCTTTTACTTGTTTTCTTTATTGTTTTTAATTTGACGAACAACCCACATTGCCGAAATAAACAACCAAATTGTCAGTACAACACCACCGACAATTCTTGCACTAATGTTTTCGACGATAAATCCTGCGATAAAAACCATTGTTGCACAGATGAACATAAGTGCGAAAGCAACAAAAACCCAAATTTTTTCAGCGAGTTCTTTGTTAATTTTTAACATTTCTCTTTTTTCCCTCCGCAAGCTTGATTGACTTTTCGAGATATCGGTGAATTTTGCGAAGCCGGTTAAAAGTTTTTTCGTCAAACTCTGCGTCGGAATATTCACAGTCACATACGATATGAAGCTCCGACTCAACGACCTTCAGGGCATCTTCGAGAATTCTCTGCATTACAATCAATTTTGACATTGCTTATTTCTCCTTTTAAATATTGACAAATTATTAACTACTTTTCGATAATTTCTACAATTGCGTGGTAATACACATAACGTTTTCCGTCAAGATCAAACATAACAGAGCCGTTTGCGTTGTTGTCGATGTCAATTTTACCCTCATAGGTCGCAATCAATTTGCCGTCTAACGAATATACGTTGATTGTTCGATAGAGACCGCCATTGATATCGGAACTACAACTCTTCAGATCTCGACTACACGAAGCGCATCCGCCGAAAGCGAAAAGTGATACGATGAGCAGGGCGAAAACCACAATCTTAATAATTTTCTTTTTCATAATTTCTTCTCCTTTTTAAATAATAAATTTAGCAGTATTTGGAAGTTTTTCTCGATATTCGGCAGGAATTTCTCCCTGACACCAGAGGTTGTTGGTTTCGATAACTTCATCAGTATCGAACATTTTAATCTTAAACCGCCTTCCTCCAAATCCACAAAACCCATTGATTGGAGCCGGAGCAATCGCGTAACAGGTTCCGTCTACAATAATGTGTTCATCTTTTTCTGCGACAATGTTATTCCAGAACTTCTTCGTAAAACATTCGCTGCAACAGCAATCTGAATACTCCCCGTAATATGTTTTGCCGTCAAACTCTTTTCCGCAAATAATACAGATCATTTTATTTTCTCCTTTTTTAATGCGCCGCCAAATCTGCTTCGTGGAGAATATCTACGACGTCTTTCATCCACGGATCGAGATTGCGATAATATTTTGTGTCCAAAAATGGATCCATATGAGCCCCAACGAGCCAAGTCACAAATCCATTAAATGTTTCTTCCATACACTGCCACGCCGAAGTACATTGGTGTTGATAATAGTGTGCGTGATCGCTCGGATTTCCCTTCGAATCGTGAAAATCTTTTACAATATACTCGTGAAGACGGGCCGCAGGCGCGAGCTCATCTCCCAAACGATCTCCAAAGAAATGATCTTTCACATATTTCTCTGCTTCTTGGCAGTGCTTCCAGACAGGAAGTGAATGATGCGGATTTTCGTGAAGAATCATCATACGCTCCAAAAGGCTTCCGTATTTCTTCACAAATTGTTCATATTCTTTGTCAGAATAGTTTTGATATACATCGATATAATCGAAGCCTTCGTCATAAAACGGCGGTTGAAATCTACGAATCATTCTATCAATTACTTCTTTCCCGACAGACCGTTCGCGAGCTGCGTCTCTTTCAACACACATCTCATACGGGGCAAAAACCACCGTCGCCTGCTTATAGACATATCTTGGAGTTGCCACCAAAATTCCGGCGCGATCTTTTCGAGTCAGGTTGGTTGCGTCATAAAACACATCTCTTCCGTTTTTCAGCGCCTCAATTGCCCGGCTCTGCATCAAGGTAAATACTTCTGCGGGGTTTCCCTGAATCGATTCATTTCCGTACAATTCCTCTCGAATTTTGTCGGATGAAAGATAAACGGAGGTGCTGTTTGATTCGTGCTCTTCTTTAGCATAGGTTGATTTTCCGCTTCCCGGAAGACCAATCAAAATTTCCAACTTCGGAATTCCACTCGTCATCTTAAAACTCCTCCATCCAAAAGCTCTCTGCTTCGACCGTTTCCTGTTCGAATACATCGCTCACACGGAAGCCGTCTTCATTATACAATACATCTCGCGCAATTCTCTTTGCGTCAGCATCGGATTCTGCTACGACTTGAACCGAAATTTCTTCCTGCGTTCCATCGCCGAAACCGACACGGTTTTTTACAACAAACAACGCAAATTCTGAATACCGATGTCCGTCGTGATAAATTGTCTCGATCCGTTCCAGTTTATTTTTCTTTGCCATTGTTCTGCTCCTTTCTTGCTTCTAAGTATTTTACCCACTTGGATGCCACCATATTTTCTTTTACCCAATCTCCCGCATCTTGATTGTTTATCTTTGAAAATAGATACGGTTGAATTGATTTTGGATACTTTACAACTTCTACAGCGTATTTTTTCTTCATTTCTCTTGCGGTGCTGTCCAGCTCTTTAACAAAATCTTCCATTTCCCGTTCGACTGATTCGAGTTCTTCGCGATAATCGTTGGCATAAACGAGGAATTCTTCTTGATCTCCATCAAGAATCACCTGAATCAGCGACTCTTTGGAGATCGAATTGTTTTTTCTTTCGTAGTGCGCAACCAGCCACGCAGGAGATTTAATTTTAACACGATTGAAATTGTCATCAACAACGACATAACCTTCTTCATCCCACGGAAGCTCTTTCGCCGCATCGATAACATCCTGTGCGGAATGGAAATCATATTCTTTTGGAGTCTTAAAAAACTCGGAGGCAATAGACTCTTTTGGACTCATTTCGCGTTCAGTTGGCATTACCCGATGTCCAATGAAATACAAATCCGGCTTCTCATATGGAATTACGACACGGGTTTGCGGAGAGACGAGTTCGAAAGTATAACACACAAGTCTAGAAACGGATTGTTCAAATTTTTCTTTCGAAATACCATTATTGCGGAAGGCCTCTTCGAGCACATCTCCGAAGGTTTGAAGTTTGATGTCTCCGGTCGGAGCCTTATAAGCATCGATGGTTCCGTTGGTTGAATAGTGCCATTTTTTATCATCGAACCAAGCACTGATTAAACTCCCGTCGATTTTAGTTTGAACTTTTGCCGTGTTCCAGTCGACCTCTGCCGCGTTCGATTCTCCGTAATTGAAAAACTTATCAAAAGCTCGTCTCATACACTTCCAATTGTCTTCTCGGAAGATGATTCCGCGTGCCTCGCGCACGATTGGATTGGAAAAGTCCGAAGAAAGCTGATTATATTTGAATATTACATACGGACCGTCTCTGGAAATCTTCAGGTTATATGGGTTGGACGACAGCTTTTCTTCCCAATCATTGGGATGATTTTGAATGAATTCTAACAAATAATTGGTTGCCATAAATAATCACCTCATTTCTAATATTATTATACCACAAAACCCCTTGGTTGTCAAGGGGTTTCTGGAAAATAATTTAACTTTTTTTTGTGATTACAGATTCTCTAATATGTTTTACGAGAGCGGGTTCTCCGCTGTCGCGCCAGTTCTCAACCATAATGTCATATGAAGGTTCGCGAGGATCATAAATCTCCCACGCTCCAAAACCATCGACAATTGCGATAGTTCCATCGAAAGTTTCGACGTTTTTGTCGAAGGTCATTTCGAATGAGACTTGATCTCCAACGGAATACATTGGCTTGCCGGGAATGTGTTCTGTTCCCATTATTCTTCTACCTCCACTTTTTGCATTTCATAATATACATCATCATACGCAGAATATGAATAATATTCATTTTTACAGAACGGTTGTGCTTCTCCGTAATCCAGCTCGCTCTCTTCTTCGAAATCTTCACAATATTCGTTGATTACTGAACGAAAATCACAATTATAATCTCGGACTGGACAGTTTTGACATTTCAAAGCTCTCGTGCGCCTTTTGTCCTCTTCGTCTCGAAGTGTTTTAATTACCTCTTCTGCCCTCTCTTTACGAAGGTATGAACCAACAATGGTATCTAGATAATCTTCGTACTCGCCGGACATTTCGTGAATTTGATAAATTGTGAACATTTTATTAATTAATCCTCCATATCTATTTGAATTCTTTCGTCTTGAGTTGTGTCTGTCGTTCTAATACAACAAATTCTTTCGGGGAACATCAGCAGCTCCGAGAGCCAAGTTGATTTTCTTGTCACCCTATCCGTTTTGACACACTGATTGATTGATTTATCCGTTCCAACAAGAATACAATACTTCTTTGCTCTAGACAGTGCCGTATATAACCACTGCTTTGTGAGAAGCTGATATGCTCCGGGGTCGCACGCAACAATCACATATGGAATTCCGCTGCCCTGACAATTTGAACCAACAAATCCATTTTGTACGAATTGCGGTTCTTTTGGCATTTTAAAACAATAAGCGTCTACTTCTGTTGGTTCAATATTTTTTATTTTAACAAAATAATCATCTTTGGTTCTATATGGTTTGCTATATCTTTTTTCTGATATTAACTCTAATCTTTTATTTTTTTCTTTGCCAATGAATCCAATTTTGTTTTTAAATTCAATGGCCATCTCCCCATAGATGTATAAACAATACCCCTTCGCGCGTCTTGTAAATAAAGAAGAATGAATACCATTTTGGATTAACATAAAATATAAATCGTCTCTAATAGATTTTTCGCAAGAATAAAATTCAATCATATCGAAATGCCCAGACTTTATATGAACAGCGCCATCTTCCATCAATCCTTGCATAAACGCTCTCTGAACAGACTTCGGAGATGTTTTAATTGCTTTTGGAATATTCTTTTGATTTGGTAACAATTCATCAAACTGAGACAAAAAGCCACATATATAAGTAGAATGAATTTCTGCCGAATACATATTTGCCCAATCCCAATAATCAATTTTACAAGAATAACCAAATAAATAATTAACCAATTCGACGAATTTTTCCACCACCTCTTTTTGCTTCTTTCCAAATCTTGCTCCGTGTCCGTTTTTAAATACAGTCCCATCTGCTATCATCATACCCAAGAACAGACCAAATTTTTCATCTATAACTTTCGGAAGATTATATTTTACGCTCCTAACATCACTTTTATAATTATAAAAAGTTTCTGGAATGTGTACATATTCGCTTTGAAAGTCCGGGATTTCTTTTGTCATCTTTATATAATCACCAACACACAGATCTTCGGCTTCATACCATTTTTCTTGCATATCCCCGTTCTTTTTAGCCAAAAACTTATGATCGGATGTTACCGCTATAGATCTGTTACCTTCTGTTAAAATTTTATACCCAGAATTTTTTCCAACATTATAAAAGCAGTCTGGTTTTTCCCATGATTCGCCCGTCCATACCGATATATTTCCGGTATATTCGTAGTCGCCAACTTGTTCATATCCATTTTCTTTTGCAAATTGTTTTATAGATTTATATCCATCTGACGTATAAATCATTGTTTCTCCAGATATACACTTATGACAAGTTATAGCATATCCGAGTTGAAGCTCAAGAAGCATATCTCCCTCGATAATGACATCTCCCTGTGCGAGACGAACGGTGAGTTGTCTGTGGAAATTATCTTTAGCAACAATCGTTCCAATATTTCCATTAAAAATTTCTGTCGAACCACCGTCGGACGTCTTGACCTCATAATTGTTTTTCATCACAATTACTCTATCACCAATATGATATAATACATCATATTTGATTCCGTCAGAATATGTGATTTTTAGCGGGTTTTCATCCTCGAATTTAATCATACTCTGAATTTCGTGGTTAATTGACCGTCCAGACAAATCTCCCATTGAACGCTTTGCGGAAAGAATCAAAATATCTTCGATTGGAATATTTTCATCGAAGCGAAGTCGTCTGAACTCTTTTTTGATTGCTTCGAGGCATTCTTCAGAAGAGTACTTTGCGATAACCTTTAGATCTTTCAGCTCTCCGTGAATTTCTTCTCCGTGGAACTTCGGTGGAATGATTGGAATCTGCGCGTTTACTTTTAAAGAATCGGTAATAATACCAGATTTTTTAGCCTGTCTAAAAATCTTAGACAAATGAACGCAGGTAATTTTTCCAGAATTTCTTAGATCAGAAATCAAATTGCATAAACCAATCGACTCCAACTGCCCCGGATCTCCGAGCATAATCAACCTTCCGCCATCTTTAATCGCAGAAATCAATGAATAGAACAACTCGCCGCCGACCATTGAAACCTCATCCAAAACAACAACATCTGTTGGAAGCGGGTCATTTTTGGTGAATGTTGGACCGCCAAATTTCGGATTCCATCCCAGCAGACGATGGATTGTTTTTCCATCTTCCTTTGTGATTTCGTGAAGATTCAGAGATGCCTTACCAGAAAGAGCACAGATTTCGAAGTCCAACCCGTTCTTTCTGAAGATGCGAGACACTGGATACATTAAACTAGATTTCCCGCAACCTGCATTTCCCGTCATTAAAATGACGTTTTTATTCACCAAATTTCGTATCGCATCTTTCTGCTCTTCTGTATATTGGAACCCAACAGTTTTCTCGCACTCTGTGATTGTCTCTTCAACAAATTCCATTTTACGACACTCTGCGTCCCGAAGTCTCAAAAGCTCACGACAAATCATTTCTTCGAGCTTTCGATATTTCATCAATCCGATTCGCTTTGTCTCTTTGTCGTAAAACAGCGTTTTGTTCTCGACCATTCGTCGAAGCTCTCTTTTCACCATTTCAGTGGAAATATCTTTAGACAGCCCTTTGATGCCAGAACCAAGGGCTTCCAGCGGAACCCAAGTATGCCCGTCGACCTCTGCAAGATTTCTTAAATAATACAGGGCGTAGGCATTGATTCTGAATTGTGAGTTTGTCGGAATTCCTTTTCGTAAAGCCATACTGTCCGCCTTCGACCATCCAATTCGGACACCCTCTCCAATCAGCGCATACGGGTTATTTTTTACCTTTTCGGCAAGAATGTCTGCAGAGCCGTAATGTTCGACCAATCGGTCTATGGTCGCCTTTGACAATCCGAATTCCGACAGTGTCATATATGCTTTGCTACTATCTTTGGAGGCGTTATATTTGTTTAATAACTTCGTTGCCTTTGCCTCTTTAATTCCTTTGATTTTACATAGCGCCTCAACATCGCCACGCTCCAAAACCTCAACGGGGTTCGGATATGCTTCGTATAGCGCGTTTATTTGATTTTCCGTAAAAACATAACCGAGGAACTTTCTGACATCTGCTTCTGTGTCGAGTTTAACAACGGAGTTAATGCTGACGATATCATACTGCCAGCCATATTTCGCGTCCTGCTTTAGATCGGCAGTAATTTTATATCGAGTTCCGCCATCAAGTTCAGGAACGCGCCCTTTAAATGTTATGTCGTCCGTTTTATATTTTGGATTTTTTGTTCTACTGTCGATTTCTCCGATTACGCTTTCCGGCGAGAATGTGAAAATTGCGAAATCTCCACTTTTTACTTTCGTTCGAGGAAAAATCTGCTTATTTACAAATCCTTCGACGATGATTCTACTTGTTGCTTCCATACTCCTCCAGTGCGTGATCTTGCTGATAATTGAACACGCCGTCTTTAACTTCATTAATTGTATACCCGAATTCAAACACATTCATATGAACACTGTTTTCTCTTCTTCCAAAACAGAACTTCCCATAAAAATCATCCCAGTATAGATCGCTGGTGATCATATTTATCTTGTTTGGAATATAGAGGAAATATTCTCCTCCGTTGTCGAGGTTCGTAAAATAAACAATGTCCGAAACCGATCTAATTCCGTATGTCGCGAATCTGGTAATTTTAATTCCGCTCCAAGTCGGAACGAAGTCATCATGAATTTGCTTTTCAAGCCAATGGAGATTATCTTTTTTCTTACGACCGTCTTTTTCGTCGAATTCTTCCTGTGCTTTTTTAATCATCGGTCTGGAGATGTCGTAAATGGTTTTATATGAAATAATTTTAGTCCGATAGTTCAAGGTCAGAAGCCTTTTTAGTTCATTCGCGTCTTCGATGATCTGCTCCTGATTTTTGAGAAGTCTTTCGGTTTTAGCAAGATCTTCGAGAAATTTCTTACTCTCGTTTGGGTCTCCCATATTGCCATTGTCGAAAAACACATTCTCGCCATAAAAAATTTTGTCCATAATAATTCCTCTTTTTACTTTTCTACTACTATTATATCACAAAAAGCCCCGTTTGTCAAGGGCTTTTTGAAAAATAATTTAATTGTCTTACGAATTTCTCCAGCTCTCCCCAGTCTTCTCGTTCAGCGCTGCCGCAGTTTCTTCGGCACGACTCTTGCTTGTCGTCCAAGCATAAATCCAGCCAGTTGTCGTGTAAGTTAATTTGCGCACGAAATAACAATCGCAAGTCCCGTTACAGTCGTCATATATCCACACAAATGGAATGCCATCTATCGTATACTTTCCAGCGAATGGAAATTCTCGAACACCATATCCCGCCCAGCAGGCGATCATATAAATTTTTGGAAGCGATTCGAGATATTCTCGTGTTTCTGGCGTATTTTCAAGAATTTTCTCCATTGATTCCTCCCCGCGACATCCGAATTGCTTCCAGAATTTTACAACACAATTTCGCCGCTCCATCTTCTTCCTTGTTTTTGGAGTCAACATAATAAATCGGATCTGTTCCCCAATACTCTCCAATCAGACCTTCGATTTCTTCGAGAACATCTTTGGTTGTTGAAAGATTCTTCTCTTCGGCTGCTTTTTCCCGAACGATTTCATAAAAGCTGCACTTGCGCTTATCTCCACCGCAATTACAAACATCTTTTTCTTTAGTGCCATAACAAACACTAACTTCTTCATCAATATATTCGGGCGCAAGTCTTTCAGTGGCCAATGTGTAAGTTATTTTGTCAATGTTTGATAAATAGCGTCTTTTGGTTTCAAATTGATAGCAAGAACATTTGCTCATTTCTTTCCTCCTTTAATCCACTTTCTATACTCTGGACTATATTCCCACAAAATAAGATCGAGTTTTATACTATTTATTTGTTCGGTTGATTCCGGCATCGTCGTTAAATATTCAAAATGTTTTTTGTCGTCAATTAGTGTTTTGAAAATCAAATCAAGGGCAAACTGCGCATCAATTGGAGGATTTCCAAGAAAATCGTGCTCTTTACACCATTTGGACACCTTCTTGTCCAATTCATCGAAAGATATTTCTTTTGGCCAAATCATTTCTTTTTCTCCATTTCTGCTTCTTCTTTTCTCTTTTTAGCCCTTTGATACAAAATACACAGAAATGCTAAAGCTTCTTCTTGCGGCCAGAGGTTGTATTCTACTTTTTCCTCAGCATCCAAAAACGTGGGAGAAAATTTCCACTCAATTTTTCTTCCGCAGTTATGACAATATTTTTCCAAATCTCCAAAAAACTGAAAAGATGCGCGACACTTCGGGCACTGATATAAAATTCTGTTGCCGTTGTCCCAACCGGAAATACAGAAAGGGATTGGCAAGTTAGGATCAATAAAATTCTTCGGCATACCCATACTCCTCATAATCATCAAACCCACAAACATCATATTTGAATTCTTTGGTATTTTTTGCTTTATCGAAATATTTGCTAATAAATTCACAATATTGTTTTTTCGTAACAAGATTGTCTGCGTGAATATTTAATCTATTTTGAATAAACAGCACAGTTTTTATCTGCTTTTCGGTTGGTTTTAGCGAATCGGGAAGAACCCACGAACGAGAACGCTTGTAGTATTTAATTCGACATTTTCGACATTCGTCGCCGGTATACTCATACAAATCATAGTCAGGTTCGTCTCCAAATCCAACATAACGACGGTTAATGGATTTCATTTCCTCACCACAATTGGGGCAAATCACAATAAAATCCTCCTTTTATCGAAGATAGTCTGGAAGAAGTTCGGGATTATCATAAATATTACCAATCACAATACAGCTATAATTAGAAATATCTTCGCGAAACGTTAAATTATCATTACAATTTGATACAAACCAAATTGCATCATCTACATCATATTTAACAAGAAAAGTGTCATCTCTATTAATTAATTCTACGATGTCACCTTCAAAAATTGGTTCACCTTGCCTATCGTTAAGTCCTGTAAATTGCCCGACGGTTTCAGGAACAACCTTTGCCCTTCTACCAATATTGAACCACTCATTAGAGTCGTCCCATTCACATCCCTCAACAATTACATTAAGTTCTTTTCCCGATACAGGAGATTTAAAATGAAGCAGTTGCCCAGTAAACCACTCTCCATCTTCTGCGCTTTTTCCTCGAAATAAAATTTTCTCACGATCCATTTTTATTGTTCCTCCTCTTTTATAAGTTCAGAATTATCGAATTTATTCCCAACAACTTCGCAATTCCAAAACCGACTCCAATTATAATGATTATATTTTTCAGTATCTTCTATAATGTCTACCTGCCAAAAAGAATTGTATTTTTGTTCAGGAAATATTTTATTTCCTTTAAATGTGTGAATATGAAGATTTACAACTCCCAAAAATTGTTTTCCTTTTCGTGTTGCAGAATATGGATGATCATAAAACGGTTGAGTTCTAACAATATCTCCTTCGAAGATTTTTGTTCCGTTCTTATCTGTCATTCCGGTAAATTCGCCAACCGTTTCAGGAATAACTTCGACTTGTTTAATATTTACAAACATCCCATATTCAAAATAACAAATATACGGCGTATTGCCATATTTTTCTAAAATATATGAGCCATAAACCCACTCATTTGTTTCTACGCTTTTTCCTCTAAACAAAATTTCACGATTCATCGTCTTCTCATTTCTCATCTTTAATCTTTAATTACATACTCTCCGATTACATATACCACAAGGCATACCACAGCACCAATTGTTGGCCATGGGAACTCAATAAATAGTCTTAGATCTGTCATATCCGGATTTTGAAAATGGAAAACTGTCGCACTTACAACACAAGCAATCATACCAATTAAGGAAGCGAGTGTTAACGCGAAGCGAATAGTCGTTTTTTTACTCTTTTTTGCCATTGTTTTCTCCAATCAACTCCACACCAATATTCAACATTTCTTTCAGATTTTTGATCTGTTCCGGCGTCGGAGGATTCCAGTTCATATAATCATAAACTGCCATCTCGAATGCGCCGCAAAAAGTAATTTTAGCAACGACTTTTTGAGCGATGAATTTTTGTCCCTCTGCTGCTCTGTTATCTACGAAATAAGATCCATCGACAAAATAAGATTTTTCATCCATTGTTCGTTCTCCTTATAATCTTTTAAACATTTTTTACATAAGCAAGTTCTATATTTTCCGTCGTCGCATTTGCGTGCGAGTTGGTATGCTCTCAACGGAATATCTTCGCCAAAATATAATTTATTAGTATCAACATCGAGACCAACGTCTGGAAGTTCTACGAAACTTTTTGATTTTACTTCTGTTATCTCTCCACATCCAATGCAATAACATTTCAGCGGTTCTTTCGGGTCGGTGTTCGGATGATTCATGTTTTAATTTTACACTTCTTTCACCTTTTATTTCGTTGATCATAAAATATTGATGCTCCAGAAACAATTGCCGCCAGAAAAAATATCGCATTTAGAAAATCCGGAAAACATTGTGATCCAATTATAACCAGCACAATAGAAAGGACAAAAATACAGACTTTCATTTTGCTTCTCCTTTGGAAGTATCAATATACAAACAAATTACTTTTTTCCAGTCCTGTCTGTCGCAAAAATTGATCGCATAATCTTCGAGTTCTTGCTCATTCATATCACAGAATTCTATATCGTTATGATGATTGTCCTGCCAGTCGGCGATAAAATCACCGCGATTGTCATACGCAACGCCATCATATTCCAAAAACTCTCCGACGCAAGATGCCACAAAATCTCCGATGAACGCAGAACATTTGTCTTCGGAAACAATTGCTCCGTCTACAAACGGAATAACCGGCAAATCAGGATTTTCTTTGACTAAATCGAAAAAACGTTTCACTCTTCTTTTTCCTTGCACACGACTTCTTCTGCGATTACACGAATATCATCAATTAAAGACTTGAGTCCATCAACCGTGTTGAAGCCGTCATAATCGATACACAAATCGCGAATCTGTTGAAGGGAATCAAATTGTGAATCATTATCAGAAGACGTGAACGTTACATTGGGTATAGCCCAGTCTGCTGTTATTTGTTGGGTGAATTTACACGGAATTGCGTATGTGCCAGTGGCAAGAGACGGCTCTTCGAAAACATAACCACCACAGCAAGGGCATGTCACCGAACCTAATCCAATATCACCCAATTGATATGAGAACTCACATCCGCAGGTATGGCATTTTCCAACAAACTCTTTTTGACCATCTTTAATAATTTTAATCATTTTTCTTTGTCCTTTCTGTAAGCACTCTTTCGGCTGCCTCGCGTGTAAAAAATAGTTTTTTACCGATTTCTTTTGCAGGGATTGTGCCAACGTTACATGTTTCTATAGAAATTCCTTTTGCACCTAATATAATTCGCTGTACGCCGTCCTCTCTCATAAACCACTTTCCTTTATCTGATAGGTATGCAGGATGTTTAGGCGTATACACGATCCAAACACTATCACCTACCCCGCACGGCAAATGGATCCACTCGGCTTTATCTTCGAAAGTTGTACATTCTTCTGCTTCTTCATTTTTATGTTTCAATAAAAACTGACAATTTTTGTTATACAAGCAATTTTCGCAAATCATATTAAAACCTCTCTTTTATTCATTTTATCCAACGATTTTTTAACAAAATCGGTTAATCGTTCGAATTCTTCTTCTGAAAAATCTTTCTGCCCTCGACGATATTTTTCTAAAAGATTATAGTAGTTACAGAGGAGATATTCGTCGTCGTGTTCGGCGAATCGATATGTTGGCATTGGTCGCCAGTAAAGAACACCGCCGAAATAGTTGAAATAATTTTCAAACGATTTGACATGGAAGTTTCTTTGTTCCATTTCAAGCAAAACACGATTAGAATAATACAGCAGATATTCTTTGCCGTAATTATATACATAGTTAATCAGAATATGATTATCCTGCTTTTTGTAAATTGAATTCAATTCTCTCCATTGCGCAATCAGCTGCGACTTCGGAAGATATGGAATCAAATCAATATGCCACAGTCTCATATTTTTACACCGCCCTTTCTTTCTACTATCATTATACCACAAAATCCCCTTGTTGTCAAGAGGATTTTGAAAATTTTTATTTATTTTTCTTACTCTTTTCGACAAACTAAAATCTCAATATCTTCTTCTTGAAAAACAAATTTAATGATTTTGGAAACCTTATCCCATTCCAGTCCATCCAACCCACACCCGATTATCGGCATTGCGATTTTATGAATATTTTCTGACCAACATAAAACCTTCATTTCACACAAAGCGCCTGTTAGAGTATTATATGTCGGTTTCTCAAAATATCGTTCTTTCGTAATCAGGTTGAAAACTCGACCCTCAAGAATGCAATCAAACAATCTTTTCTGTCGATGGAACTGATTAACGTAATCGGGGTATTTTGTCTGAAGAATATGCTTCATATCAAAGCGCTTGTTGAATTCTACGACAATCCCCTTTCCCATCCCGAAGTCCGCGCTAATACAATGCGCGAGATAATAATCATCCGGGACCGAAAACAGATCTCGCGCTTCTTCTCGATAAATCATTTATAACCTGCTTTCTTTATCAAAACAATCACTGTCGAGCGTAATATACCATTTTGCGCTCATGAAGCGATATCTATCATAGCATAGGTTTTCTGTTCCAATTTCGTTCTCCAAATCGTCAGTAAAAAAATATAACATTGGATATTCATCGTTATTTTTTGGTAAACCATTTGAATAAGAAAACCCTCTGCTACTCACTTCCTCTATAAAACGATATCGTTTGCGTTCGTTCCCCAAATAAATACAATAATTCCCCGCACATCTTTCTTTAACATATTGATCTACAAGCCATTTTGTCTTACCGGCTCCGCGAGCATTCGTATAAAAAATCTTTTCCATATATATTACCACCCCACTAAAACAAGTTCATTATTTTCCCAATCGAACACTTTATATACTCGAACCAACTCGAAAATCGCATACTCATACGACCAACTGTCAGTAATGCGCTCTCTACTTTCATCTAAATTAATCGGAGAAATCCCAAAATATTTTCCGCTCCATCTGTCAAGTTTGTCTTGTGCTTCCCCTTTTAGTATCTCAAACTGATATTGTTCACTACTGTCCTTGATTTCAAGCAGACTTTTGAACCAACTAATGATTTTTTGCCGATAAAACTCAATAACCGCCTTGAAATCGTCCTTCGTTAGAAGAGCAAATCCATAATCGGAATATCTTTCCCTTAGCTCGTCTGATGTGAATAGCGACGGTCTTTCAGATTCCAGTTTGAATCCGATTTCCGAATACTTCCCCAATTCATATAGTTTTGTTCCAACCTTGTATGGAGAAAACCACCCGCTTCCATCATCACAACAATCTCGATCTACTTTATAACCATAATTTTCTGCAAAATTACACCAGTCTTCGTTTGTTTTACACGCCTGAATTTCCGCGACCTGCTTTTTCGGAACTGCGTATAAATAATGTCTATATCCCATCTGTTTATCCTCTCTTTACTTCCTCTATTTGTCTAAGGTAGTTAAAATACTTCTTTCCAACCATTACGTCGAATAATTGCTCGCATATTCTCAACACCAACTGGATTCATTGAGTGAATTTTTATAGGATAATTTCTTCCCGTTTCTTCAAGCCAGTCAAGAAGCTTGATGTAATCGCCGCCCTGACTTGCGTATATTCCTGCATCGTGGTCAATGTCGATAATTTCTATATCATCAATAGAATTGTTATCAAAGCCTATTCGACTACTATATTTTTCAATAATTTCCTTTGCTTCGTTAACAGATCTACAGCGAAAATAACCGGGAGGAGCGGGGCGAACATCATCAATCCAAAGTTTCATTTTTCTTCCTCCAACATTTTTGCGCCGCATCGAGAGTATTATAGTGCCTGATAGTTGCTGGGCGACACCATTGACGAACATCTCCGTCATAAAATAGAATTTTCATTTATCAATCCTCCGTTTCCACCCACGGACGAAGTTGAATCCGAAGTCTTTTACGACGCCAGCCATCTGTTCCATCATCTAATACTCGGTGTCCGTGCTTTACTTCCTGTACATCTGCAGCAGGTTCGTCGCTCATCTCACTAACAGCGTCGCCATACCCAGAAGAATAGCCAGCATCAAAGCCATCGCTATAACTCGTTTGACGTAAGTCTTCAAGCAGTTGTTCGAGCTGTTTTTTATCAGACTCAGATAGAACTACATTTTTTTCGAACAAAAATTTTTCCATTTCTGCCATTGCACTATCAGCTGTCATAAATCAAATTCCCTCCGTTATATTATTTGCATAATCTTTCTGCTTAATCTGCCGACATTGTTCCGAAATCATATCCCATTGAATAACCGTCGTCATAACCCACATTATAACCTTCATCGTAGCCAGTCTGCTGAAAGTCTTCAAGCATCTGTTCGAGACGTTCTTTGTCGGATTCAGATACAGAAACATCATGGTCCTTTATAAGTTTTTCTATAGTTTTTACTAATTCATCAATGTCTCTCATTTTAATTCTCCATCTTCGCTTCTTCAATGTAGTTTTTCCACGGGTCTACACCGCGCTCTTGCAACATTCCCGCGAGAATATCAGTATAGCAATTCATATAATGCTCATACTCTCGCCGTTCTTGAACGTCACTCTCATCCCACCCCGCGTCTTCCATACGGTCTGCCTGCGAACCGAGGACGTCACGGTAAACAATATCGAAGTATTTGTTAAGGAGGTCTTCGTTGGAAAGAGCGGAGTTTTCTTTAATGATTCGGTCAATTTCCGATTTGCGAAGTTTTTTCATTACAATCCTCCAAACTCTTATCCTCAAACACAATTCGAATCGTCGAATATTTACTCGCTGTCGAAAGAAAGTTCAAAATATCGTCAATACATCCACGAGACATAAGCCAGCGTAAACTGTCGTACAAATCATATACTCCGTCCTTCCGATGAACGATTCGATAGTCCGGCAGAACCGGACTAATCTCTGACGTTATCGACGTTACTTTTTTACACGCGGTTGACAGACAGTTTCCATACATATTCGCGTATTCGCAATATTCACCATACTTCTTGCAAGAACAACAATTCGTATTTGATGTCATATTTCTTCCCTTTTCAACGTACCTTCGAAATCAGATCTTTGTAAAAGGACTCGACTTCCGAAAACTCTTCGTCCGTCAAACCAAATACCTCAAAATATCCCCAATTGCGACAGAGCTCAATTCTAATCCCAGCCTCGTCGTAAATCGTTTCCATCGGATCGCCAACAACGTTACGACAATCGAAAATCCCATACAGAGCATCTTCGATGTTGCTCTCGATTACTTCTTTCACCTTTTCTACTGCTTTGGTCATTTTTCTTTCCTCCTTAAATTTTATCAAAAGTTTCCACGAATTCGATCTTTTCGAGTTCTCCAACATCAAATGGACTGCGAGTAATTCTTTTGCCCTTATCGGTCTCGCCGCTCTTAATCATCTGAAAATATTTGTCGTACAATTCTCCGCCTTTTCCGATATACCAACCGGGACGACGGGTGCAGATAATTAGAGAGTTCCCCCTTTTCGAAACAAGAGTGACATCCTTTTCGACGCCTGCTTCTTCCTTCCAGCGTTTCAGTAAATCCTTAAGAATAATAGTGGTTTCCATAATCGTTTCTCCTTTTTTTGATTTATTTTTTGTTTTATTTATTAGATAATGTCGATCTGACAAGACCTCATAATGTCCAATGCCTCTTCATGCATTTTTGGGGTTGTTCCTGCACAACAAGATGAATCGACAACGATTTGAATTTCTGGCATTGCCGCCTTTAACATCAGCGCGTTAGAGACAACACAAATGTCCGTGCAGAATCCAACCAGCTCAATCTTCTCCGTACACCAAGTTCTCGCAATGTCCATCAACCTCATTGAACCGAAGGTGCTTTTCTGAATTCTCCCATTTGTGATAAACGAGCATAATTTCCGGCATAATATTCCAACGCAATGTCGTGATTAATCTGCCAACCAAGCGTTTTGTAAATGCAATGCCTGATTGGGAGTTTCTTTCCTTCCGGAGAATCGTCGTAAGTCGCCGCATAATGGGTGTCCAGCGTGAATAAAATGACACTTTCATCAGGATCTTCGGCAAACCCATCATTAACGATTTGGTATTCTCTCATCTTTTTGATGATATTTGGAACGGCTTTTTGGGCTTCCGGCGTTCCGAGGGCGCCGTCGATAAAGTCGTTCTGTGCATCAACAACAACAAGAAGGTTTTTCATTTTTCATTCTCCTCACTCCAACCACTTTTTCGGACACTCTCCAATTTCGACATTTTGTTCTTTCCAAAACTCTCTGCGAACCGGAGTGTCTTCAACAAAGTTAAAAAACTTAATCAGTTCATCAGAACAATAGTGTGCCTTACCAATGACATGAAATATATCATCGGTTTCAACAAAATAAACGGAAAGACCAGAAAGACTATATCTAACATACAAAAGATATTTTTTCATTATTTTAGTCATCAAACCCTATCTTCTTATACAAAATATACGCTGTAATATATTCACCTTTTCTACAAGGCACAAACTTAATATCTACCACAGTACAACGGTCTTCATTCTTCTCTATCCAATCATTAACTAAAGCGGTTATATTCTCTCCGCCGAATAAAGATGTGACACGCATATTTTCTCCTTTCACCACACAAAGTCAGGATTCTCTTTCATAAATGGTTCTACGACTTCTTTAATGGCACGTTCGGCAGATTCCATCGTAGAAAAATACACACCCGAAGATTGAAAAGTATCATACCATGTGACACTAAATACTTTATCACAGTGATCATACCGTATGCACCAATGACGATTGTTACAATCCCATTCTTGATTATCTTCACACTCATTGTCATACGCAAACTTCAATAATTTACGATATAACGATTGATGTAAAATTACCTGATAAGCAAAATTTTTGTCATTAAAGTAATTTACATTGTAATATGCGTCATAATCACACTGATTGTAGTTTTCATGCACACTATAAACATAGCAGTCTGCCGCGATGTAATAATATGGATCTCCATCTGCAACTCTATCAAACGGATTCTTTCTCTTTTCCTCAATTTCGATCCCCAGCAGTTTCACCTGCTCTTCAGTCAGCGGGACTTCTTTACCGTCAATTGTTAGTTTGACTTCTCTCATAATATACTCCTTTTACCACTTAAATTCGGGATGTTCTTTTACGAACGGCTCAACAACTTCTTTGATCGCACGACTTGCAGCATCGTCAGACGAAAAATAAACGGCAGAATGGTGTGCACAGGTATGAAATGTAGTATCAAATTGTTCACTGCAACATCCATAATAGATACACCAATGCTCGATTTCTCCATCCCACTCTGCCGTATCCTCAAACCCATTGTCCCATGCAAACTTCAGCAGTTTACGATACAGCAGTTGATGGAGGGCTACTTGTTGTGCAAAGGATTTATCGTTGAAATAGTTACCGTTAAGATGCATGAAAGTATCTGTAATACCGTTATCCTCTGTAAAAGTCCTTGCAGTTCCATCATAAATCGGGACATAATAGTACGATCCTAATTCCATACGATTGAAGGGATTTGTTTTCATCTCAACGATTTCAGCGCTAATAGATTTTACCTGTTCGTCCGTCAATTCAACACACTTACCATTGATTACAGCGTAATTTTTGCTCATTTCTTTTTACTCCTTTTAAGTATATTTTCTGCTTCCACTCTTATTATAACAGAAAACCCCTCATTTGTCAAGGGGTTTTCGAAAATTTCTTTAAAATATTTTTAGAGATCCCAATCGTCGTCCGACTTTTCCGCTTCCTCTTCGATTTCGTCGGCGAACTCATCGTCCAGTGCCTCGAGCTGTTCGAGCTTTTTGTGCTGAATTTCGTCCATCTCGATTCCCTGCCACGGTAGCCTGACCGCAAACGATCTGTCCTGCGGAGTCCAGAGACTGTAATACGGGCAAAGATTCGTTGCTTCTGTTGGTTGATTCGGGTTGTTATTACAGAACGCACAGTAGAAGCACAGCGGAGACGGATGCGCGGTCCAGTTTTCGCTGAAAATATCGTCCAGTATTTTCCGCATCTTCGTTTCGCAACGCTTCTCCCAACCTTTTGTTCCCGCCTTTCGCATTTCTTCTGCGACCGGAAATTCGTATTCGCAATCAACTTGAATGTCTGCTCCGAACCGTTCTTTCAATGCTCCAACATAAACCCACATCTGCCGGGGACTTGTTAGCTTCTTGTCGTCATATGCTTCGGCACTCGTTTTCAGGTCGTGAATCACGAAGTGTTTCGGGTCATCACGATATTGAAGAACGCGGTCAATTGAGCCTGTAAAAAGAACCTTGTCGAAGTAATATTCGAACGGCATTTCTGCGGCAAAAAGTTTTAGCTCCGGATGCTTCGCAAGATACTCTTCTTGCCGATAAATTCCTCTTTCCAAAAACGCCTGCGCCTTCTCTTCGAATGTTCTCCCGGTTTTGTCGAGAGCCTCCCAATCGTCTGGGAACATTCGCCGGAGAATGTTTACTCCGAAAATATCGCCATCCTTGTCTTTGGGGCTTTTCTTTGGGATGTTCACATTTTGGAAATAATCTTTTAGCATCGGGTAATCGATTGATTTCCCGGCGAGAAGCATTTCAGTTTGGAGCTGATTTATTTTGTGCAGAAGTGTTCCGTAGTAAATTGCAAGACTAGTCGCCGAAATATAATGCCCTTTCACATATTGAAGATAATATCGGTAGGGGCAGTTTTCATATACTTCTGTTCGAGAGTATGAAAACTTCGGTTGTTGATAAGACTTTTTAGTTTGTGTCGCCATCATCGGTCTCCAGACTTTCTTTCAGGGCTCTTTCAACTGCTTCATCAACCAACTCTTCTGTGTGTCGAATCGACTCAGATAACATGACATCGATCGGGTAGGTGGATTTTGAAAGTTTGCCGGTCACTTCAAGCAATAAAGTTTCAAGTTTATAAACCACATCCTCATAATCCCTAAGAAGATTATTATATTTCCTGCCAGATACAAGTGGCAGTTTGGCTTTGCTGTATTCCATAATTTTCTATCCTCCTTTAAATATAAATATTTTCTTCTGCTTCTTCTCTCGTGAAATATACGTCGTCAGATTCTAATACGAAATAGTAATCTTCTTCTTTGTTATACACATCATATAATGTGCAATATTGATAAATGCGAACCCCTCTAATAGTAGCTTCCTCAATTTTGTCAATTCCGGAAATATAATAAACCGTATCCCCAAAACTGCAAGGAAAATGCATATCCATTCCTAACATTTTTAATTACTCTCCTTTTTATGAATCTCTTTGTGACAATCTACACACAATGTTATGAGATTTTCCGGTTCATCTCCACCACCCTTACAAACGGGCAATATATGATGTACATTTAATTTCCCATCATCAATCGGAATTGCCACGCCGTATTCGTTTTGAAATGCGTGAAATTCACCGCATTTTTGACAAGTAAAATTGTCTCGATAAAGAATGCGTAGAGAATACGGATCTCTTCCTCTGTTCCATACTGTCATATTATTAAATGCCTTACTGTGTTCATCACAACAAAAACTTGTTCTACGTCCGCTTAATGGTTTTCCGCACCATTTACAATGTTTAGATTCAACATAATCAGGGCACTGAAACCAAACTTTTTCTCCAAACATTTTTTGCGCTTCATACATTGCAGGAAACGGTCTGCGTGTACCGTTCATTTCCCACGCCTTAAGAAATTTGCTCATTTTACCAGAACATCCTCAATACACTTATTGTCCCACTTCTTATAAGCATCCAAATACATTTCGTTTTTATCGCCGTTGTATGTTGCTTCGTAATACATGCCATCCCAAACATTTGTGCTCAAAAGAGCCTTGTTGTTTTGAAGCGTCTTGCACAACCATACGACATAAACATCTTCTGTCGTCAGCCGACCTTCGTCGGTGATTTCTTTGTGGTTATTAAAATAATCCACAACAGCCTTTTTCGCAAATTCTACAAATTTCTGATTATCCATTTTAATCATCTTCCTCTTCTTTATAATATTTACATATAACCTGATAGTCTTCCAATTTATCTCCGCCCAAAAAAGATTCCACGGTCATATTAAAGTGGTCACAAAAAGCACTTGTAATTTCTTCTTTATGAGCGTCTGCAAAATTACAAACTTCATCTGGGAAAAATCGATTATCTGTGAGAAATTGTTTTCGTGAACCATCCTTCATCCAATAATCATATATATACATACTTTAATCCCTATCGAATCCTTTAACACTTTTCACCTTTGCCCCACAATGGTAATAAGGATAGTCTCCAACAACGTGCTCTGGAGAATTCGTAAACATCCATCTTCCACAAACAGAGCACCAGAATACGTGTCCCATCATCTCGTGATGACCCTCGTAAATCCATTCACCGTGTCGAACTTCTTCTACATCTAATGTATCTGTGTTTTTAAGAAATTCAATTGCATCACCAAATCCAATGGCATAATTTTCAGAATCTCCATCATAGTCTCTCGCAAGAGCATCATATCGCTCCTGCATTTTATCAAGCAATACATCTCTATCAATGTATTTAGGCATTTTCTTCCTCCTGCATTTTTACTCCAGTAATTACATTTCTATTATGAAGTATTCTCCATCTAATTGTAGACTTTGGAATTTTATATGTTTCTGCGCATTGTGAGATCGTCATCTTGACTCCATCTACAATTATAAAATGATTATTTCTCTTATTGTTTAATTGTTCCTTCATCGTTACCCATCTACAATTATCTGGCTCATAATTCCCATTAACATCTTTTCTATCGATCGTTAAATCTTCTTTATAGCCATTGCTGATAGCCCAATCATAAAACGCATCAAACGAATCTTTCCATTCAGGGCACATACTTATTCCGCATCCGCCATAGTCTTTATAATGAGAGTGTTTCACTCTATAGCATCTTTCTTTAATGGCGCCCCATATCTTAAATAGCCTAGTTTTTGTCATATTGTGCGTCGTAATTCCAACTCTTTCAATACTATAGCCCCTACATTTACAGTTATTTCTCCAGCAGGAAGACACGCTACATTGCGCAACCCCAAGATATTCACAAGCTTCTCGTTCCGAGCTAAATTCTAAAGATTCATCATCTTTTGTTAATACATATTTAGTCGTATAATAATTCATTATTTATCCTCCAAATTTTTAGCACCGCACCACGGACAATACGGGCGCATTTGATTTCTTCCGGCAATGCCGTTTGACTTTCCGCATACAGAGCAATAGCATTTTGATCTTTTGTATGTACCCCCATACCGGAATGTCCAGTGTCCGCTTTATTCAATAATGCGTCTTTGTCAATGTACTTCGGCATCATTCGTTCTCCTATTCCACGCATCGATTGCCATCTCGCGAGTCCAACATATTCCAGTTGATGCACAGCATCTATCGCAAGACACTGTATACATCCACTTCTTTCCCTTTGAGTCTTTTACCCCTTTTGGGTCTATCGTTAAGCTACCCTTTCCCCCGCAGAACGGGCACGGTTTCAAGTCATCCATTGTTTACCCTCCTATTCCATGCTTCGATTGCTTCTTCTCTTGTATCGTAAGTGTATGTGCCTATTGCTGTACTGCTTTCAGCATATCTTGCAATTGGACATCCTTCATTTTCTTCATGGGAATGTCTTATTTGATACCACAATCCATTCCACGGGTCATTTTCATAATCATCATCATGAATATTTCCCTCGTCGTCGCAACAAACAATTGTCGCCTTCCCTCCGCAGAAGGGGCAGGGCTTTAGTGTTTTATCTTTCATCATCGAACCTTCCTTTCAACCGTTATAATAGTATCGTTATGCCACCCGCCGTGTGCCACTAATAAAATCTCCACTATTTCAAACCCGTGTTTCTTTCCAATTCCACCACTGTTCCATCCGCAAGTAATAACAATGCCGTTCGGTTTAATAATTCTTGCAATTTGTTCTTTTTGTTTTGACCAATACGACGCCTGCGTTGTTTCCATATTTACACTCATTCCAAGTTTTTTATAACATTCCATTACTTGTCTTGGGCTGAATGGCGGATCGTATAAAACAACGTCGGCGCACTGTTCAGGAAGCATTTTTAGAAAATCTGTAGCATCCATATGATAGTCTGTTTCGTATTGCGGATCGAGATCGTTTGTGATTGTCCCCCATTCGCAGTTGTTTGCGAATGGATCAATCACCTCGTCGAATGGTGAAATATAGCGTTCAAGCAAGTCTTTAATCGGAGCGATTTCAAATGTGTTTTTATTTGGCATTGCCCACGAACGAGTATTTCATTTTATTTTTTCCTCACTTAACAATTGAATAATATTTTAACCAATCTTCTTTAACGCTCTCATCTTTCACCCACTGTCCATCCACGAGCTTTGCCTTCGGACGCTGTTCGATAGTCAGGCGAATTGTATCACCTTTGGTGAGAGGATTCGATTACTTAAAACATTCATTTAGTTTAGAAATTATATCCTCGTCATAATTGATTCGAAGAAGCTTAATATTGTTATTTTTACAATATTCTGTTTTAATATCATCAAGCTCTTTTCTTTTTTGTAACCCCTCATAGCCGCCAAAGAATTTGATTGGATTACTATGTTGTTCTCCATCATATTCAATACACAAAACTTTAGAAGGTATATAGAAATCAAACGGCAGTCGTTTTTTGTTTTTGCAATCTTCAAACTTTTTTTGACAAACATATTCTACACCGATTTCTATCAAGTAATCTTCTATTATTTTTTCTCCGTTTGAAAATTTACATTTTGGACAACCATGTCCTGATAAAATATTATGAGGCGTGGCACTCCATTCATATCCGCATTGTAAGCACAGATGTTTAATCTTAATCCTATTTCCTTTATACTCTTCTATTGGTTTAATATATGGATTAATTTCATTTAAATCTTTTATATATTGTTCGTTTGATTTCCTTGCTTTGCCATAGCACAATCCACATTTATTGTTGTCACGTTTTAACACATTTTCCGGGGTTGCAAGCCATATATTTCCACATTTTTTACAAAAATGCTTTATTTTTTTATGAATCCCGCGAAATTCTTCAAGCGGAACAATAAACGGCTTCTTTTCTGCGACTCTTTGTGCATATTCTTGTGGTGTCATGCTTAATTTTGATTTGGAGGCCTTTTTTCTACCACATACTGGACATAAATATCCTTTTAATATATTGCTCGGTCTACACTCCCACCTGAAACCACATAATTTACATTGGTGTGTAGTTTTTGTCTTAGAATTTTTATAATCTCCAATTAAAATAACTGGTAGTTGTTTGTCGTTTATGTTTTTAATATATTCTTCTCTTGTTTTTCTTTTTGTACTTTTTCTATCCAATCACATCTCTACCCTCTATATTATAATATTTTAACCAATCTTCTTGGCTTGAAAAGTCTTTCTGCCAAACACCATCAACAAGTTTAGCTTTTGGTCTTTTCTCTATCGTCAAACGCAAAACATCACCGACTACAAGAGGTTTTGTCTGGAAATCCCTTTTAGAAACTTTGACCGTTTTCGTTTCACCATTCCACATTCCATAAATTACAAGTTTTGGAGAATATTTTGAATCTATCGATAAAATCAACCATTGCCCTTGACGACTCGGATCTATAGCAGCGCAGTAACCCAAATACTGTTGCTCCCATCCCAGCCGCATCATCATCGTAATCGGGCGTTCTCCCGTCAATTCTGCAAGATCCAGGAGCATTCCATCGCTATCTGTGATTTTATACTGCGTCTTGGGCTTAACGGTATATTTTGAGATAACTTTTTGAACGGGCGTTGGAAGAGACAAAACATCGGATTCTTTGAGTGTCTTGCGGGTTCCGAACTTATTATAGAGTTCAACGATGTTCAGAAGTTTTCCGATGGGTGCGAATTGCGAGAAATAGTTAAGTTTAATAAGGATTTCGAGCTGCCGACTGTCTCCGGGAAAAATTCGCAGAAGGTCGATAAATGAGTCGAACTTTTGAGTGTGAGCAAGATCGTAAAGTTTATTTGCAACATCCGCAGACATATATTTGATTGAAGCAATGCCTTTGTAAATAGCTCCATTTTCTTTATCGGGGAAATAAACGTCCTTTGCGTGACCAAATTTCGGCGGCAATATTTTAATTCCCTTCGACGTCGCAAGATCGGTTCCCATCCGAATATCGTCTTCATTAGAAGCGTTATTGAGATATGCGGCAATAAATTCATATGGATGATAATATCGCAACATCGCACACATATAACCCACCATACTATACCCGGTGGAATGATTGAAACCAAACATGTAGGATGATGCGTCTTCAATAATTTGCAAGAATTTTTTTGCCTCTTCTTCAGCAACCTCCCTTGGTTTATCCGACTTGGAACAATACCCCTCAAGAATACTCGGCATTGCCGCATCAAGTCTGTCTTTCTGTTTGCGTCCAATCGCGCGACGAATATTGTCTGCTTCGCTTCCAGAAAGACCACAAATTTGTTGCAAAAACGCAATTACCTGTTCCTGATAAACAAGATGCCCATATGTGTCGGAGAGCAAATCGTCAATAATTTTTGACGGATTATGATTAAACTCTCTCGCCAAAAGCCTATCTCTATATGATGCCCCACTCGGGCGAAGAGACGCATTTACCTTTGACATATCGTTTATTTCGTGGGGCTTAAATGCCTTTAACATCTTAAAAGCATAATCGCCTTCGAACTGAAAAACTCCGGCGGGAGAGGTGATCATGTCGTCCCATACTGCATTGTCTCTCCAATTAATTGTATACGATTTCGGGTATGGAATATTCGCCAGCGTACAAGTATCTCTAATAACTTCAATATTTTTTAACGCAAGCAGGTCATATTTGTTCAGATTTACTTCGTGGCAATTCTCCATATCGATTTGAAGAATTCGTTTTCCGTCCGAAGACCAAAACATACCGTAATTGTCTTGCAGTGTAATTGGGCTAACGATAATTCCGGCGGGATGAACTGATTGAGAAATCGCCGTATTCAATAGACCGTCGAAATAATAAAACAGGTCTGGATGCTTCTTTTTAGCCCCCTCCGGATCGTTTTCGTATTCCACTTTAATTTCCGCAATACGGTCTAGTGAATATGGGTTGTTTTCCTTATCTTGATGCGTCTTTTCCCACCTGGTCGCAAGAGCACGGCCGATCTCGTCGATCGTACCTTTATCAGAAATCGTGCCAATTGCAAGAATGTATCCCGTGTAATCTGCACCGTATGTGTCAATAATGTGCTTATAGACAAGATCTCGCTGGTCTGGAGCAATATCTATGTCAATATCGCCCAGCTCAGTGCGGCTTTCATTTGCAAAACGAGAAAATACCGTGTGCCAAACGACTGGATCAACATCAATGATGTCAATTAGATATGCTATTTCTGATCCTCCGACGCTCCCGCGACAAGGCCCGATCGGAATACCGTTTTCCCAGCACCAAGTAACAAGATCAGACATAAAGAGCATAAATCCCATCATACCAATCTTCTTGAATACTCGAAGCTCTTCGCGAACATTATCCACATATTGTCGAGACGGTTTAATCACTCCACGACGGACCTTGTCTTTATATCGTTCATTGCACCGACGCTTTAATTCCGCCTCATCATCGTCGTAACACTTCGCATATTTAAAACTTTTATCAAGCTCAAATTCCGATACAGAGTCAGCCATAATATTGGTATTTTCAATCGCTTTTAGATATACATCTTCTGGAAGAACTCCCTGTTGCTTAAACATCTCGCACAGTTCGTCATATGTTTTATATGTCAAATCAAACTCGTCTTCATTTGAAAACTCGATTTTTTTAGCGACCTGAAGAATTGAGCGGCATTCTGCCTTATATGGGTTAATACTATGCGTATCGGTACCGGCGATTAGTGGCTTATTATATTTTTTCGACATTTGATACAGCCACAGATTATATTCCTTCTGTTCTTCGCTGTTAATATGCGGCTGTATTTCCAAATAGTCATAAAACGGAATTAGTGATTCGTCTCGCAACTTATTTAGCGGAGAAGCGAGACAGGCGCTAATTTTAATAACGTGTGAAGAAATTTTCCTAAACTCGTCAAAAGAAATTCGGCGTTTGTAATAGAGATGATCTTCTTCACTTGAAAGGCTAAAGAGAGAGTTTATCTCCTTAACGCCATCGTAGTCTTTTGCGATTAAAATGGTATGATAGTTATCCCTTACTTTTGGTTCAAGTTGCTGCGTTAAATAAATTTCAATTCCATGGAGATATTTTACGCCGTTTTTCTCACAATATTCTTTCTTTTCGATCCACTGATAGCAATTTCCGTGCTCTGTAAAGCAAATTGCCGATTGCCCAAGTTCCTTTGCCTTATCAACATATAGCTGATATTTTGTACAGGAATCCAAAAGACTCAATTCACTATGAAGATGGTAACAGGTATAATTATTTTTCATAATACTCTTGCCAAGGAAACCGCAATCCCTTTAGGGTTGCGGAGCAACTGACAGTCTCCTTTCTGTTAATATATTATTATTTTTTTGAATTAACTTTAGTTTTTTATATCTTATAGAGCCGTTATTAACTTTTTCTCCATCAAGTGTTCGAATATCAAATTCTCCTCTCTTTCTTCTTCCAAACACAAAATATCTTTTCTTTTGATATCTGACGGTATCGAACAACCCAAATCCGAAGACATCTCCTGCTAACCGATTTTTCTTTTTGATTCCGCCCTTAATAAATTTATCTCTGTTTATTTTACGATTTTGTCTTCTAATACATTTTTGATAAAGATAATATCCCAAAGGTTTTGCTAACGGATTTCCACTAATACATCTTGCGTCAATATAATGTTCTTTCGGAAGATTATTCTCAATTCTTGTGCTCTTAGTAATATAACCAAAAGTTTCTTGAACATTTGGATATATCTGCTTTAATCTCAATAACAATGTCTTTCTCATAATGCCCATAAATGCCGCATCTCGAAAACTTTTTCCACGCTTAATATTCAGTTGAATCTTTCCTTGATGATAATCATTATGACAAGTTTCACACAATGCGATTAAATTGTTTGGAGAATTTCCACCGATCTTGCGACTTTCGATGTGATGAACGTTTAATCTATTGTCTTTAGATTTTCCTTTACAATACTGACACTTGTGTTCATCTCTGAAAAGCACATATTCACGCACATTCCAAAATCCCATTTGACCACCTTGTTGATATTGTTCTCCTTTAATATCTGGATTCTGAATTTTTTGAATATCAAATTGTGCTGTTTCTACAATAATTTTTGAAATTGGAAGAATTTGATGAAGTCTCTTGATTATTTGAATGTGAGAATTGATTTTTTGTTCAACGCTTGGAGCAAGCCAACCTTTTTGTTTTGAATGGACTCGATTGTTGAATCTTGCAGGACGATAACGCAGTCTATTTCTTCTCGTTCTTCTTGTTTCTCTGCGAGAGGATAATTTATCCACAATATCATTTCTTAATTCAACATCCGCTTCATATAAAACTTGTTTTTCTGTTGTTGCAGAAATTCCAATATGTTTACTTCCAGCGTCAACTCCGAGAGAAACTTCTTGCGTTTGATTCTCGCACTCAAAAGTTAATTGAATTGTAAATGGTTCATATTTCGCTATAGTAGCTTTGTTTTGTTTTAGTAATTTTCTTGTTTTTGCTTCTTTACAAGGCATCAAAGGATTGCCTTGTTTGTTTAACACATACACCAATGTTTCTATAACCTCCTGTATGTTAGAGTAGTTACTCCACGACAATGTTATTCAAAGGTTTTCGTATGCAACACTGTTCCTACCCATCAGAACTGTTTAATCACATACCGCAGAGCGCCAGACTGGAGAGTACATCCAACGGTGCCTATATATTCTTTGATAACGTAGTGCTCGAAGCACTTAGTCTGATCAACCAGTGAACTTGATTGCTCAAGTCCACGCCATTTTTATGGCAGGTCATTGATCTCCTCTCTCATAACCCTATCAAACCTCTCTTTCCCCAAATCGGTCGGACTGTTCTTTTCGCTCCCATCAACAACCGAGCTCTTCGTCCAATTCCACCAACGAATTGGCAAATCTCTCAACACACAATACTGTCTTAACGTTTCCACGTTTTTCATCGTGTGTTCCTTTTCCAATCCTTCGTCCAACAAAAACACAACCGACGTCGGAGAGAGTGTCATAATCAACCGAGCCTGTTCATCTGACAAATTGCTCGACCCAAGAGCTACCGCGTTTCGATATCCCATCGTCGCTAACTGCTGAACGGCTTTCTCGCTCTCGACAACACAAATCTCGTTTCCAAACAACCCGCTATAATTCTCCGTAATCCCATAAAGAGAGTTGCTAACGGCGCCCTTATAAACATACCAATACTTCTGCTGGCCGTCCTCCACCGGGTGATTGACACGGGCTTTTACTGCGATAATCTCACCACCAACGGAAGATCTCCACGGAAACACGATCAGGTCTTCTATCGGGTCAAACCTGACTCCAAACTCGTGTTGAACTTCGAGCGAAATGTTGTCATCGAGCCAACGCCGATTTCCTTTATCAACATATTGGTCCATAATCGATTCGGGATATGTCGCAATTTCAACCTGTCTATCTTCTCCAATTCGGTCATAAAATCCTCCGAACAACATATCGCGCTTTGGAGGCTCCCAATCGTCTCCGAGACCGAGAACACTCTTGATTTCAGCCAAGACTTCAATAAACTTTACCGAGCGACTTTTCATTATATACGCGATAATGTCGCCGTTCTCATTTGTTACGAAATCTTTAACATAAATTGAAGGATTATCTTCGAGTCGAATCGAGATGTTCTGACCGCCTTCTTCGTTTCTGGCAAACCGGATTTCGTTTCGCTTGAGATGAATGTGACAGAACTCAAACCTCTCGAGCAATTCCACGATGTGCTCTGGGTTTTCTATTAACATTTGTTTGATGTCGGTGAGCATCGTGGTTTCCTTTCTTTGATTATCTTCTTATTAATAAAAGTAGCTCTCTATTCACATTTTATCACGTGATTTGTTAGAATCAATTAAATTAATTCTAACTGGTGTTAGATACACCACTATTCCGTCCGCAAAAGCATTCGGAAATACTTTTCTCATAATTTGAAGCGAACCATTCACATCTGCATTTATATATCCATTGGACCACTTAAACAATCCGCGATGGACTCTGCGAGATTTATCATAGTTTTCTTTAACCGGAATTTCTCCATCCATAAAGCTTGTTCCGGATGTATATGATTCTTCCGTTGTCTGAAAAATAATACCATTTTGTTTACATTTATATTCCAATTGCTTAATTAGCATATTATATGGAATACCTATAAAATTTTGATTTGCCATTTTAGACATTTTAGAATTTTGCTTCCACTTCTTATTCAAACCACAAACCAAATTCCCAACATCGTTTTTAACACAATAATTAACAATAAATTTGCTCGTGTGATGGATGAAATTCTTGATACGATTAAATCTTTTAAATGTTATTGAATCAAGCTGCCTGCTCCAAAATACATCTTTTAGCAACTTACTTTGTAATTCTGCCCTGCGTTTGTTATAAAATTGATTTATTGATTTAATAATTCTGCCGTTAATAATAATCGGATTTAATCCAATATTATTTGTCAAGGTTACAAAATTATCTACGCCTAAATCAATTGAAGCTATATTATTTTGATTTAATTGCGGAATTTCTTTTTGATCTTCTTCTACAACTGCTTCCATAATATAATTACATCCATTCGGAATAAATCGAACTTGAATCAATCTTCCCGCTAAATGAGTTTTCCATTTAATATCATTTAACTTTTTCATCTTAAACACAATATATCCGTTTTTTATGGAGCAAACATTATTAGGAATTTCCCAACAATATCTCCCATCTTTTTTTAAATATTTTGGAATTTTTGGTTCACCAAGATATTTAGACGGGTTCTTTCCCCAATCTTTAATAGATTCAAAATAGGATTTCCACGCTTTATCTAATCTACGAAGCAAACAATTTGCTGGCTGACTCATACATAATTTATATAATTCGTGTGTTTTCAAATCAAAATTCATTTTTCGATATGAAATGTATTCGCCATTGATTATAAAACTTTGACGAATTAAATAATTGACATAATTGTATAAATCTTTAGAATGCGAACACATTTCATCAATTGTTTTATACTTTGGATGGGACGATCTAATGACCTGCTGTTCTACGATCATTTTACCATACAAAATCCGGATGTTCTTCCATAAACGGTTTAATAACTTCATTGATGGCACGCTCAGCGTCAGACTCGGACGAAAAATAAACGTCTTGACCTTTGTCATCATACTGACAAAACATAACAAAATCTCCGTTCTCGTAAGAATATCGAATAGAATAATGCTGATTTTTTCTACTCCACTCTGCTGCATCCTCACACTCATTGTCATAAGCAAACTTCAGCAGTTTTCGATAGAGCAGCTGATGGAGGGCGACTTGCTTAGCAAACGCTTCATCATTGAAATAGTCTCCACCTTCAAATAATTCATCATCAATCTCGTCGTTTAAATCACAAAGGGGCTCGGCATAACTTGTGGATGTTGAAAAGTACGTTCCGGCCTTACCGACTCTTTTAAAAGGGTTCTTTCGCTTCTCCTCTTTCTCGATTCCCAAAAGTCTCAACTGTTCATCTGTCAGTTTGACCTCTTTACCATCGATTGTCAACTTGATTTCTTTCATTTTCCGATTCTCCTTTTGTAAAATGTTTTCGTTGATTTTTTCTTCATCTGTTTCGTGGTCCCATACATATTTACCAATTCGCCGATAATCAGGAAAGCAACAATTTTTTTGATACACGGTTATATAATCTGAATATTTTCCGTCCGGGGTTTCCCACTTTGGTTCAAAAAATCCGCGTTCGGCGCATTTTTCGCAGTGACAAATCCCGACAATCTTTCCAACCATTCCATCGATGGTTTCTACTTCGTCTCCGACGTGAAATTCGTAATTATTGTCTTTCATAACGGTTCTCCTTTGTAAATAAAATCAGTATTTCATTTCTACTATTATTATAGCACAAAACCTCCTGTTTGTCAAGAGGTTTTGCGAAATTTAATATTCTATTTTTTTGTCCGATTTCTCGAAAACCCAAAAATAACTATGAAACTTTCTTGCGTTCTTTTGATTCTGAATTTGCCAATCGGCAACCAGCCGGTTCTTTACCAACAAAATAAACAAATCTTTTGGATAGAACCCAGTTCTAACCGCCTCGTTCATCACAAATACGTGGCTCATATATTGTTTCCCGCTACTTACCTTGTCTTGACATTTGAAAATCAAAATTCCGTTGTCTTTTAGCACGCGGTGAAACTCTACGAGAGAATCGGTATAAAACTGAAAAAGTTCTCTTTCTGTTGGATATACCCCGAACCTTTTGTTGATTTTGTTGTTGTCGTCGTCTTTGGATAAAGATGGTCCTTTCGTCGCAAGAAACGGCGGGTCAAACATCAAGCAGTCAATTGAATTATTTTCCATCGGAAGATTGCGACAGTCGGCTTGAACAACCTCGGGAAGACAAGGGGCAATATCGAACTTTAATTGCGGCTCTGGAACATTATATTTTTTATAGAAATTTCCCTTGCTATATGTGGGGTCGCAATCGATTTTATGAGACGGAACGTGAAGTTGGAGAATGTTGTTGATAATTTCTCCTTGATCGTATGAAATACTGGAAATCAGATTTTTCATCCTTTTACTCCAAATCAAACTCTCCGTTTAAGAACATCTTCATAATATTGTGTCCTTCTCGGATTTCTCTTTTTGTCAGTTCGTCACATCGCACAAAATCGTGTTTGGACTCAGCGTAAAAATAAATATCTGTACAACCATCTTCTTTATTCCAACCATATTTATGATTAAGAGCAACAAGAGAATTTGTTAATAGAATACAATCATAATAATTCAGACGCGCCCATTCAAGTTGCTCGATGTTATCAGATGGTCCATGTTTCGCATCGAGAGTATGATAATGTCTGATGGTTGCCGGACGGCACCATTGACGAACATCTCCATCGTAAAATAAAATTTTCATTTATCAATCCTTTGTTTCCCACCACGGATGAAGTTGAATCCGAAGTCCTTTCGTTAGAGTTTGGATAATTTGAAGAATGTCTGCGTAATCAAGAACATAGAAATCATCATCGTCGCTATACTCTTCAATATTCCAATCAAAATCAAAAACCTCACCGTCTACTGTCGGGACAAGACAAGTCGCCCCGAAATCGCCATCGGTAACAAGAACGCTGTTTCCATCTGCGTGATCGCCATCGAGAAACAGGATTCCGCCATTTGGAAATTCCTTCATTAGTTCTTTAAATTGTTGTTTTTTCATCCATGTCATCACAATATCCTCCAAATAAAATTATGTTTCTATTCACTCTGTATGCAACTTATTCCAATAGTTTATCATCGCCTGTCTCAAATCATTCATGTTTTCTTCGGTGATTCTAATCTTGTGAATAATTCCGTCGTGCTCCATTTCATCTACTGCATCATCAAAATTGTTGCGCATATAGCTTAGAGCTCTTTCGTTTTTGGCGGTTTTGCACTTCATATAACGAGATTCGAGCCTATTTAACCAATCTGTTCTTAATTCTTTTAATGGAAATACTTCTATAACATCCGGGAAAATATCTTGCTTATCCGCCAAATATTCTCGCACGTCCTTGTGAGACGAAACGAAAACGTTATAACCTTGTAATTCAAGGTCGATGGCAAGATCTCAATATTCTTTCACCCAATTATCATCTTTAACGAAGTTGCTACTTTCAAGGTCGATATAACCAGTTGTGTTGGTGTTGCCCTCATATGCGCGAGTTACACTACTTTTACCAATCCCGGGAAATCCAATAATAATCATTTTATTTTCTCCTTACTCATTTTTTATCTTGCGTTTGTATCCTGTCCAATTCGTTTATGAACAGGTCTGACTTTACAAGTTTCTCCCCATTTACAAAAATCTCCACGATATTTATATAAGAACGCAACTCCGTTATCTCCAGCGTCCGCTCCATATCGGTTTTTATCAACTGACAAAACGCGATAAACTTCTCCGCGTTCCTTTTCGCTAAGAGCATACGGTTCGTCTTTCCACGATCCGTCAGGTTGTTGTTTCGACCTAAACGGTCTGAAATCATATGGGCCGCCTGCTTCGAGCTCTTCTGCCTCACATTTTCTAAGGAAAAACAACAAACTGACAACCTCTTTTATAGCTTTCGAACCGGAAAGTGCCGACGCATTAAGGAACAGGTTTCCAATACTGTTCGCAACAAGCTGAATGGTATAAAGACCGATAAGATTGTATTTTTTCGCGAGAGAATCCATATCTCGAGAATCTTTAATCAAATCAATCCAGAACGCAGAGTTTCCACCCTCTTCGAGTGTCATCTTGAAAGTGTCTACGACATAAAAATCAATTCCATTGCGAAGAGCCTCTTTTTTAATAATATCATGCGTCAAAGAGGAATCGGCGTCGCTCATTGTGACAATTTTTAAGTTTTTTCCTGGTCCATTATCCCACCATTTCGAAGCAGCTCGAACTTCGTCTTTGTCTTCCTCTGTCAAATCGTTATTACGAAGCTTTTTCTTCGTAATCTTCCAATAATTTCTATATTGAACCAAAATAATCATCATCATAATTATTTTTAGTTCTCTTTCTGACATTTCGTTACTGATAAAAACGCCACGAAGCCCCTTTTGAAGAAGAGTGAAAACAATATTCATCATAAGGTTTGTTTTACCGCATCCGGAGTGAGAAGCGAGCGCACTTGTCGTTCCTCGATGAAGTCCAGATGTCTGTCTTGACAAAAACGGAAACATCGGTATTTCTTTTTCTTCAAAATTCAATCCAGCCTCACTGAGAGACACCCCATCATCTCCGTCTTCTTTTAAGCTTTCAAGAAACTCATCCCCAAACAAAGCAGCTCCGTCGCTAATAATCTTCATCGAAGAAGCGCTATTGTTAATTGAAATATTAGCAATCCTCTCTTCATACCATTCAGTAACGTTATTGGCGCTAAACTTCTCAAACAACTTCAGCGGTTTGATCTTCTTCCCATTGTCAAGCGTTACTTCTTCGAGAAGATTAAATCCATTCTTGTGAAGTTTCAGAATAATGTTGCTTTTATTGAACTCATCAAGAATCGCATCCCAGTTCTTCAGATCAACGGTGGAAGCAAGTTTCTGAATTGTTTTCCAACCACCGATACTCTGCAGACGATCAAGGACCTCTTCCGGACAATTGGAAAGAACTGTCACCTCATCGATTACATTAAAGTGCTTTTCGCGAAGATATTTAACAACTCCAAAAAGAAGTCTTCCGTGCCGAGAGAGAAATGTTTCCGAAGAAACCGTGGATTTTATATCGTCATACAGCGTAATATCTGCATAAAGACACGCAATTAAATTTCCTTCAATTGTTAATCTATTTTCAAGAAGCTCCTGCGGATACTGATCAATAACCCCTGTTACAAACTGTTCCATCTGACACATGTTTACGCTTCGTCCTCCAATTCTGCCAATGACTTTCTTCGTTTACTATTCGGGATTACCGCCGTATTTTCTTTTACCTGTGATTCAGACTCCTTCAGCGGCAAACTCATATACTCATTCGACCGATACTGCGCCACATTGCTTTTAACAATTGCACTCAAATATTTGATCATACCAAAGTCGCTCTCAAAATGCTTTTTCTTCAATGTCTCCGACAGAGAGCGTTTATTCTCCGCTAAATACCACTTGACTTTGTTGCCATTTCCGCCGACGACTTCTTTCCAAGTCAAGTATTCCTTCCAAACGATGGTTCGTCCGGTAAATTTTCCTCCGCAAATATCGAGCACTGCATCATAAATCGGAGCAAATTCTTTTTCGTCAATCTTGTTGGATTTTGCAGAATTTTTATCCTGCCAACGGAGATAATGTTGTTCGTTCAAAAAGTAAACTTTGCGAGTTCCGCCGAGAACAATCTTATATGCGCAAGACTGCTCGATTTTGTTTCGGCAACCGCAAAAACATTCAACCATCATTCGCTTGTTTCCTCCTCTATCAGCGGTCTATCATATTTCTCTAATCTCTCCACAATCAAGTCTCTCGGCAAGAAATCTCGGCAGAAATATGCAGATGCAAACGGACTGCCCTCAATGGGTTCCGCCATACTTTTTGGAGTGTGGAATCCGATGCGTTGGTCGAAACTCAAGAGCTGAATTCCATTTTTGAAAACATCAAATCGAGACTTCCCTTGCAAACTGTTCAATGGAAGGAGAATTACAAACGGTTTTCCGAGTTTGTCAAGACGGAAAAGGACCTCGTCTTTATGACTGAACGGAGGGTTGCTAATAATAACATCATAGGGTTCGTCAGGCTCATATTTGAAGAAATCCCTTCCGTCAGACAGCGAACTCCGAATAACATTAAACCCCTTTTCTTGGAACGTCCGAACATACGCGCTCCACTTCTCATCAAATGGGCACCAAATGGTTTTATATCCACTATTCTTCAAGTGCTTAACAAGAGGTGCAACCGCATAAAACGGAGTATACATCTCATCCCCGGAAGCGGTTGTGTCAGAAGTCAAATAACCAACATTCAGCATAGATCAATTCTCCTTTAATGTATAGTCACGAATAAAATCAGCAGGTTCCATATAATTTTCGCAATCTTCCGCAAATGCCTTACAACAACTGTCCTCATCATAAGCACTTGCGGCATATTCGCCATCGTATTCATAGACGGTAGTTTTACACGCCTTCAAATGAATACATTTTTTACAAGTCTTCATATTCAAGCTTCCCCTTTCTTTCTACTATTATTATACCACAAAACCCTCCTGTTGTCAAGAGGGTTTTGAAAAGTTTTTTAGATTTAATAATCTTCGAGGTCTTCCGGGTCGTCGCACTCGTCCTCGTCATACTCATCGTCCCAATATTCTCTTTTCCCGAATCGATAACTCTCGTATACATCGTCATCGTCGAAAATCGAGCGATTGTCGAGACAATCGTTTCGACGAGTTTTGCGCCCAAAATCGTCTTGGTCGTCTTGACAAAGCGCTTCACCTAAAGCCCAAAGTGCGAAATAACCAAGCATATTATTTTCCTCCTATTTTTGAAATGCGGATTTTATTCACGATAGCTATCATAAATCTCAAGAGTTGGATATCCATCATTGTCATTCAAATAGTGATCTGCAATAATTATCTCTCCATATTTTCTTGACAATGCAACAAGTTCCTCTATTGAATTAATCTCGATCGTCCATACATTCATCATCTCACGGTCGCGACAAATATGACCATCTCTCCCGATGCGATGATTAGTTCCAACAGAAAGCCAATTTCCCTCTCTGTCTGCAAACTTTTTATCAAATTCCTCTGGACTATAAAGGGCTCTGGTTTCTATTCTAACTACTTGATCTTCCTTTGCCTCTGCGCACGGCGAAGAGGCATCTCCATAATCGCTCGTGCGCGTAATAATGAATTTCACAACAATTTCCTTTTAATCCAGAATTGCGAGAATCTTGTTCAATGTTTCAACCGTCGCATCCGCCAACTTGACCTTCTCTGGGTCTGTCGCTTCGGTAATCAGAATCTCTTTTGCCTTCTTCTTCACTTCTGCACTTGCTGTACGAAGCTTTCCCTGAATCTCTGCGCGAAGGTCTTCGATTGTCGGAACGGTATCTTCATCATCCATGTCAATATCAATATCGGAAGTGTCCGGGTCGATATCGTCGATGTCGGAAGTATTAGCCGTCGTATCAAGATCCTCATCTTCGGGAACCGGCTCTGATGCAGGCATTGACATTTCGACCATTTCGGGCGACTTATGCGACCCAACAGGAGCGGCAAGTTTTGCAGCAATTGCGTCCTCAACCGCCTTAATGAGATTCTCGGCGCTCATATCTGCCTTGTTAACAATATATTCAAAATGTGTCTTCGTATCGACAGTATTAGAGTCGTCGGTGAAAAGCATAACTCTCTTCTTATTTACAAGAGTTCCTTTCTTCTCCATCTTCTTATTAAAAGGATTCTTTTCTTCCTTAATACCAACAATCTCATTCTCAAAATAGCACATTACAGCGAGGTTTGCCTTGTCCTTGATTGCATTATAGAACTTCGGCTGAACGCTACATGTGAGCTGGTCGAACTTGGTGTTGTCCTGCATAACATCAGTCGAGCTCTTTACCTTTGTGTGACCAATATAAAGAAGATGATATCCGGCGTCCTTTAATTTCACGATTTGTTTAATAATCAGATCAACGGCTCTGTCCTCGCCCTTTTGGAAACCCTTATACGCTTGGGCGATGCTTTTACATTTCTCTTCGGGCTTATTTGTCTTTTCGCATATCCGGTTCCATTCTCTGCAAACTGCGTCACATGCGATTCGAACAAGCTCGTCAATCGAATCGATTGCTACAAATTTAGTATTGGAATATTCATCCTTATGTTCGCAAAGATACTTTACACATTCAACCAGCTCTTCGAAAGTTCTGTCCGTTTCACCGAAAGCTCCATTGATGTGCATCGGCTCATTTTCAGCCCCGCAAGTAATGATAAATGTTCCCTCATCACTTCCGGTAATCTTCTTCCCGAGTTCATACGCAAGGGTTGTTTTACCGACTCCGCCGACACCGAGAATTACATAATCGTAATCTTCAAACTTTCTTTTCATTTCACAAATTCTTCCGCGTCTTGCCATAATTATTTTCCTCTCTTATCTCTTTTATCTCTCTCTAAATCAAAGATCTCCAAACAGGTCGAAGTCTTCATCGTCAGCCTTCTTTTCTGTCGAAATGTCGCTATTTGTGTCATCAGTATCGTCCGCACTATCGTGTCTCGGAGAACACAGATCCTCTGCCTCATATGCCGTTCCCTGAACATTTCTCGTTCCTCTGAAACGAAGCTCCGTTACGCGGTTTCCATACACCGTTCCACCAGCCGCACGAACTTCCTCTTCAAGCGTCGTAAATCCGAAGTCAATGTTTTCTCTTGCGTCCTCAGAAAGGTCCTCATATCTTATCGGAACCATTTCAGTCCCATTGATAACATCCAGTGTCGCATCGAGTTTCGCAAAAGTGCATTCGTCAGGGAAATTAGAAAATCTACGACGAACAGAATCGAAACATTGTTTATCTCTTACAACAAACTGGATCGGGCACGTTGCTTGACCCTTGCAAGAATCATTTTTGTAATTGCTATCATAATATCTGTGATAGCAATTTACACGCAGAATATCGCCGTCCTCATCAACCGCTCCCGGACCATAAATCAGATCGATAGAGAGCTTCATCATATCGGGCTCATCATCATTAGCGAACCAAACGCGAGAAGGAACGAATGTCTGATAAAAAATTCCGGTCGACTCACCATACTGGATGTCCATAGTTCCCTTAATATGAACTCTGCGACTGGTGAAATTCGGGTTATCCATCAGCTTACGAAGAGCGATCATAAAATCTCCCTCAAAAAGATATTCGTGATCATTCGAAGCAACCTTCTCTTCTCCGGGCCTGTTCAGGTTAATTCCAGACTTGCTAAAATATGCAATTTTATCGAGAATTTCGGGGTTTGCTCGATCTGCAAACGCTACTTCCAACTGCTGGCTCTTTGCGCCACCATCTGTCTTCGAGCGCGCATAAATCTTCATCTTGCTTATATTAACGGAACCGTCAGGCTTACTCCAAAACCCAGAACGAATCTGCATAATGTGAGAGTTGTTGCCATTAACCGCGTTAAACTTGAAGGTCTGATTGGTCCAACCAGAATCATAACGCTTTTCGTCAAATGCCTTAAACTTCTCGGTCTCCTTTTCGATTTTCTTCAGCTTTCCTACGAAATCAAATGTTGCTGCCATTTTTGTTTTTCTCCATTTCGTTTAATAAAAATATTTTCGTTTATTCGTGACTTTTCTGTCACGAATATATTATAACATACTTTTTCCCTTTTGTCAAGGGGTTTTCAAAAATTTTTACTCAAAATCTTTGAACTTGATTTTGCAAATCAGTCTCTTACCAACTCTGTCTCGAAGCTCAATCTTCGGCTTTCCGACCAAGCCTTCAATCAGCGTACCGTTTTTCGCAATCAGACTCTTACGATTATGGAGCACATAATCTACTCCTTCTGCAATTGTCCCTTCCAGAACGATTGGAACAATGTCAATTCCGAAATACTGCGCAATGTCTTCGACCGATGAACGAGGCTGATAATTACCTGCAATCATCACATCAAAAATGATAAAATCGACATCATTACGATAACTGCCGCCGTTCTGAATCTTCGGACCATATCCCTCCCCAAAAAGGATGACTTCGGTTTCACCGAACTTCTGCTCGAACAACTGTGCGTTTGCTTCACCGCCAAAAAGCTCGTTCAACCGATTGATAAGAGCCATCGGCATCTGTGCTTTATCTGTACGACCACCAAACGTTACGGTGTGTCCGTCCCAAAAAATCCTACAGTTTACTCCGTCGACCTTCTCCGTAAACACCCATGGGAGGTCTTTGCAAAATTCAATCGTTGGGTTGGTAAATTCTCCGATAACGAGCTTCTTCGTCTTTTCATCTCGGCGATAAACCGTCTCAATCTTATTATACTCAACCATCGACATTTTAACTTTCTCCTTTCTTATACATCTAATACACGAAACTCAAAAACACCCAAATTTAAATAATTGTTGCCCGCATCATCCGACTCTAATTTTTTGGCATATTTTTCAGCATTCTTTTTATTCAAAAACAATCCTTGAATTATGTCAGCATGTTTGGAAAAATTCATAACCGCATAAATTATCATAAGACCATTTTTCGAAAATACTTCATCATATTTTGGAAGCAGATCTTTCAGATTTATATTATAAACCCTTCCAAGAACAAACCAGCGTCTTAACTGCGTCGAACTCTTCATCAAATATTCTCCGTCCTCATTGGTCGCAAAAATTTCACCATCATACAAATATTCTTTTTTCGCTTCCAATAATTCTTCCAGAGTTTTATATTCCTCTTTTTCGGGATAATCGCTCGAACCGTGCTTTACAAATTTAATCATTGGTAGATTCTTCCTTTTCTGCTTCCGCCGACCGTTCCCGCTCTCTTTCGGCGAGAACCTCGTTGGCAACGCTCGAATCTACGAAATCCCCTGTGCTGTCCGGAATCTCCCACGGAGACACGAACTCTCCTTCGTCATTCTTAACAAGCAGGTCTGCGAACAGGTCAAATTCCCACCTCGGAATCCGAACCTTTTCTCCGTCCATCTCGCGATATCTTTCATCTTCCGCGAGACAAACAAGCGAGCTTGCGTTTTCCTCACGATCAAGATGGAACACGTCATCTTTATGCTCTTCGACCCACTGCCAATACTCCTCTCTGAAATCTTCCCGCTTTCTCTGCGAAATCTCCGCGTAATTCAGCTTAACCTCAATTCCGTTCGGGAACTTATCGGGGTTGTCGTAATGCGCGACATTGTTCGCTGCCATTTTGCGAATATCTCCATCTCTGACATCTCCATGACGAAGTCTCTGAACCATCAGAAACTGCTCGAACTCATCTTTGGTCAACGGACGCTTTGCCTTTCGATTCAACGTCTGGAGCATATTTCTCCTCTGCTTTCGATTTGGGTTGAACCCTGTGTTCTTGTTTTCAGGTAAAATTGCCTTCAATTTTTCCAACTCCTTTACAATAATGTGATTTTGGCAGTCCTCTGCCTCGAGTATAGTATACCACAAAAGGCCGTTTTTGTCAAGAGGTTTTGAGAATAAAAACCCACTTTTATTTATTTTGTCAAAACGCACAAAAAAAGAGGGGTATAATCCCCTCTTTTTAGTTATGTTTTGTCCTGATTTTCCGCATCTTCGACCGTTTTTACAAGATCTAGGAAACGTTCTTTCAGTCTTTCCTGCAGGAATTTTAAATCTCCATAAAATCCTTCCTGCCGTGCTTCTCGTTTATCATCATCTGATTGGATGTCATATAGTGCTGATTTCATCTCAACAGCAGCTTCTGCGTATCTTCCCATCCACATCAATGCGTCCGCCTTGATCTGACCGACCTTCCAGTTTCTCCACATATAATCCAGATTTCTCCAGTCCTGAACCTTTACGGACTTTTCGCCCATCTCCTTCAGAACCTCGAAACATTCCGCAGGACGGTTGGAGTATGCGAGCTTCTGCGCCAGTCGAACATATGCGTCGCGGTATGTCGGGTGCAGCTTGATTGATTCTCGATAACAGAATTCGCAATCATCATTCGCTCCAATTTTGTCATAACTTTCTCCAAGCAGAACATACAACGCAGGCTCCATCAGCATATCATCGTTCCCAGTCGATTTGATTCGAGCAAGCAGATACGAACCCCACTGAATTGCCTTATCCCACATTCCACGGAAAGTATATTCGCGGGCGAGATAATACAGCCCGTACATATCTTCCGGAGACTCCTGCGCACGAAGTTCAAGAAGCCCGAGATAGCTTCCCCGACTCTTCGTCTGATCCGGGTAATGCCACAACCAAATTGTTTTGTCGGTCATTCTCGCGCTGTCCGGAAACATTGCGTTATACTCATCTGTATATGTTAATGTTTCGTGAACGGGGTATTTCCATTCAACTCCGAATTTCGGGTGACGGTGACATTTATTATACCAAAAATACCGTTTCGCATCTCCTGTCACTTCATCACTGCTCCAAGCATAATAGTAATAAATCTGACCCGCTGTCGGATTCTCTTCCGCAACCCGTCGAAGTTCCGTTCCCCAACCGGGTTTCAGGATCTCGTCCAAATCCGTACAAATACAAATATCAGCATCGTCAGAAATCAGCTTCATACTGTCATTGCGAGGAGTATCAAATCTCCAAGGAGAATATCTCTTTTGATCGAGAATCAACTTATCAGTCGGCATTCCAAACTTGCGGGCAGAATCGTATAGCAGTTCCTTCCAACCATCTTTTGACCCGGTGTCAAGAACGCAGATTTCATCCGCGCCGTCACCGTTATCCCACATCGATTCAATCCAACGATCGAAGAATTGTTCCTCGTCCTTCATAATCGCATAGACTGAAACCTTCAACCTTTTCTTATCCACTTTTATCACCTTCTAATTACCAACATAGATGAATCAGATTTTCTGCCAAGAACTCAAATCCAAGACGAAGTTCGTTCTTCGCTTCTTCATACATTTTTTGGTTTTCGGCGTCGAACTTGTCTCGAATAATTTTTCTGTCCGTATTTCCATTTTCAATTGCCTGAATATATCCAAGATAATATATATTGTTATCGTCATCCAACAAATATTTATATTTCTTGAAATGTCCGATTCCTTCGTCGATTGCGTTCGTCCAATCCTTGAATGTCGGATATTTACTGTCTGGATATCCAAGAGCAGATTCTTTGTGTTCCTCGAGAGCCCGAATGATCAAATCGACGAAGAAAATGTCAAGATCACAAAGGTCATAATCGCAAAATCCCTTGCGGGCACGATCCTTTGCATATTTTACCTTGTTGAAAAATCCACAAATTCTCCGGAAAATATTTCCATCGTTCAGAAATTTCCAAACGTTTAGCTGGTAATCGCCTTCGGAAGCCTTTTGCTTCTTGTCAAAAAATTTCTTTCTTAATTTTTCTTCTTTACTTCTCATCGACCCATCACCTCATCAATATCGTAATCATCTTCCAGTTCTTCGAAATCCTCACACTCTTCACAACAACCACGAACCTGATCGAGCCCGGACTCAAACCCAGCTTTTCGACCTTCCTCATATGCGCCTTCGAAGATGTCCTTCAGTGCCATGAGAATATCATCAAAATTCGCTCCCTGCAAATCATACGGAGACCAAGTTTTGGTCTTTCCCTCAACTACTCTTACATCATAATTGGATTCTTTCATCTTAAATTCTTTCTCCTTTTAAAATATAGTTTTTGATTTTTTCGGTAAACTCTACGACTGTTGAACATCCAAAGATTTTTACAATCCGACGTCTAACATAACGCTCGTGAAAGAGAGTTGCGTCTTTGGTAAACTTGCCATCATCTTCTCCTCGAATCCATCGGAAAAATGATTCTGGATCTTTAAACGACCATAGGCAGTCACCAACCGAAACATAGCCATAACTGTCTTTCAATTTGTCAAAAATTTCACAGGCTCGTAAATACTGCGCGACTGTTTTCCTTTCTTCGCGTTTTACTTTAATGTTTTCGATAATTCTTTTAATGGGTAAAATCATCTTTTTGGCTCCTTTTGAACCTTTTCTCGAAGAAAAGCGGCTTTGAAATGCCTGTTTTTTTGCCATTTTTGCAGCCGTCTTTCTTCGAGAAATTGATTTTTGGGATTGGAACGTCAAGTCGGTTGGGAGTTGGGTTAATTCTTGTTAATTATATTATATCATAAAAAAGTTAATTTGTCAAGAGGTTTTTGAAAAAATATTAATTAATTCGGAAGGCACAAACAGACTCCATTGTTGCTTCTGGACATGTGCTAAATGCGCCATTCGAAATTTGAACTATATCTATTTTCCCTTTTGCACCGTCCGAATCAGATGTTTGTGAAATATATCTCGCACAAACAGGTGTGGATACACCCAAAAATGGACAACCGCTTCCAAAGAAAATAGTTCCAGACGGATTTGCAGTATTAACAAGAATAAAAGAAGAATGAATGTTTCCTTTACTTGCATGTAAAAATCTTACAGCCATAACATAAATCGCACCAATTGACAACTTTGTAATGATTATATCAGATGCCGATTCTCCGGCATCTACTTTAACAGATTTTATCATATTTGCCGAACTTGCAGAAAGGACTGTTCGTCCGTCCGATGCAAAAGCTTGGAAAAGATTTATTCCATTAATCGTTCCTATATTATTTCCAATTTTCAAATCATACCTTGAGCTCGGATTGCCAAGCTGAATCTGGTTAGCAGTAGCACTTCCTCCAATCCCAATTCCGCCACCAACAACACTTATTCCATATCCAATTGCAATACCCCCATCGCTTGCATCTGAAAATGCTCCAACAACGATTGTTTGATCTGATTTTGCTTTTGCCCCGTAACCAATAGACAAACTTCCGCCAACACCATCAACTGCACCAGCAAGAGAACTTTCTCCAATTGAAATATTGCTTTGAAGACCGCTTGTTGTATTTCTCGCATCTCCGATTAACATCTGATTCAGGTTACCATTTTTGTCATACCACACAGGAGGTGTTAAAAATTTTGACATAATTTATCTCCTTTCTTTTAATAAATAACTTTAATTTTAATTAATGAAATCATCATTTTATTAAACAATAACATTAACGGTTGCTTTGCTATAACCATAAAATTATTGTCTTGTTCCGTTTGCTTCTAACCACGCAAGAAGCGTTTCGTCAGTAACCGGATTATCAAAAACAATGGTGCGATAAGATTGGTTCATCCATTGATGTTGACCATAAACTTCATATTCATTGGGAGACGTCGTACTTTGATTTTCTATATATTTCAAACTATTTTCATCCTCGGACACATATGTCCGAATGATCTGTTTCATTCTAATATCATTCGAAATAAAATAGATAGTAGAATTAAGTTCTGCTTCATCAATAATTTCATTTAATAACCACGTCTCTGGTTCATATTTTACCAAATTTCCACCCGTAATCGCCCAATCATAAAAATCGGCCGGGACTTCAATATCTTCTTCAAAAGTGATTATCTGATATGCGGGTTCAACCACCATAGAAGACCACATTCCGTTATTTAACGAATGAATACCCCATCCATGCCCAACATAATATCCAACAATCGAGTTTTCGTTATCAGTATAACTAATATAATTACCTTCTACCAAAACACGGGTTTGAACCATCGTATAAGGTTCATTGTTGGAGGTAAACCTAAAATCAACTCTTTCATCGATAGAAATGGTCGGAGTATCAATCCATTTATATGAGCCACGCTCAATAATTTTCGATGTTTTGGGAACTGTATAGTTTACAGTTCCAGACATGTTGGAATCTTTAAATCCTGTAGCCATTGCTTTACAAGATATTTTATAGGTTTTGCCTTCTCGTAATGTAGCATAGCCAGGAAGAGTGGTTAAATCAATAGACACCGCCATTGAATTACCTCCTAGTATAAACTTTACTTTTTAGCGGGAGCTTCTACTATTTGGTAGAGTCCGCAATGGCAGGTCTCTCCGACCCGCCCTTCTTTTAGCATCTGACGGAAATTGGCACATGGGCATTTTACTTCCGGACGCCTCTCAATAGCACAACAACAGTATCCATCATTTTCCTTGATTGCTGTTCTAATTTCCGTTACAAGTTCCTCATCATCACTAATTTTCGCTGTTACCATAATTAATCCTCTTTTACAAAATTTTTGAGATTAGATATTTTATCTTTTTGAAACCGATATGTTATATCTGTCATTTTTCCATTTCTAATTTCGAACATTTTTTGGTTTGTACCAACATAACAAATCGGACCGCATTGTTTATCGCAAATTAAATTTTCATTTTCGTCAAACGGATAAATCCATTTTCCATATTTATAATAATCAAATGTTTCTATTCCGTTTAAATAAATGCTGCTTGCTCCGCTGTAAACGCCAGTTTTAATCCCAAAATTGTTTTTTATAAACTTAGATAACGCAACTCGCTCTTCCGGATCGTTGTCTCCTCCCATAAACCCAAATAATGTAATTCCGGGATTTTTTTCTATCAATTCCGAAATTGAATCTTTGTTTAATACTATTCCAATATCTTGTGCTAACCAAGATTCCGAACATTTTTCACATTTATTTGGACAATTAGAAAGATTCACGCAAAGAGAAACCTCATCTGGAAATTCAGCAAATGTTACACTATAATCAAAATATTTTAGCATACCAGATTATTCTCCAACCCCGTGCGCATAAAATCTTTTTGCGGCCTCTTTTTGACGAGCCTCACTAAAATTAGAAATCCTCTTTAAATATCCAATAATTCTCGTTGCGTAATCAATATTTTTAGAACCGCATTTCGGACACTCTTTCAAGTATCTTTTATCAATATTGTTGCAGTCGTTGCAAATTGTATTCGGAATATTCCATGTAAGATAAGAACATCCACACTCCGCGCAGTAATTCATCATCAAACGATACTGCTGTTTCGAGAGGTGCGCATCGAGCCCAATGTGTGCAGCCGAGCCACCGTCAAGATTGGAAATAAACGCAGAACCGTGAGCACGAATTTTTTCCAAAACATTATATGTCGGGTCTTCAACCGGGAAGAAATAAGAGTTATACAAATTACGACAAGTTGGAACCCAATAGCCATCTCTCTTGTCCCAATTATACAACTTTACAGAGGCATTTTCAGCCGGTACAAATTCCGTATTAAACTTTGTTTCTGGCGTTCTATCCTCAAGATTGATGTTCTTAATTTTTGTTAGAATAGTATTCATAAACTTCTGATATTCAGGATTGTCTGCTCTTGTTTCAATTCCGAGATACTCTGCCGCCTCAAGGCCCCCATTAACGCCAACAGTCAAATATTGATCTTCGAGCGCAATATATCCAGCAGAGTAGACAGTAAGAAGCCCAGCTTTATAAAGATCTTTCAACCATCCATTCCAAGCGATCAAATATTTATGAACTCGTTTTATAATTACTCCGATATATTCTTCAATCGGTTCTTTTCTTCCCGCTCTATCCCAATCCTGCGTAATTCTGTTTAAGTTTAGTGTAATTACCTTTTTAGAACCGGTACGAAGCCCTCCAGCTCCAAGAGTGTAACTAAACACGTTGTTTTCAATCCCGCTCTTTAAACGACAGCAAGAACTCAACGCGTCAGCAGAATCGGAATTATATAAGAAGAAGGAGTGACCTTCTGCCCACATTTCTGCTGTAAAATCCGCCATGTCTTCATCGACAAACTTCTTTGTGTCTTTGTCGTACAGCAAATTCATTGTCTCAACAGGGAACGTGATGACCTCTTTGGTTCTTTCTTTATTAAACCATTTCATAAACATCTTCTGAAGAACAGATGTTGATTCATAACTTGCCTCGTCGCCATCCGGAAAAACAAAATCTTTAAAAATGGAATTAAAATATCCTCTATCGAAATATGCTATGTTCACAAATGGACTTTGATATCCGCGTGCCGCCGCAGGCTGATTCACACAATATACAAACTGCTGAAACAAATCCTCAATCTTTTTACGAAGAGTGTATCTTCTATTGCCAAACGATTCAACGATGTCGTCGAGATGTTCTGTATAGTCATCACCATAATCTACACGAAGAAAGTGATCGAGATATGGAATTGTTTCAGGAACAGCAACAGCACCGGCAAATTGCCCAGCGATTAGAAAGATTAAATTAGTTAATCCGCCAACAAAAGAATCGGAGTGTTTAGGAGGACCGGAAGTACCACCGAGCGGCTTAAGTCCATCCAAAAGATATGGATATAAAGAAATCGCAACACAATACGGCATAAGAGAAGATTCATCGTGAGAATATAAAATATGATGTTTCATATCTTCTCTGAAACTGTTTACCAAATCTTCTCCAAAAAGTTTTAGCAGATACTCTTCAACAATCGCCCTGTTTACCGCAATTGTATCTTCTTTTGGCAGTTCTGCGAACATTGTTGCAACATTACGAGATGTTACATTTGCATTACTATCGACCGCCGATAAAGTTGCCGCATTTTTTGTGACATCCATATAAGATTTCAAATAATTAAGTTTTTTATTTAAAGAATTTTTATCCATATCAAACACCGCCAATTCAAATAGATTTAATCCACTTTAAAGATTCTTTAACGCCCATACTTTTCCCATCAACAACAAGAATCGGAGCGTGTTCGAATCCAAGAGAAATCATCTCTTCAATATCATTTTTTTCTTCATATTGAATATGTTTCTCTTTCAACTTTCTTTCCACGAGCAAGCACTGCGGGCACCCAATTGTATAAAATACGACTTTCATATCCCATTACCTCCCCGTGCTTCCAAATCCACCGGTACGATCAACCTTATCAGTCTTCTGCGACAAGAAGCGATCGTCATCCACAATTAAATAGCGCAAAAACACACACTGGCTGATACGGTCTCCAACTTTTACTTCAAGCGGCTCATCTCCGTTATTAACCAAACATACGCCGATGTTGCCACCGTTTGAAGAATTTCCGAAATACGACGAGTCCACGATCCCAGTACAATTCTTCGGAACAACACCTTTTTTGCATCCAAGACCCGATCTTGCGTAAATCATCAGAACGTTGTCAAAAAACATTGTTGCACACACATCCGTCCAAAACGTGTGTGACTCTCCCGGCTGAAGTACATAATCTTCCTTTGAACGAAGGTCATATCCAGCACTTCGCGAATCGCTTCTCTCCGGAAGTTTCGTTTCCACATTAGGAAACACTTTAAACTCATCTCTTACTTCTTCGAACTTTCTCATAAAATCCTCTACTTTCTGCCGGGGAAAATTTTCACTTCCCCGGCAATATATATTATACCACAAAACAGTCTATTTGTCAAGTGGTTTTACAAAATTTTGGAACAAAATCACTTCTGGATATTGTGGAAATAGTCGCCGATGACGCCCTTCTCGTCTCCGGACAGATTGCTGTCGGAGTTCATGGAATCCTGCGCGTCGGAAAGACTGCCGCTGTATTCGTCCCCGTAATAGGTCGAGCCGTCAATCACCTGATTGGAAGCTGCGTCAGCACCTGCTCCTGCAGCGTCGCCGGCTTCGTCGTTGCCGTCGGAACCGTCGCTGGGATCTCCGGGTTGCGGCTGGCCGTCGCTGTTACTGCCGTTGCCCTGCTCGCCTTCGCCTTTTTCCTCGTTCGTCTCGTCATCTTCCTCGTTGTCTTCGATCTCCACGAACACGGCGTTTACGGTCAGATCCTTCTTCACATCCGCGTCCGTGCGGGTAGCGTCCACATAGCCGTCCGTCCAACCGACGAAAACATACCCGTCGTCGGCAACCGCCTGCACGGTCTTTCCGACTTCTCCGCCCTTAACGGTCTGTTCCAACTCGCCGTCCACTCTGCCGCCCACGCTGTCTTTGACGCCGTAGGTCAGGTGGAAGGTATTCTCGATCGCGTCCTTTTCCTCCTGCTTTTCGCGGATCAGATCCATAAGGGATTTATCCGCCACGGCGGACACCGTGGTTGCGCCAACGCCGAGCACCAGCGTCACACAGCAAGCCACCACCATCGAAGCGGAAACAGCGATCTTGATGAAGGACGAATTGACGCTCTTGAGCGCGTTTATCGCGTCTTCTCTCTGGCGGCGTGCGATATAGGAATCGTCATTTTCAAACTGCGTCATGGTCAGGATTCTCTCCTCCAACCCGAGCATATCGACGCGGGAAGCGACCTGACGGCGGGAGTTTTTGAATCTGCAGAAATAGAACAGCGGCGTTGCGATTGCGGTTACCGCCGCAAAGACAAGAATGCAGATCCAGAACAGCTTGATGCCGAAAACCCAGAAAGCAGTTGCGCAGAGAATATCGGCACTGAACCCAACAGACATACCGCAAAGAGCAGCTTTCAGCCATCCTTCTTTTGCAAGACGGGATTTGTAATTCTTCAGCAAATCCTGCGGCGTTTCGTTCTGACTTACGTTCTTACGCATCTTAAAGTCCTCCTTATTTCTTTT
>ERZ1035037.10-NODE-10-length-103478-cov-37.408294_pt1 | contig 103478 bp, 144 predicted proteins | sample MGYA00520618_ERZ1035037 | MGnify/ENA primary metagenome ERZ1035037 (study PRJEB33766, sample SAMN09781741) | gut metagenome | biome: gut microbiome | host: Homo sapiens | place: Madagascar | study: EMG produced TPA metagenomics assembly of the PRJNA485056 data...
TTTTAATACCATATGAAAAAATTTCAATTTCTTTTATCCTTATATAACTATGCAAAATTTTATAAAAGTTGATGGCAAAATTTTTGAAAAGTGAAAGATAAATTGAGAAAAATTTTAACTTTTTAACATAGGGAAAAATTTGTACTTCTTTAAGCACTCTCAGAAAAATTTGTAAAATGAAATGTCAGAAAAATTCATAAATGTTAATTATATAAGGATAGGAATTTCAAAATAAAATTTGCAAAAGTTGACATATATTAATTGACATTTGTAAATTAAAAATGTAGAATAATGAATATAGAGAAAAATTGAGAAAACAAAAGGAGAAGATACATATGAATGAATTACAAGTGTTAGATAACAGAGAATCTGAAGTGAGAAAAGAGTTGCTGGTTGGGCAACTCCTGAAAGCAATTTTTGAGGAAAATTGCATTAGGCAACGGTTTTCAGTATTGAGATATGAGATAGACTACTATATTCCAGAATGTCACTTAATTATTGAGTATGATAAAGCAGAAACTCACCTAACAAAAGATGAAGAAAATAAAAATCGAATGGAGAAGATTGTAAATTATCTTTTTGCCGAATGGAAAAATGACCCAAATTCAGACTCATATGACGTAGAGAAGCAAAATAACCCTTGGAATTTATTTACTGTAATTAGAATTAGGGAATTCGAGGAACACAAAGGCATAGGAGAGCTACTTGAATTTATTTCTGGAGATGCAAGAGTTTACACAAAGGTACAAGGGTTGTGTTAGGGGAATCATTATAAGCGACTTGATAAAAAAACAAAAATAAAAAGGAGAAGATATATGGAAATTCAAGTTAAAGGAACATTTAATTTTATGGGCAAAGAAATCCCAAAGATTCATGGAGGGTTCTCAGATAATGGCAAAGTTATTTTAGCTAAAACAATAGCAGAGATTCATGAACAACCGTTAAGAAAAGTAAACGAATTAATCAATAATAATCTTGATGAATTTGAATTTGGTATTGATATTATAAACCTAAAAGATGGTGGACATTTTGAAATCCTTGCTAAGGATTTAGGATTTATAACGAGTAACCGACAAGAGTATTGCTACCTATTGTCTGAACAAGGTTATATGGCATTAGCTATGTTAATGAGGACAGACAAAGCTAAACAAATTCGTAAACAATTAAGACGTGAATATTTTGCCATGCGAGAACAACTGCAATCACAAACCCCACAATTAACACGAGAGGAAATTTTAACATTAAAAATTATTCGTGCTAAAGATCAAGGTGAACGTGCCTTAGCTGTTCAAGACTATGGGCTATATAAACACAATCAAGGAATTCAAGAGGGATTTACTGTTGGCAAAAACAACGGAATCAAGGAAATTTGCAATAATGGAATTGTCACTCATAAAGAAATCTTCAAAATGATTAAAGAGGCTTATCCTGAAGAATGGTCTGAATTATTGGTAGAGCCGAAAGCAGATGGAGACTGGTCACATTTCTTGCGTGTTAATGGCTATTTGAGAACTGAAGCTTTCTTAAAAGTTGGTTCAACATCAGAGTATGAAACCAGAAAAGCGTATCAACCAACAGAGAAATTTGCACAATTGTTTGAGAAATATGGTTTTGCCATCGTAAAAGAACTTGAAGATGAGCGTGGTAAAAAGAAAATTGTCTATACTAAACGCATTAAGAAATTAATTGAAACAGAGAGTTTTAAAAAGTCATTCTTCAACTATTTTGGTGCTAGTTTCTACTGTGCAGGAATTACTGAGGACGAATTGAAAAGAATCCAATATCGTGACTCGCATGGTGCTTCAACAAGTGAATTAGCAATTGCCAATGAAGGTAAGAAATTGTTACAACGTGGATCATTTGCTTTCCCAGAAATGAATAATGGAAATATTATAGAATAATTTTTACAAAAATTAATATATATAGGTTGACTTTTGTAAACTAATGATATAAAATAGTAAATGTAGCAGACAACATACTACAAAAAAAACACAGTGGGGAGAGGTATTAATATGAAGAAACAGGAGAGTTACAGACGTTTTACAACAGAGGAGATTATGCAATGCAAGACAAATCCACAAATGTTAAATGAATTGGTTAAAAATTGTCAAGGGTTGGTTTATAAAATTGCTAGAAGTATTACTATGGATTTCACTTATGAACAAGAAGATAAGATTCAAATTGGGTATTCTGCTTTAATTAAAGCAGTTAAAACCTATAATCCCGATTCAAACACAGACTTCTATACATATTGCCATACGTGCGTTCGCAATGGACTACTGCAAGAAGCACGTAAGAGTAAAGCATTCGCTAATGGAGGGTATGGGCAAAAGTTTGATTATTCAAGCTTAGGCGAGAACGAATCTTATAAAGCTATCAAAACCGTATCAATCAATAAGATTGCAGAAAGTGAGAACAATAATATTGATGGGATCTTATGTGACGAACGTATGAGCAGTAATCTACATGACATTTACGTGCAACGTAATGAAGAATGGGATTTTCTAAAAGACTTGAATCTTAAACCTCAGCACATTGATGTATTTATTCAATATTACCTTGATGGTAAATCACAAGTTGAGATTGCACAATTGAGAGGCGTGAGTAAACAAGCAATCAATAATACAATTGTCACAATCGAGAAAAAGATTCGTGAGAAATATACATATGAAGAATTAGTCAATAAATTATATTAATACATATAGGAGAAGAGAATATGAAAGTAAAAGCTTTTAAGAAACCAATTGAGATTGAAGCAGTACAATGGAATGGAGTTAATCGAGGTGAAATTGAACAATTCTGTGGTCATGACAATGTTGAATTTAAAGTTGACATTATGGGTACAGAGATTATTGCATTGCAACTTATTGTCAAAACATTAGAGGGTGATATGGTTGCCAATCGAGGTGACTTCATCATCCAAGGTGTTGAAGGTGAATATTATCCATGTAGAGAAGATATTTTCTATAAGACTTATCAAATTACAGACAGAAAGTAAGGAGAGATAGAAATGAAAGTTTTATTTGAGAATAGCAAAGGACAAACACGAGAGATTGCAAAAGTGAAAACTACAGAACAAGCATATGAAGAAATTAACAAATTTTGCTCAGAGCGTAATTATGAAATTCATCTTATAAGAGAGTGGAGGAAAGACAATGTGACAATAGTGGATGTTGGCTCATATACAGAGTTCTTTCACATTGTTGAAGATATTGTATCAAACGGAGAGGTGTAAATATGAAAGTTGAAATTATTGAAGAAAAATCAAGATGGGATTTACAGAGGAGAGTCAATGAGTTTCTAAAGGGTTTATCAGATGAGAGTATTATTGATATCAAATACAGCGGTAGTGGAAATCACCCACCTTACAGTGCAGATTATTATTCAGTTATGATTATTTTAAAATAAGGAGAGATGAATATGACTAAGATATTAACCAAACCAAGCTACGGATGGAGTAGTTTAAATTTGACGGATGTGAATGAAGTTGAGCATTCCTTTCCTCTATCATACATTGATGACGTGCCTTATATGTTGTTGAATACAATTGACAAATCATTTACAAATCCAATATATTTAAATGGCGATGATTTTAATATCCAATTTGATGCAGAGGATTGGGGTTGGAATTTAGTTTCAAACTGGGGCAGTACATATGTCATTACTTCAAAAGATAGGCTTGAAATTTTTGAATTTGAAATTGAACGAATTGAATTGGTTAAAGCAATTCTTGATTGTTTAGAGGAGGATTATCAAGAGTGGGGTAATTTCTGTTGTGATGTAAACGAAAGTTGCTATGAATTAAATGCCAATGATTTTCTTGCTGAGGTCAAGAAAGTAAAAGAGAAAGTGAATAATTGGTTTTATAGAGAGGTGTAATAATGAATTTTACAGAAGAAGAGATGATTAGCAAAGCAAGGGGATATTCAGAGTTAGTTTATCATTATACAAGAGAAAATGAACCTAGTGAGTTTGATAAATTCTTCTTGCAACTGTTGTATGAATATTTAGCAATGAAAGAAAAGGAGGGTCAAAAATGAATCTACAACCATTGAATATTGAGAAAAACTATGTAATTAACAATTATTTTAATCCAAATACGGGCAACTCTTATGATATTAAGCAAGTTCAACAAGTGTTTATCAAATATAAAGATGGGACTGAACAAGTTTATGATTTATTCTACAAAGTTGACTATGAGCGTGATATGGGTTGCTTTCATGAGATTATCAATTGCTATATAGTAGAGGAGTTTAGAGATTTTCCAGTGCATCTTTACTTAACTGATATTTTGAATAAAGGTCACGAAATATTTGTTGTAGATGGAGATAAATATGAAATCAAGCCAAAGAAACGAAAAACTATTGATGAACTCTTACAAGAGAAAGGAGAAATTGAGAAACAATTAGAAGATGAATCTCTTTTAGACGTGGATAAAGCCGATTTAACCTCGAAGCTAATTAGCATCGAAATCGAAATCACTATGCTCAGAAGCGTAGAAAAGTTGAACTCCTGGTGGTTTAATGGACAAAACAAAAAGTAAATAAAAAGTTTAAAAAGTTATACTTTATTGGTATAACTTTTTTCATATTTACATATAATAACAGTGTAAGGAGTTAATCAAGTAAAAACAAAACAAATATCAAGGAGGATGTTATTATATGTTAGATTCAGATTTAATGATTTTACCAAAAGAGGAATTTTACCGTTTGAATGACGAGGAAAGAGTACGTAGAATTACCTTATGGCGTATCAATTACTCAACTGCTACAATCATCGAGAAAATGGGATTTAAAACAAACCAAGCCTTTTATGCTATGCTAAAACGTCAAGGGATTCCTACTGCTTGGAATCAACATAGGGATATGTTACTCAAAGGTGAGTTGGCTATCAACAGCGAATCAGCCAAATATTTAAGACGTGAATTAGATCGTCTCAACGGTATGGCTTTAGGTAAAGATTCAGATAATCAAAATGAAGAGGTGATTGAAATGGAAGAAATTAAACCACAAGGTATGTTAGTATCTATTGAGATTAAAGGAAATACTGATATTTCTTATATGCCTAAATTATTTGCTCTTGCTCAAGAAGCGGGTTTAGAAATCAAATTCCAAGGTAGTAATGCAGATAAAAAAGTCCAATCTTAATTGATTGGATTTTTATTTGTTTTTATAGTTGACATTACTCAACATAGGGTATATAATTGTAAATGTAGACAAATTAAAGTTGTTGATATTATTAATAAAGGAGGTTGATACTATCGACAACCTAAAAGAAAGGAAGAGTATACATATGAACAATGAAATTTTAGGTCAAAATTTAAAAGAATTTTTCCATAAGGAATTTGGGGCAGTGAGAACCGTAGTTGTAAATGGTCAAGTTTGGTTTGTGGGAAAAGATGTTGCGTTAAGTTTAGGATATAGTGAATCAAATACAAATAAAGCAATAAATACGCACTGTAAAGGAGGTTCCAAAATGGAAGTCCCTTCTAATGGTGGAAAACAAACAATGACTATTATTAATGAACGAGATGTTGTGCGACTAATCACTCGATCAAAACTAGAGAAGGCGCAAGAATTTGAATCGTGGGTATTTGATGAAGTTATTCCAAGCGTCATGAACTTTGGTGGATATGTCAACGATGGTAAACAAGAAGAGTTTGGCAACGAAATTGATTTCATCAAGAATCACTTTACTTCATTCAGCCCAGAGGTTCAAGAAGCTATGGTGATGGATTTAATGAAGAAACAAGAGGAACACAAGAAGCAATTAGACAAAGCTAATCAGACGATTGATATTCTAGTGAATGAATATACGACATTTGAAGATTTTAAACGTGTAACCAATGCTTGTGCTAAAGCCTTAGCTTCAAAGCAAGGAACTCAAGTTGGAGAAGTGTGGACTACATATTACAAATTCTTATACAATAGTGAAGGTATTAATGTTACCGTACGTCAAGATAATGCTCATGTTAAGCTCCAAAGCGAACGTGAACAACAAAGTAAGAAACCTTATAGCCAATCCACATTAAATACTAAAGTGTCAAAACTACATACTATCAAACAAGAAGAATATAGTAAGTGCTTAAAAGTCATGGAAGCTTTTGCTTTAAAATATGGAGTGGACATTAATCAAATTGTTCGATTAGAACTAAAATTAAAAACCAACTAATTTTCAATCTAGGGGTTGACATTTCTCAATCCCTAGCATACATTATTAGTGGATATAAAAAGTAAAGGAGAGATAATTATGATTTATCAAATTAAAGCACAATCAGTCGTAAATGGAGAGAATTACAAAGAAGAAATTGTGACAACTAATCTAGCAAAAGCATATGAATTTGTCGTGAATCACAACAAGAAAGACATTAATATGGAAGTTAAGCTATGGAGTGAAGATGGACAGATCAGAAGCAATTTCAATAATGTAGTACGAATGATTGAGAAGTATAATCAAGCATTGACTTGTGGGTTGGAATTTGTTATTCTGTTGTATGTGTTGCAACTGCCCCTAGGACAGGCGACACATTTTCTAAAAGATCGAGAATTGTTAAAAAGAGCCTAGAGAGTAGAATTTTCTACTCTTTTTAATTTTCATGTTTGACTTTTGTAAACCAATGGTATATAATTAAATTAACAATTACAGAGGAGATGTTAATTATGAAAATTGAAAGTTTAGCAGGATTATATGAAATGCACTATTCAGCAGATAAATCAGAGCATACATTAAAAGCTTATCGTTTAGCATGGACTACATATAAAGAATTTATGAGTGAGAAATTTAACCTTGTAGATGAACATTCAGTCATCATGAATACGACTTGGAGTACGGCTCAAATGTTTAAAAATTGGGTCATCCAAAAAGACTTAAACCCTAAAACAATCAACAATATGTTAAGTGGTTTAAGACAATACTTCAATATTTTATTAATGGATGAAACAATTGAGAAGAATCCATTTTCTAAAGTTGCTTCAATGTCTACTTCAAGTGTTGATTACCAACGACCATTTTTAACAGAAGATGAATTTGAGCCATTATTAGAAACAATCGGTACAAAAGTCAAAGGTAAGAAACAAGATGCTTTTGAATTAACTAGCACTCGTGACCAATTAGCAGTAGGGATTTTATTGTCAAGTGGATTACGTATTAGCGAATTATTAAATATTAAAATGGGTGAGATTAAAGAAGATGGAAGTTTAACTATCTTAGGAAAAGGTAAAAAATTACGTGAGGTGAGAATTAGCCAAAAGAATATGGCTAGACTTCATAAATACTTAGAAGTACGTCAACAATATGCTCAAGAGGATTGTGATAACTTATTCATTTCACGTTATGGTAAAAAACCATCACCTTATAGTTTCAACAAGAACTTAAAAGGTTATTTAGATCGTGCAGGATTAGATACAAGTGTATCGGCACATGGGTTGAGAAAGAGTTCGGCTACTAAATACCTTCGTAACGGTGTAGATATTAACCGTATTGCTAAAATGTTGGGGCATAGCAATATTGCGACAACTCAAATTTATGCCAAAGCAGCAGAAGAAATGGATTTTATTGACTAATTAGACTGATTAATTTCAGTCTTTTTTGTTATTTCCAATTATTGTTTCGTATTAATCAATATTTTTAAATTTTATTTAATTTTTATCCAAAAAGTTGAATAAAGTAAACTTTAACTACATATAATAAAGTGTGAAGGTTGATAAAGATAAATAAATAATACATAGAAAGAGGGATTTAATATGAAACAAATGAAAGTAACTAGAGGTCAAGTCGTATGGGTAGAATTAAAAGGTGAGGGAAGTGTTCAAAGTGGTCGCAGACCTGCTATTATAATTTCAAACGAGAGAGCAAATGCTTTTAGCCCAGTAGTATTATGCAGCCCATTAACTACGAAGTCTAAAAAGAAATTACCAACTCATGTGAGTGTGCCATCAGACTGCGAGAATGGACTCAAGAGAGATTGTACGCTTATGACGGAGCAATTATTCACTGTTGATAAAGAATCAATTCTAAGCACCGTAGGACGTGTTTCAGAGGGTATTATGAGCCAAATCAATGAAGCATTAAAAGTGAGTTTAGCCTTATAAGAGTTGAATTATCAACTCTTTTTATTTTTATTTAATAAAATAGTTGACTTTTATAAATGAGGTGTATATAATTGTAAATGTAATCAACAAAGTAAAGGAGAGATAAATATGAATAAATATTTTGAAGGTAATATGTATGTAGGTAAAATTGAAGTTAATAATATTTCCCAACATTATGTAACAACAGCAACAACCTATAATAAATATAGTGGAGAAAAAAGTGTTTTAAATAGTTGCCATCTTTATTTAAGTGACGCAAAAAATAAACAAGAAGAAATGTTAAGTGTAGCTACAAAAAACGACTATGCCTCAGTAATTAGTCCAGACGAGTATGATATTTTACTTTTAAAAATCAAACGTAAATTCAAATAAAGGAGAAATAAACATGTAAATATATTAAGGAGGTTATTGTTGTGGTTAAAGTTAGAGAAAGAATTTTTTGGTCTTTTTGTGAGTGTTGTGGGGAAGACGAAATTGACGTTTTTAAAAGAAAACTAGGTCTTATTGAAATCTGCTGTGATGGAGATGATGGAGTGACGACTATCATCCTATCAAAAGACAGAGCGTTGAAATTAGCACAAGCTATTATTGATTGTTACAAATAGTAACTAAAATTAAATTTCTATTATGATTAAGGATGGTTAATATGGATTTATCAAAAGAAGATTTGCAACTTATTTATTTACTGTTGCACAAAGTTCCTATTTCCTATACCATTACTACTGGAACGGAACATGAAGTTTTAAATCTTATTAACAAAATTGGAAAAGAAATTGATAAGAGAATATTAGATGGCGAATAAAAACAGAAGTTGATAAATTTTTAAGGAGGTATTGGTGTAGATGAATGAAGATGTTGAATTTATAAAAACATTTGTTGAAACCATGCTACTTTCAGAGATATGTGAACAAGATACAATACAGGGAAATGGTAAAGCCATCTATTCCTCTTATGACAGTGGTAAAATAGATGCGTTAAGACAAGTGTTAAAAATTATTGAATTAAGAGAAAGTAAATAAAATTAGACTTTGATTAACATTTAGGAGTGATGGAAATGAAAAATGGTTGTTATGAGTTTGGGTTTTATGGGAACTTGGCATTACGGGTGGATAATGAGTTGAATGTGTATGAATTTATAACATATGATTATCATTCGAGATTAATTAAAACTAAACTAATTTCAAAAGAACAGGCAGAACTTATCTATAATAATTATAATTTAAGCGATAAAAACTTGGTCGAGTGCGAATGAAATTGATGTTTTAGATGTGTTTGGGAGGTGACGTTGATGAAAACGATATATTTATCTTGTACAGAAGATAAGGATAATGAAATTATAATCAAGCCATGTGATGAAACAACTGATTTATTTATTTGTGTGAATAATGAGTATGTTTATATATCAGAGGAACGTGCTTTATTTGTTGCAAATGAGATATTAAAACATTATGAAGAATTAAAGAATTAACACATGGTTTGACTATAAAATGTAAATAAAATTATACAATTATTAATGGAGGATATTGAAAATGGAAATTTGGGTGCTTAGTTTGACATTGTGTATGTTAGATGATTGTTATAATTATGAATTATTCCTAAGAAGTAGAAAATTAGATGGAACATTTAAGGATTGTGGAACGGATTATGTTCAAACAGACGCTAGTAAGTGGTCACGTAAAGTTATACCAAAAGATATGGAGATTAAAAAAACAAGTGGTCAGTATATGGTTGTGAAGGGATTTGAACATAAACCAACAGGTGAAGAAATAAAAGAGATTAAACGTGAAATGAAGGATATGTTGAATGAATATATAGAAGAAGAACGTGATAGATTCTTATATGATGTTGAGCAAAAACTTATGTGCTTAGTTAATGAATAAAGTTAGACTTTTGTTAATATATAGGAGTGAATGAGATGATTAAGTTTGTTGTAGTGTTGTTGATTACTGCTTTTATGACAGGGTGTTCCTCATCAGGTGATGGTGACAGTAACTATGTAAAGGCTAATAGGTATAGTCGTTGTATAGAAAATCTTTCTGATAACAAAATACTAAGTTTTGACGAGATGAAAGAGGTATGCAGTCATTATTTAAAGTAAATAAAATTGATGTTTTTAAATACATAGGAGGAATTATTGTGAATTATGTAGGTGAAATGGAATGTCATAGATGTGACAATCACGTTCAAGGATTCTATGATGTTGTTAACGATTGGACTATTTATGAGTGTGATGAATGTGGTTGGACTTACGTTGATGAAAGTGAATATGAATAAAATTGATGTTTGAAAAGGTACAGGATTAATTGCCTGTATCAGTAAGGAGGGAGCAAGGGTAATGAACGGATTAGAAGCTATTAAAGTGATGATGGAAGGTAAAATCGTTACCGATGGAGCGTATCTATATAAAGAGATTGATGGAGATATTTGTTTTAAAGGTCAACATGTGACTGAGTACTCGGTTGATAATGAGTTTAATTTCGCTTTGGATTATAAAGAGTATTTCGAACCGAAGTTAATTGGTTGGGAGCGTCTTAAGGATGAAGAACATTATTTTGTAATTTCAGTAATCGGAGATGTAAAGTCAGAAAGCAAGTATTTCGGGGCATCGTACGAACAATGTTATAACTCTGCTAACGCATTCACGACCAAAGAAAAAGCAGAGGAAACCAACTTCAAACAAACACTATTCCGTAAGTTGCAACGATTCAGCGATGAAAACGGTGGAACGGAGATTGATTGGAATAATGAAGACCAAACTAAATTTTCAATCAAGTATAGTCATTGGTCATCTAAATTAAGTGTTGATCGCTACAATACCGTACAACAATTTGGACAAGTGTACTTTGCATCAAAAGAAGTCGCTAGAAAAGCGATTGAATTATTCCATGATGATTTAATCAAGTATTTCACTATGTAGGTGGTGATCTGATGGATAAAGTTGCAAAAGTATTTATGAATTATGGGATAGATGAAACGTACACAGCGCCTTCTATTCTCATGAATATCTTATTTGATAAAGAGTTACGAGGTTATTAGAATACAAAGTTTAAATATATTTAAGGAGGAATGATGATGAAAGCTATGTTTTCTAGCTATGGAGAACCTATGGATAAGTTAGAAGTTAATACACAAATAAGTACGGTTCTATTAAAATCAACAGTTGATGATATTAAAGTTGGTATCGTTTTGGATAAAAAAAGTATTGTAGGACTTATTCAAGTGTTGGCAGAGTGTCTAATGGAAATAGATGAATAAATAAAATTAGACGTTTAAGGAGGAGAGATAAAAGTGATAAAGTATAAATTGGATGGATATACGTTTTGTGTTGGTGATGATGATTTAGATGTTAATTTTGATGTCGATGCTCAATCTGGATTAGTAGAAGTATCGGTATCTGACAATAATGGGTACAACAAAAAAATATCCATTCAACGTGAAATAGCATTTTGTTTGGCATTGTGGTTAAAAAGCTCATTGAGGTAAATAAAATTAGACATTTATGCGCGTTTAAGGAGGATGTAAAATGAAAAAAGAACTAAAAAGAAAGTTAGTTCGTTGTTATTTAAAACGATTAATGCTTCATCTTACGAATGAACAAGTATTTGGATATGTCAAAAATGAAGATAAACTATTTGATGTGAAATTAGAAATAAAAGAAATAAAACGTAAATTAAAATACAAATTTGATGGACATTTAAGAGGTGATACTGATGTTAGAAAGAATGAAATTAGAATATTCTAATGGCCTTAATAATGATTTAGAAATAAGATTTACAGATGAAAATGTTAGTTTTGTGATTGAGGGAAAGTCAGTCACAATAGATAGTGCTGAGTTTCAAGATTTAATGAGCTTAGCGACATTGTTTTATGGTTTGAACCATTAAAAATATAGTTTTAAGAGGTGGCGGAATGAAAATTTTTAAAAAAATATGGTTAAATGAATGGTTTAGAATTTTGTTCATTTTACCATTTCCATTATGGTGTTTGCCTTTGGTCGTTGTATACGGCGTTGATGTGAATTTGATTATAGTTTCTTATTTAATTTTGTTTGTATTAGCGTGTAAATTCAATAATTAAAATTGATGAGGTGAGAGTGTGGAGAAAATAGTAGATTTACCATGTGAATGCGGACGTATTTATTGTAGGCCAGTAGATGATGACGACAATAAGAATGAAATTATTAGTTATAAATGTGAGTGTGGGAACACTATGGAGTTTTTGATTGCTGAGCGACTTTAAAATAAGAAAAGGTGCAGGCGATTAAACCTGTACCAGTAAGGAGGGAGTTATGAAGTGGATCAGTGGGAAAGTTGGTTTTGTTGTAACTACAATAGCCATAGATGGGAGTCAATATCTCGTGGCAGAAGATAGATTGACTAATAAATTTAGATTGGTTAATCTATCTTACGGAACAGTTTGTGAAGAAGAATTCGATAGCTTTAATGATGTATTAGATGTTTTAGAATTGAACGAACATCTAATACAGAGAACAAAGTTTTAGCAAGATTGATATTTCATAAATTACAAATTTTATTACTATTTATAAGAAAGTAATTATGATTTCAGTTGGGTTGTTTACTTCCCTACCTTGATGGAGGTGACTATATGCGAACAGTAGAAGAAGTTGAAAAAGAAATAGAATTATTAAAAGACAAAGTTGATAAACTTCAAGACCAACTTATTGATGGTGAAATTGATGTGGAGACGTTTAGCGTTGAAATTCAAAAATTAATTTCTATCAAAAGAACATTAAGATGGGTTATTGAAGACCTCTCTACTATTGATTAACAATGAATGAAATTAGACATTTATAAACGTTTAGGGGTGATGGAAATGAAAAGTGGCTGTTATGAGTTTGGCTACTATGGTGATTACTCATTGTGTGTAAATAATGAATTAAACACCTATGAACTTATATGCTATGACTACCAAAAAAGCGAAATTAAAACAATGTTAATCACTAAGGAAAGAGCAGAGCGTATATTTAATAATTATAATTTAAGCGATAAAAACTTAGTTAAAGATGAATAAAGTTAAATTTTTAAATACATTAAGGAGATGTATATATGAAGTTTAAAGAATTTTGTAAATGGTGTAATGATAGAGCGTATGATGGACGGTGGGGTATGTCCGAAGCGATTATTTGTGTAAAAATATATGAGGAAATTATGAAACTTTGTTTTTGGAAACGTGAAAAAGTGTGGCAAGATAAGTATGCCAAGCAAGTTTATAAAGAAATTATTAAGCCCACAAATACTCGCATAGATTTTCACTTGCAATTATTAAAAGATGAAAAGTAATTAAAATCAGAATTTGATTGACATTAAAGGAGGTGATAACATGAAATGTAGTGTTTGTAAAAATAAAATGGAATATCACATGGTAAGAAAGAAAGGTTTCTTCTATAAATGCCCTAAATGTGGATTCTCAAAAGAACATAGAATAGTAATTAAGGACGGGAAAGATCGCAAGTATATTGTTATTGACGAAGGAATGTTAAATCTTATTGATGATGATAAAGAGAATAATTAATACATAAAACAAAAGGAGAGAATGAAATGGAGAGATTAAAACATTCAATTATTTGTTTGGGATTATGGATTGTTGCAGCTATTATCTGCTATGGAATGAGCAATATCCTATTCTATCATTTGTAGAATAGCCACCAGAATGAATATAAGCTCGTCTAAGAGGAAATGGGTAGAGTCTTGATAAGTTGGAACGTTATAAGTTGAGACCTCTTAGACGAGCTAAAATTGGGGTTTAAATTTATTTTTAAAAGTTTAGAAAATTGGTTGACTTTTATCAACCTAAAGTATATAATACTAAATGTAGAGGGAATCTAAAGAAAGGATATGCAATAGGAGGAAGAGAGAAATGAGTAGAAAAGCAATTATACCGACAAGGTACAAGGAGGATATGACAGAGGTTGAATTACGATACTACATGACATTGCTAAATGATGCAGTATTCAAAAATGGAGTGCATTTTACAAATCATGCAGAAGATCGAATGAAATCAAGAAAATTAAGCAAAGGTAAAATTCAATATGTTGTCCGAGAAGGAGATTTATACGGTGTGCAATTCAGTCCAGAAACACAAGATATTAAATTCTTGATCAGTTATGCAACCAAAGGACAATATAGAAAGAAATTTACAACCTATGCTTCATACTCAATGATGACAGGAAAAGTATTGAGTGTGTGGAATCGTACATTTGAATTTGAGGAAATGCTAAATGAAGAACGAGGTCAAGGTAAGTCATATTTTAAAACCAACAATACAATAGAATTAACCAAAGAATACATAGATTTATATGAAGGTGAAGATTTTATCAATTTCATTCGCAAGTATGATAAATCACCATTCTCACTAAGAACGACTAAAAAGATTATGAATTACCTAGAAGGTATTACACCAATTTTTCAATTATAGGAGGAATGTATTATGTGTAAATTTTGTGATTTGCTAAAGAACGGAGGAGACATGATATGGGAGGAGCGCAGCACCTTTTTCGATGATAATTTATGTGAATTCGCAAGTGTAGGTGGCGAGCATAGAATGTGTGATGGATGTTCTGGTTGTGAGGGTAGAGGATTCAAACTAAGCTCATATAAACAAGGAGGGAATGCAAAACTTAGTGTTTCTTATTTTAGAAAAGCATTTGATATTGAAGTGTCACCTTTTAGTGAGTCACTACCTATTTCTTTTTGCCCTTTCTGTGGCGAGCAAGTATCGGAAAATGTGGAAGAGTTTAATGAAAACGATTTTCGTTATTCAATAAAATAATTGGTGCATGGGAGGAATATGCAATGGGATTGTGTTGCTTGTTTAATAAGAAGAAACAATATGCTTATCGTGTTGAGAGAAGTTATAACAGAGAATATAAGCTTGAAAAAGTCGTGATTACCACTTGCTCAAAATGTGATTCTGTTGTTATTAAAAATGCAAGTGCATTGAGTAGAGAGTATCAAGTGATGTGGGTGGACTCATTGGGAGAAGTTGAAAGATTCTCAAAACTCAATGGAATTCCACTACTGTGTGAGATATTGAATAAATAGGAGTGTTTGTGAGTGAAAACCATAAAATTACAAATTGGGGATTACATATTTGAAATACCTAGCGAGACAATTAAAAATGCGAAGTCTTTTGAGATTGAGTGCGTAGCAGATATTGCTCTCATTAAAGGTGGTCAAGGTTTTGTAGATAATAAATAGGAGGAATATTTATGGTCGAGAATAAATATGTTGTTAATTTATTTAATTCACACCAAAAAGAATTGGCTTTACTAGATTTGGCAAAAGACTTCAAACAAATAGTTGATAAATTAAAAGCTAATGGAGTCGTCTTGTTGGTAGAAGAACAAAACAATGAAATGATAATGGTTTTACGAAAAGATAAAGAAGAATATCGGATCAGAGGTGAGCGAATTGAATAATTCAATTATTGTACTATGTGGAAAAGGGGCAAGTGGCAAAGATACAACACTAAACAATCTAGTAGGCAAATACTCAAACCTACAAACTTGTGTATCTCACACTACTCGCACTATGCGTAAGAATGAAGTCAATGGTCGAGAATATTATTTCATTGACGATGCGGAATTTGAGGGTATGTATAGCAATGGCTCATTTGTTGAAACAAGGTCATACCAAGTTGCAGATGGTAATACTTGGTTCTATGGCATGAGTGAAGCAGAGATTAGCGATAAATTATCAAAAGGTCATCTTATCATGATTCTTGACATTAATGGACTTCAAGAGTTGAGAGAATATTATCAAGATACTGACATCAAGATTGCTTCATTCTTCATTGATGTGGACACTGATATTCGTGTTCGACGCTATTTAGATCGAGATAGAATGACCTACGAGGTATTACAAGAAGCAATTCGTCGCATTCAAGTAGATGAAAGCGACTTTGCAAATGCACGAGATATTGTTGATTATGTCGTGTTTAACCCAGAATCAAGTGATGATAGTGCTTTGATTGTTGCTAATCACTTAAAATACTTAGGAATTGAATTATACGTGACAGAATAGAAAGGAAGGATAGAATATGGCAAATACAAACTATAAACAATATCGCAAAAATCGAATCAAAGAACAGTTGAAGGCTCAGAAAGTAAACAAAATGTCCAAATCATTAGCAGACCAATACATGAATATGACTGATGAGGATTGGCAAGAATTCGCCAAAGCATTACATGAGGAAATGGAACAAGCTAAAGAAACTAAAGAAGAAGGGGAAGTGAAATAATGGCATACACTAAAGACGATATTATTGCATATCAAGATGAAACATTAGATAATATTGAAGCATTATTGAATTTAAAAGTGGGTTCAAAGGTTAAAAGTGATGAGGGAGATATTTACATGATTGGAACTTCTATTGCCTTTGATATTGAGGTAGACTACTATTTAATAAATACGAATCGTGGTCTTGTTTCTGATAGTTATAATTCAGTAGGAGACATTATCGTTAAATTACTACGTGACAATTTCTTAGGCAATGATAATTGGACAATTGTCGAATAAATACATAATTTGCAAATTTTAGTTGACTCAAACAAATGTTTCATATAAAATTAAAAATGTGGTCATAAGGAGAGATGATATATGATGGGAGATAAAGTGCGTTGGTGTGATGCTTATAAGCACATTACTTTAGGGGGTAAAGCTCAACACGAGTCTTGGCAACCTAATTGTTTTATTCGAGTTGATGAAGCAGGTGAAATTGTTTTTGATGATGGCTCAGAATGTTGGTTAGAATTGGATGAATTGACTAGCGAGGGGTGGATGTTGCTACCTGCTGGTGATGTTACAGATTCTTTTGAGCAATATCCATCTCTAGCTAAAACATTAACATTAAATCTACTAACATCTAAGTTATTAGGTCAAAAAGGAAAATTGCATAGAAATCTATATGAGTTCTATGAGATTAAAGGTTCATTACTGTTTGGTAAAGGTGGATACACCATTGGTTATACTGATGGTCATGCTTTCATAGATTATGATACGGTATTCAATCCTTTAACAATTTACAGTAGCAAACCAAAACACGTTGAAGAGGCTATTGAGCGATTTGGTGTATTTATTGATTCAATCGTGGCTCTTGAACGTCAATTAGTTGGAGTTAAAATAAGGGAATATACTCCAATGGAATTAAAAGAGATTTATAAATTATTTAGCAATAAATAGTGAGATAAGAGACCACACAAGGACTAGAGTAATCTAGTCCTTTTTTGATATTAATGATTGTATTATTTTTAAATGCGAGTGTATATAATCAAACAATCTGTGCATTACAGTAGTGTGGGGTAACAAGCCACTGTGATAAAAATGTGCCAATGTTCCGATTAGCATATACATCAATTTAAAATTACCTACTTTTACCTTTTAATCAACCACTCACAGTAATGCTTCACACTTTTTTAATCCTTATATAAAAGGGCTAGAATTTACCCCCTCTAGTCCTTTTTATTTTGTTTAACTTTTATTTTGTTTAATTACTTCATCCAAGTTGGGTACACGCCCAATATATTTAGCATATCCACTTTCACATTTTTGAATAAATATTCCATGATAACGTTTGAGAGCCAATAGATCATTTACCTCAAATGGTAACATTTCTTCTTTGAGTAGTTCAGACTGCTCCTTCTCTGTCCCTTGTAGTAATACATAGGAAGTTCCGCATGATTTGATAGTTTGCCAAGATGTGCCAAATTGTGACAAAAAATGTGCAGAAGTCAGCAACCCCAGACGGTGGCGTCTCCACTGGCTCAAATAATTTTTCATTAATTCCATTGTGCCTTTGATTGTATATACTTCATCTAATACAATGGTACAAACATTAGCATTTTCATTATCCTTTCTAACTTGGGCAGCTAACCATAGGCGGCAAGTATAGAATGTGGCTATTAAATCTCTCATTTTTTCAGAAGGGAAGTCAAATTGTGGCATAGAGAGCACTATCGTCTTCCCCTCTTCAATATATTTAATAAAGTTTTCATTTGGGTTTGGCTTTTGTTTGAGCATTTTCTTAATATAAGGATTTTTCTCTAATTGAGTAACACGATTGTTAATACCAGTTATTAAAGTGTCGTTATTGACTATTTCAGTTGTTTTCTCTTTAATTGGCTTACCTTTATCATCTGTTCCCACAATTTCTGTTCTTTCAACCACTTTGTCAAGATGATATAGATTTTCAATGATAGACATATCATCATCGAAACAACCACTTGCTTTAGCATAGGCGATAGCTTTATCCCTTTTGTTAGGATATCTAAGAACATCAAATACATCGTTTAATGTTGCTTGAGGTCTAATGAAAGTTACCATAGAGGCACTGTATAGGTAGCGAACCATAGCATCTGTTAGCTTACCATTGGTATTATCGGCAATACTATCAACAATGATTTCCACTTGTTCTGCAATATTGCTAGCTAGAGAGATACGTTTAAATGAATCCATATCCTCAGTAATTAGACTTGACACTTCATTGAAAGATAAAGAAGGGATATTTCTTGTATTTTCCAAAGATATATCTATATCAATTCTGTCCTTTTGAGGAATATTCTCTCTACAGAATTTAGCAATCTTGCAATCCTCTAAGATGTCGATAACTAGGTTTGAAATTCCTTTTTTATAATTTTCATAAGTTATCAATTTCATGAAAGAGGTTTTTCCACTTCCTTGTGCTCCTGTTAAAATTATCGGTAGTGAAGCCAACGATTTATCCATTGATCTATATGTTTGCAACTCCCTACCTCTTTGTTTCGTATAGGCAAATGGAATTCCATTGCTATTTGTAATTTCTCTTGGAATGTCATTTTCCAACTCATCAATAGCTTTAATCTTAAAGTCACGTTGAGCTTGTTTAGGTGGTAATTGAATCAATTTAGCCAACTCTTTTGTTGACAATATACATGAATTATTTGGAGATACGTCGAAGTATCTAATTTCTCTAATTCTGTTGGGTATTCGTTTTGCACTCAAAGGTTTCAATACAAATTCATTTTCGTCATTTAATTCTTTGTAGCTTTCTGCAACTGACAATAAATTAATATTTGCTCTTGATAGGTCAGTGCTTGATGATAGGATGGTAATACAACATTTAGCCACATCTGAATTTCTTTTGAGTGCAGATACACTAGGGCGACCCATGCTACGTTCCTCATTGAATGGTTTCTTAGCTTTGGATTTCTCTAAATCCATCACTTTATCATCTCCACCTAGTAATCCCAATATAGCTTCGACAGGTAATAAACGATACTCAATATATAAGTCTAGTGCAGTATTCATACCTTCAAATCCCTTTTTGAGCAGATATTCTTGAATAGAGTCTATATCCAATCGAGGTTTGCCATTTCTTTCATTTTTTATTTCTTCTTGTGCTATATTATTCCAATTCACTCGTGTCATAGGTTCAATGGCAATATTGATAACAACTTTATCTCCATCACCCATGGATCTCATGAGTTGGAAGATTGAGTTTAAATGTGAACTATCAGACAGACTCGTTGCAATGGTTTTGAAATTATAGTCTTTAAGAATCAACTCCCCTCCAACAGTTGATTTGAAGGGAAGCTTCAAGAATGACGTATCTTCTACAACGTCAAACCCAGATTTCTTCCAACAAGACGACATCTTACCTTGAAACAAATCTTCATACTTACTAGGCACTGAAAGGTAGAAATTAGCATTTTTATCTTCTAGCACAATATTGAAGTAAACACGACTAGGTTTTGTATAATTAAGATTGGTTAAGGATAGTCTACTACTTGGTGATTTGTATATATTGGTAATTGCACTTGTGATAATTTCATTCTTTGAATTACTCACTCCAAAGTCTGGGGTGATTTTGTATGTTATCATTTCATCTCGTTTGACTAAAGTATTGTTTTTAAACAACATTATAAACACACTCCCAACACTTTCATGATGATGAATGATAGGAATGATAGGTTAATCATACGAGTACCTATTTTCTTGCCATTCGCCATAATGAAGAATATTCCAATCATTCCAAAGAGGAGGAAGGCTTCATGACATTGTTCAGTCATAAAGCGTGAGAACCCTCCAACTCCATGCAGAATTAAAACTGCCCCTTTCTCAATCAACCATTGAAGAATACCAACAATTTGATTCAATAACCAATTCAAAATAGCCATATTTATCCCTCCTAAAATTTAATCGCTTTTAGTAAGTCATACAATTGAGGTAGGAATTGCACTGTTAAATAACCATAGATTGAATTTTTCATTGCTTTATTCCCTTCTGCTTCATGTCCTTGCATTTTCATGAAGATACCCTTTAAGCAAAAAGCTAATGAGAAAGGTTCAGCTAAATCTTGCAGTGTATGAATCAATGGATCAAAAGCATCAGCAATAGCAGTTCCACTTTCTTCCAAACTTGAAGCTTGAGCAACAATTCCAGTTAATGGCATTGAGTCTTTTAAAATTGGCAAGGCATATGCTCCACAACTTGTAATGGCGATTGTTTTAGTTGCGCTAGAGACAACCATCACCACGTCTTTCTCATCTATTGTTTTGCCATTTTTCGTTACATAGAAAGCACTAATTTTCATTTTACTCATCCTCTCTTGATGCTTTAACTTCATTATAAATCTGAATCATTTCTTTTCGGCAAACCATTGTAGTCGCTACAATAGTCATTAAAGTTTTTATTAAAAATTCCATTTTTATTCCTCCTCAATGTATAAATGAAGTCCAAGTGGTTAATAATATGATTATAAGTTAAAACGAAGGAGGTGATATTGATGAATGTATATTTATGGATTTCACTTGGACTTTGGGTATTTAGTCAACTTCCTCTTTAAGAGGTGGCTATTTATTCTTTTAGAATAAATAAGCAATTAAAATATTAAATTGTGTAAATGTTGTAAAATTCGACAGAAGTGGTATAATTTGCGAAGTGCCAAGCATATGCTTATCGTGTAAGCACTAAGCTTAACGAGCGTAAGCCGTAAGCAAGGGCTAAAACGAGATGCAATTTGGCTCACCTTATACCCTATTGTTGAAGTATGCTCATAGCTCCCTTTTTAAGCTTTGACTCGTCTAAATTTCCAGTTTTCTTTGTTGAAGGCTGTAAATGTTGTTGTGAATTACTCACCACTGTACTAGGTGCAAGATTGGTCATAGCCTGGTAAACAATCTCTAAAATTTTGTTGTCAGTGGAAGTTTGCTCCATATCTTTCCGTATCAAACTCCAAATATATTGAGATTTATTGATTTGTTTATCTAAAAACTCATATTCATTTTCATATCCTTTAGGGATGCTCAACGTTATTCGTTTGGGCATTTTTTTATTTTTATCATTCACTTAGAATCAACCCCATTTCTCCAAAACCATCTAAATTATCAAAAATACAATTTTCCGATACTGAAAATGTTTCATACTCATTAACCACCTCTTGTAACAATAGTGATCCTCCACCAGTAAACACAATTGGTAATGATTGAATTTCCCACTTATGTTTTAACATTTCATGTACGATTTTTCGCAGATAAGATACTTTACACTCATGAATAATTTCTTTTGCTTGCTCCGATTTAGCACCATACATTCTATCCAGCAAGATTTCATCCATTTGATAGGCTTGAATGTTGAGTAGTAATTCTTTATTTAAAGTATCACGCACGTTAATCTTAAATGGATTTGCACCATCAACTAATGAGAATACTGTTTCAAGTATTGGAGCACAATCTTTGAATACTGCTGCATCAATAGTTGTATATCCAATATCTACTACGCCCACCAATGAATTTGTTGGGTAGTTGAATACGTGACCCACTGACTCTGGCATGGCAATTACATTTGTGATGGTAAATGTTTTTGTAATGTTATTAACATTTAGTGTTACCTCACCATCTGAGTAAAACTCAATATATTCTTTTCGATAATCTGCATTATAGAATGAATGAATTGGTAGTCCAACATAAAGCTCAACTCTAGCCCCATTTGGTACAGATTGATGAATTGCTACAAATAGAGCTAACTTGTGAGTCAAGTCCATTTTGGATAGCAAGATATTAGTATTCACTGATTTATTTTCATCACCAACTACATAATTTTCACCTTCATAGTCACGCACTATGTAGCTACCTTGATACATTCTATCCTCCCCAACTGAAAGCAAGGTAGGAATTGCAATACGATTTACGTCACCTAATGGATCGTAAATATCCACTTTCGTAACACTGTTACCACAATCTCCAAATACTTTATACACTTCTCTCTCCTTTAAGCTTGAATAATTAACCATCTTATCATCTCCCTTGATTTTCTCTATGTTAAATCTTATGTACTAAAGCCCCTAATTATTACCTTTTTATGTAATATTATTCACTTTGTTGTAAAAGTTATTACCTCGTTCATGTTAAAATAATATTCACATTTATGAGATTTATGCCTATTATTGTATAAAATTTATTTACTTGTATTTAATTATTATGCTATAATAAGGAAGTAGGTTGATATTGCAATTTACACGTAAGACACTAAAGTTGATAAATTTAAACTTTTTATCAAAAGTAGTTGACTTATATCAATAAGGTGTATATAATAATAAATGTAAGAACGAGAGACAAAGGAGTGAGCGATATGTGGTGGCAAGATATACAAGAGTATAGTCCAAAAGATATGAAGAGTGGCTCAACTTATGATGAGGTTAAAATGGATCGTAATGAAGATTATCGTGATACGTTAGCAAGATTCTTTGATGTAATAGAAGATGAGAATGATGATATTCATTTGGTTAATCTTCTAACAGAAGAAACGGTAATTTTATTGAAGAGACAATAAAAGGGGTAAGTGACATGAAAGTTAAATTCAACCGATGCAAGGGAAATCGCATTAAGAAAGGAACATTTAAAGGTTTTCATAAACGTAGACACATTTTTGGTGGATTGATGGCTAATTATCATGCTTATTGGCATCCAACACTAAACAAATGGATTACTGAGGCAGAGGCTTTTGGAGTATATTATAACGATAATTGGATGGCTGAAAATTTAAACATCCATAGTCTAAAAGGTGCAATTAGACATATCAATAAACATAAACATTATTTGCCCAAAGGAACTGTATTTACGCTTGTGAGTTGGTTCGAAGGATATGATATTGATATTATCTTGTAAATAAAATTAAATTTTTATAAACGTTTAAGGAGGTTATAGTGTGGATATTTTTCATACCTATTACCATTTAAGATTAGACTATTTACTATATTGTATGGGTTGTTCAAAAACAAGGGAAGAACATTCGGAAATACAGTCCACGTATTTTTCCTATCAAGATTTATTATATGAATTAGGATTTAATTTTCAAAAGCAATAAAATTAGACATTTAAGGAGGAGTATCATGTTTAGAGTTTTATTAAGACCGTTTTGTAGTCATTTCTTCACTAAAAGTACACGTGCAGAATCTATTAAAAGAGGTGATGATAATTTTATTTATCATCATGATGATTTAATATGCAGTAAGTGTAATGCCTATTATGTAGTAACATATGTTCACGACATTGAAAGAGATTTCTATAAGAAGTGGCGAGAAGAAGAATAAAATTAAATTCTTATGAACGTTTAGGAGTGGGATATATGACACATAAAGAAGTTTTAGAATCCTTATTAAGTGGACAAATAGTTGAAAGGGAGGGTTTATTGTGTAGTTATTTGTATAAAATGGTTGATGAAACAATATATTATACAATCCCTTACGGAATAAGTCGTTATGATTGGAAACCAATAGGATTTGACGATGTTTTTAAATTTTACGGTAAATTTTCCATTTATAGAAAGTAATTAAAATCAGAATTTTGAATATATTTAGGGGTGATGAAAATGAAAAAAGAACTAAAAAGAAAGTTAGTTCGTTGTTATTTAAAACGATTAATGCTTCATCTTACGAATGAACAAGTATTTGGATATGTCAAAAATGAAGATAAACTATTTGATGTGAAATTAGAAATAAAAGAAATAAAACGTAAATTAAAATACAAATTTTAAAGACATTTAAGGAGGAAAAATAATGGGTTATTGTATTGAATTAGAATATGTTAAAGGTATGGAATTCAAACGTTCAGATGCAAACAACATTATTAACGATATTAAAGAATGGGCAAAGACTAAACGTACTATTATGTGGGTTAATAAAAGGTTTATCGAAGAAACAGATAGGATTGAAGATTTATTTGAAGAATTACGTTACCCTTTAAATTACAACAAAGAAAGAGATATGTATAATATTGATTATTTTAGTGGAGAGAAACTAGGCGATGATGATGAAATATTCAAGTGCATATCTAATTATTTAACTGATGGTGAGATTTGTTTCTTAGGAGAAGATGATGAATACTTCACAATCAAATGTCAAAATGGAAATATTGCTATTGAATAGAGGTGATGGAGAAATGACTAAAATTAAATTGAAGAATGGTAGCACTATAGAATCTATTGGGCACAATGACATAATTCGTGCTTCACTTAAAGGTGACTTAGCAGATGAGATAGTTTTTATGATTCATTGTAACGATAATTTAATGGAGTTACCAGTTACAGTTTTAAAACAGATGAAAAATCACATCGGTAGTATAATTAAAACAAAGGAGAATCTATAGTATGAATTGGAATCAATTAGACACAGTATTAGAAGTAGTAAACAAATTAAAAGCAACAAATAGTAACAAGGACAAATTAACCATCTTGAAGTCATATATTGGACATGAAGATGAAAAGATGATTTGCAAAGTGTTAAACTACACATATGATACTTTTAAAAAGTACGGCATCTCAGAGCAAGTTTATGATGGTATCAATGTAGTGAGCAATTCAATTTTTAGCGATCCAATTGAAATGTTTGATAAGCTATCATCAAGCAATATTAATGATTTATTACGTTTATCTACGAAGTCATATATTGAAAATCAAGTGCCTAGTGAATATCGTGAATTGATTAAGGGTATTTTATTTAAGGATTTAAAGATTGGTGTTAATGCTAAATCTATCAATAAAGTATGGAAAGGTCTTGTACCAGAATTTAATGTGCAGTTGGCTGAATCTTATTCAAAGTTGAAACTAGGCGCATTGGACAATAAAGAAGTTTGGGTAACCACCAAATTAGATGGCTTCAGAATTATTTATGATCCTACGCTTAAAAAGTTTTTTACGAGAGCTGGACAGGAATATGAGGGAATTGACCATCTAATTTCCGAGTGTGATAAACTAAGCGAGGAATTGAGTTGTCAGATTGGTGGACATGGAGTAATGGTCATGTTAGATGGTGAATTATTACATAAACCTGTCAAAGGTCTCAATTCTCAAGAATTATATTCATTAACGAGTAGTGCAGCTCGTAAGAAAGGTTATCACAAAGACAAATTAAATCTACAGTTCAATGTATTTGATTTTATTCCAGTTCCAGAGTTTCGAACCAATACAACAACATTGAAATACAAAACTCGTCGAAACGCAATGAATGTCGCATTTTCATTAAACAAGTTCGAGAATCTTGTCTTGGTGGAAACATTATACAATGGGATGTTTAGTGAAGAGTCCTTAATGTGTCTACTAGAAGAAGTAGAATCTCAAGGTGGAGAAGGATTAATGATTAACTTGAATGGGAAGTATGAATGCAAACGAACTAAACAACTATTAAAGGTTAAGACATTCAATTCTGCTGATGTTCTTGTGGTTGGTGTATATGAGGGAGAGAAAGGAAAAGAATTTGAAGGTACATTGGGTGGAGTAACAATTCAATTCTTATACAATGGTGAAGTGCGAACTTGCAACTGTGGTAGCGGATTCAATAAAGATGAGCGAGATTTATTCTTTAATAATCCAGAATTAATTATTGGTAAAATTATTGAAATTAATTACTTTGAGGTATCAAAGGATAGTAAAACTGGAATAGAAAGTCTACGATTTGGGACATATCAACATCGCATTCGTGAGGACAAAACAATTGACGACATTACAGATGTAGCTTTACAGTAGTATCATACTATAAGTGTGGCTTTATGTCACACTTATATCCACTAAAAGTTGATAAAGTTGAATTTTGTAGTTGACTTTATCCAATGGTGAGTATATAATAGTAAATGCAAGAATTAATTAAGGAGAGATATTTTATGAAGAAAACAACGGTAAATGAAATTATTAAGGCTTTAGGAAGTACATTGGGCAATAAGCAAGTTTAGTTAATTTCCCTACTTTTGCACATGAGGTTGACATTTATCAACTTTTGTTAAAAAGTAGTTGACTTTATGAAATATTAGGTATATAATCATAAATGTAGAAAGTTGAAACAAAAAGGAGATATAAAGAATCATGTGTAAAAGTTTAGATTTAATTGAAATGATGGCAGAAACAGTGACAGAAATGCACCTACATATTAAAGAGTTGAGAGAGCGACAAAACGATGTAAATTTAATGAGAAGCGATATTCAGCATCAATTAGAAAATGAAGAAGTAACACCTACTAATGCTTATAACTTAGCTAAGGCTTACCATTTACTAAGTAAAGAGCGTAGAGAAGTTACAGACGAGATCGAATTGTTACAAGACGCTATTAATAAAGTATCTGAGGGGTTTGGTCATATTGGGTATTATTATGAAAATAAAGTTCGTGAATGCGAATACCGAAAGAATAGACGTGAGAAAGGTAGCGAGGTTTATAGCTCACGTAAATTAGACCTAGATGGCAACGTACTTCAGCAAGTTAAAGACTATTTAGGGTAATACATAAGGAGAGATATAGATGTTAGATACTACATTTGGAAATGTGAAAGCAGATTTAACCTATGAAGAAATGATTGAGTTGGTCAAGAAAGTTAAGCCAGGTGACATGATTAAACTTCGTGATGATTTAGAAGAATGGGGTATTGAATATAGAGTTAAATCGATTGAAGGCACATTTAGTGATAGCTACACAAAACAAGATAGTCTTTATTACGGTATTTTGAAAAATGACTGTGATGATTGCAGTTTAAAATGTAAGTGGGGAGAAGGGGAATGCCAATTTGACTGGATTCCATATAATATGGTTGATATTGATTGGCTAGTTGCTCAACGTGCAAAAGAAGAAACTATCGAAAACGTGACTATTCAAGATAATGGTGAACTACTTAGTTTGAGTGAAATATTAAAAGAAATGCAATCTAAGTTTGAGGGAGTAGTCAGAGAAACGATTGAGGCAGAAGCACCATATTGTGCAGCACCAGTGAATCAACAACAAGATTTCTTCAAAATGGCTAATGATTTAAACTCTATTGTCGAGTTAGAAATTATTGAAGCAATAGAAGAGCTAAATAGGGTGATAGCTAAAGCCAATGCTATTAATCGAGGTGTAAATATTATGCTACCTAATTCAACTACTTATTTTGGGATTCAAGGTGCAGAATCAGAGGTTGAAGAAGACTCAAAAGAAATTAAAATCATTATCAAGTAGGTGTTTATATGAGAGTAGAGGAGACGCAATTATTAGAATACATAAATTATAAAGTCCTTAGTGAAGCTAAGAAAGGCAACGCTATGGGCAAGAAGTGGATTGGTATTAATGTTCATTTTAAGCCTTGTGAGTTGAAAGAGGAAGGCTGGATTGCAGAGCCACAAATTGATTCTTATTTCTCAGATGATAGAGAAGCGATTATTGAGTATGCAAAAGACCATGAGTGGAGAACATATCAAGTTGAATTAATCGAAGATATATTAAAAACTTTCGAATAGGGGCGAACGTATGTTTATATTGGGAATGATGGTTGGAGGATTCTTTGGAGTGCTGATTATGGCTTTATTAACGGCTTCTAAGCGAGGTGAGTAACATGACTTTTATTTATATATGTTTGTTAGTATTGGTTGTTATTGGATTTTGGGGATTCTTTTCAGCATTGAATTTGATTTCTGCTCAAACCGATTTAATCAGTGAATTAAGGTTTAAAGTATGGGAATTAGAAGACAAGGTTGAACTTCTTGAAATGAAGTTGAAGTTAGAGAGGGGCGAAGATATTGGCCAAGGAAGAAAAAGAGCGTAGACCAATATATCGAGTCTATTTGAAAGAGCGTAAATCAGATGGTAGACGCATACCTATTAAACACAAAGATTTTGAAAGCTCTAGTGGAGCTATTAAGTATTATGAAGAATTGCTCTTGGAGAATGAAAAGGTTGGGGAGAAATTGGGTTTGATTGTAGAAATGCAATTCATATTTCAATCTAAATATAGTACACTACAAGAGAAGCATATTTAGTTGTAAAATAGAGAATAGAGGTTAGTTTATAGCCTCTTAACTCTAGGTTATAACCTAGGATATGGATATAAGGGGGATTGTGTTTTGAAGTACGATGATTATAAGGATGAGATTATCACTATTCGATTTGACAAAGAAATGTTGAGGCAATTTACTGGATATGATACCGAGAACCCAGATTTGTATTTCAAGGTGCATAAACGAGCAAAAAAACCACCATTTGAAGCCATTTGGAAGAAGTCTCGTAATGGACTGATCCCAAGTATCAATACATTTTTAAATGTGACCGATAGGCGTATTCAGAATACATGGGAGCAACATCTGAGTGAATATTGTGAGTTCTGTATGCAGAAACAAGGTATTAAGCATAATTACATAAAAGAGTGTGTTATTTTGGCTATTCAGTTCAAGCCAACAAAAAGTAAATCGGATGTAAACAACATCTACACAAAGCCTTTTATTGATGCAACAGTTAAACGAGAATTGCTATTAGAGGATAATTACACTGTTGTTAGGTTGCATATGGAATATGCTGTTGTAGATAAGAATGATCCTCGTAGTGAGATTAGAATTTACCCTATCTATGAGGAAGATGGATATACATATGATTTTGTCTTAGATTATATTGCCAATGAATTAAAAGAGTTGAATAGTGAATATAAAATTGCTTAAATTTTAAAATTCTAGTTGACTTTTCTAAACATTGAGTATATAATAATAAATGTGAGGTGAACAAAAACAAAAAAATACTCAAACAAAATTAAAAAAGTTTAAACAAATAGTTGACTTTTGTCAATCAAGAGTATATAATAATAAATGTGGTAGTTAATTAGAAGATAGAGGTTAATCTCTAACCTCTTGATTCTAGGGAGTTACCTAGAATACATATTATTGAATGGAGATTGATATTATGAAAACAACTTTAAAAAATGGAAAACAAGCAACTTTAACAATTGATACTAAAGCTCAAACTGCAACTGTAACAACAGAAGGTGTAAACAAGCTGGTAGCATTTGTGCGTGACGCCAAGAAGTTAGTTATTAAAAATGATATGTTATTAAATCAAGCAGACTTAGCATTAGTGAAATCTGAATTAGGTAAAACGATCAAAAAAGAAGAAGTTGGTAAGAAACGTAAGTAATTAAAAAGTTTAAAAACTTTGCAAATCTAGTTGACTTTTGACAACTGTGAGTATATAATAATAAATGTAATAAACATTAAGACAACTTCCCACTTGATAGAATGGCATGGTCGTTAAGTGGTCAAATAAATAAATTTGAAGCCCATGAGAGAAGGGCAGAAGGAGAATATACATATGGCAATCGATATCAAATTAGTAAGCAATGACGTAATTTTAGCAGGAGTTATCGCAGGATATAAAATTGAAAAGAAACAAGTTGAAGCACGTTTCGATAGCAACGACTTCAAAAAAGGTGATAAAGTAGAAGCACATAATGGATACTTCACAGTACAAACAGGGGAAAATCAATTTGCAACTGTAAATGTTCAAAATCGTATCATGTCTTACTACAATGGGGAAATGGACTCAACAACTAAAGCATTAGAAGCTATGGCTAATGAGGAATTAGACACATTTGCTAAAACTAAGGATTTAACTCAAACCCCAACAATTTCAGTGTGGGGTAAAGATAAACAAGGACATACAAACTTAAAAATGGTTGATAACTTCTATGTTGGACAAGACGGAGTAGTTAAAGAAACATTCCGACTTGAATTGGGATTTGCTAAAATCTCTATTGATGATCCAAAAGAGAATCCACGATTAGAAAATGAAGTGGTGTTAAACGGTGTGGTTGAAGATGTTAAACCAGAAATCATCAATGATGAAGAAACAGGACGAGCAATCGTTACAATGTCAGTACCTTATACATATGGTTCAAAAGATAATCAAGTGATTCGTTGTGTTAAAACTCAATTTGTAGCAGGTTCATTTGAAATCGAAAATGAAGATGGAGAGTTAGAAACTGTTGACTTAGGGGCAGATTTATTAGACTACACAGATGAAGTATTAGGATATTCTTGGTCAGCAGTCGTTGAATTAAATGGATACTACGTTGAGGAGGAAGTTGCTCAACCAGAAGAAAGTGGAGAGCGTAAAGGATTTGGTCGTAAACGCAAAACAGTAAATACCAAACGCAAAGCCCATCGTGAATTATTATTAGTTGGTTTAGACCCATTAGGTGATGGTGAAGTATTTGATGAAGATGATATTCGTGATGCTTACAACTTACGTCAAGCAAGCATCGCAGAAGCTCAAAAACGTTGGGAAGAGAAACAAAACGAACCTAAACAAGAATCAACTGCACGTCGAGGATCATTTCGTAGCAATGCAAGTTCATCAAGCGAAACAAAATCAGAAGGAACTGCACCAACAACTACTGGTCGCCCACGATTCCGTCGATAATTAGGCTCTGAGGGGAGCTAACCCCTCCCCTTATAATTTATCTAATGATTGAATAAAACCTCTTAGATTAGCTAGAAACGTGTCTGACATTGGTTAGAGAGGTATTAAACAAAGTAATAAATGAAATATTAAATGGATTATAAAGGAGAAATGTGTATATGAATATCTTACAACAATTAGCTCAAGCATCAAAAGGGAAAGCAAAATTCACTACTCGAAATGATAGCATTAAAGGAAAAGCAATTTGTATTTATGGTCGAAGCGATTGTGGGAAAACGAGCGTTTGTAGTAAATTACCGAACCCAGTATTTATTCCATTAGAGCGAGGTCTAGCAGCAACTTCAAACATTTTAACTTTACCAACATCTTCTTGGGCAGACATTGAAGCACATTTACGTTTATTAAAATCTAAAGATTGGGTAAACATTGTGCAATCAACAGAAGAGCCAGTTTGTATCGTGGTGGATGGAGCAGAAAAGTTAGTTAAGTATGCAGAACGACGAGTTTTATCGGATGCAGGTGTAACCGAAATCGGAAAAGCAGGAGCCATGGGGCAAGGTTATAAAAAGATGGAAAACCTAGTTGTGAACTTCTTAATGGACTTGTTAAACTTAGATTACACAATTATCTTTATTTGTCATGAACAAGTTGACGAAGACGGGTACATTAACTTAAAAGGTGATCGTAAGCGTAATATTGATCCGATCGTAGAAAACTGCGACATTGTAGCTTGGTTAGAGCCACGACCATTAGATGAAGATGGACGACCTGGATTATCTAAAGCTCACTTCTTCGCAGGAGAGAATTTCTTTGCTCGTTCTCGTTTCATTGAAATGGATTCTTCTTTAGACCCATTCACAGCAGATGGATTAATTCGAGTTATTGAGGAAGGTATTCGTAGACAAAATGATAAAGATGGTGTAACTTCTTCAACAATCGAAAAACGAAATGAAGCTTACGAATCAACTTTCAAATTAAGTTTTGACGAAGCATTAGATAAAGCATATGAAATGATGGATAAGCTAGATGAGTTAGATAAATCTGAAGCAGTTGATGAAATTATCATTAAGCATTTAGGTGAAGTTGATAACTTCAAAACATTAAAACCTTCACAGTTTGAGAGCTTACAAGGTATTTATGAAGAATTGGAAGATTTATTAAACAAATAATACATATAAATCGAGAGGGGACGCTCCCTCTCTTTTTAATTTACCCACTTTACCACTCACATATAGTATATTCAATCCAATCAAATTTTATACATAAAAAAGTTTAAATTTATCAACTTTTTAATTGACTATATTATCTCATGAGTATATAATTATAAATGTAAGAAATACATAGGAGGTGGAGATATGAATAATAAATTTATTACATATGAAGGACGACCAAAATTAAGTCGTTATGCAATCCAACAAGGTAGGGAGATCAAATTAATTAAATCAATTAGTTTTGGCTTTGAAAATATGGAATGGTATGATGTTCCTATTGAATGTTTTGAATCATTAAGTATCAATTCTCTTGATGACGACAGATGCGAAATTGAATGTCACGTAATTGATAATGGTGAGATTGAAGCTGATAGTTATGGTGCTGAATATACATTTGCTCAACGAGTAAACAAGTATAAAGATATTGATTGCATTCGATTGGACTTTGAAGATGAGGATTATCTAGCACTAAAACCAGTTTGGCATTTTTCTGACGATCATTGGAATAGTGAAAGCACCTATCAGAAATCAATTTTTAATAGCTACAAAGATATTGAGATTAGCATTGCTAAAAAGAACAAGACATATACATTGGAAGAAGTGTTAAAGTCGGAAGATGGAGCATTCTTTAGAGATGAAGTGGGGCATGAGTATTTGGTATGGAAAAATAAATTAATGAGCAAAGGGGAGAGTGGCGTACTTATTGGAGCTTCGGTCAAGAGAATTCCACTAACACTTGAAATTTTGCAAGCTAAATTTACAAAAGTTGACTAAAAGGTTGGCTTTTGTAAACCTTGTAGCGTATAATATTAAATGTAAAGAAAGGGAGTGATATGATGGGTAAACAAACCAAGTGTTGCGTATGTACCAAAGGATTCCAGAATGTAGATATTATAAAATTCAAACGTAAGAATTATTGTTATGATTGCTTTGAACAGTCATATCCTCAAGACGTAGTTGAGCAACATTATTTTTATCTGCATTTTCAAGAAGTAATTGGCAGACCACCAACTCAAGTAGAATGGATACAATTGAAGAAAATGATTGAAGATTCCAAGTCGAGTAATAATAAATGGGATTGGTGGTATCTCGATAGATTACTAACTTATACATACGAGATTGAGAAAATACAACCCAATGAAGAATATGGAGTTGTGGGGATATTCCCTTACATGGAGTTCAAAGCTATGAAGTTCTTCAAAACCTATGACGAGGCATATGACCATAATGTTGAGTTTGAGATTGAAAATGAAGTTATTGAAATATACGCTTCAAATCAAAAAAGGATCACTCCAAAACAAAAAGAACGAGTATTTCTAGATGATATAGTAAATGATGAAACATTAATTGATTAAGGAGAGGAAACATATGGGGTTAATGAAGAATAGTAAAAGTGTTTTAAATAGATATTACTGTCCACGTTCATCTTGTAAGGTGTTGGGTTGTCTGATGCTCAACCCTTCTCTGGTGAATTCAAAGACATACAAACTAGAAGCTAACTACTTCTTAAATAAGAATCATCGTATCTTATTTGAAACAATTAAAGGATTGGCAGACAATGGGCTAAATGAAATTACATTGGGAGATGTTGAGAACTATCTATATGCCAACTCAACTTTGGCTTATAACCGTTTCTTTGAGATTGATGATATGTCTGAATGGATTTTGGCTTTGATTGAAGATGCTAATTTAAGCAACTATGAGTATTATCATGGCATTGTTCAAAAATACTCTTACCTACGAGACATGATCTCGATTGGGTTCGATGTGAGTGATATTTTAGACGAAACAGAAATTGAAAGTTCGTATTTAGAGGAGCAACGACAAGCATTTTATAAAATGGATTTGAACTCATTGATTAAACACTACACAACCAAGATGTCTGCAATTCGTGGGAGCTATACTCGAAGAGGAATTGAAAACTCACGCAAAGCAGGTGAGGGTGTTGATGAGTTGTTAGAAAGTTTTAAACAAGCACCAGAGTACGGTTGGCGAACAGTTAGTCCTATTTTAGATGGGGTAGTACGTGGAGCAAGACGTAGAGCATTTAGCGTTATTTCCAAAGACAGTGGGGTTGGGAAAACCCGCATTGGTGTCAAACAGTTGTGTATTCTATCATGTGAAGAAATGTGGGATGAAGAAGCTAAAGACTTCGTGCCTAACCCATATGGACAAACAGTGCCTACTTTATATATGGGTACAGAGATGGATTTATATAGAGAGATTGAACCAATTATCCTATCAACTATTAGTGGTGTTGATGAACATAAAATCAAAACTTGGGAACTAACAGATAAAGAGCTAGAACGTGTCAATCGAGCAAAGGAGATTTCTAAAAACTCTCCAATCTACTTAGAGAATGAGCCAAACTACGACTGTGCTTTCATTTATCAAATTGTAGAGCAATATGTTAGTCAACATAATATCGGAGCTTTCATTTTAGACTATGTAGAGTTGACACCAAATTTAAGTGCCGAGTATGCTGCTCAAACCAAAGGTATGCAAGTTCGACCTGACATGGTATTGTTCAACTTATCAACTCAATTAAAAACAATTGCAAATGAGTTTGATATTTATGTTGAAGCATACACTCAGGTTTCTGATAATGCACGTCAAGATTACCATATTCGAGATTCTTCTGCTATTAAGGATGCCAAGTCTTTGCAGATGAGGGCAGATATTGGGATCACTTGTTTCCGTCCAACTGAAAAGGAATTAAAGAATGTTGAGGAATTATCCCAAAAATGTGATTACACTCCAAATATGGTTATCAACCTATACAAAAATCGTGGTGGTCGTGATACGATGATTAAGATTTGGCAATATGTCGATTTGGGCAATATGCGAACAATTGATCTATTCGCTACTGATTGGAATTATAAAGGTAAGAAATTACCAAAAGCAAATCTAAAGTATTTTGAACCAACCGAAGTCGATGAAATCGGAGTAGAGCAATGCGATCCAGACCCACTAGATGAATTAGAGTCAGATACGGTTGAGATTTATGAAGACTTTCCATTTGATGAAGAAACTGGTGAAATAATTGAACAACCAAAACGATTAGGTAGAGCGAAAAGTAGAAGACACTAGGGGGAGTCCCTATGGAAGTGAAGGATTTATTAAAGAAATTAACTAAAGATGATGTTATACATATATTAACCGAGTTGTATAATCTAAACTACATACACGACAAACAAGGGAATGTAATATTTGAGTCTGCTTGTCATGGCAGTACCAATTACAAACTCTACTACTATGAAGGTGAAGATGGCGGTAGGTTTCATTGCTACGTTTGTGGAACTCATGGCAATCTAATTGACTTGTTAGTTGAGTTGAGTGGCTACACTTTTCAAGAAGCTATGCAATCCATTGGCAAAGTATTGAGGATAAATGTCAACACTCGTAAGAAAGTGCGAGGTTTAAATCTAGGCATTGAAGAAAACAAAGATATGGACTTCTTGAGTATTCACAATCGCAAGATACGTGAAACACGTAGAATTGAAACTTTCTATGATGATAGTGTATTAAGTCGATTTGATGAAGTTTACCCTCTTTGTTGGCAACAAGAAGGCATTGATGGTTACACAGCAGAGAAGTTTGATCTTAGATTTGACCACAATCACAACAGAGCCATTATCCCAGTTCGTAATTTAGATGGTAAGCTTATAGGCATCCGAGTTCGCAATTTTGATGAACAAACAGTAGAGAGAGGATTCAAGTATATGCCACTTGAATTTCAAGGGGAGTCTTATAGATTCCCTACCTCTACTACCCTTTATGGGTTATATGAAAATCAACATACAATTAAAACCAAACGTAAAGCTATTATCTTTGAGGGTGAGAAGTCAACAATGGTTGTCGATAGCTACTACCAAGGCAAATGTTTTGCATTGGCAACCTATGGCACAAATTTTAGCCATGTTCACCGAGATGAATTGTTGAAGTTAGGTGTGAGCGAAGTCACTATTGCTTGGGACAAAGAGTATTGTGAAGAATACTACGATGAAAAGTACAATGGTACAAAAGAGCAGAAATTAATGTTCTCATACTTTGAGAAGCTAAAGAAAGTTTGTAAGCTATTACATAGTTACATGACGGTTAATTTAATTATTGACTTTGATAATGAGTTGAGCATGAAGGATGCCCCCTGTGACAAGGGCAAACAAACGTTTGAGAGTTTAATGAAGAAGAAAATCACTATCTCAGATGTTGATGAAGATTTTGAAGAATTATTTGGAGTATAGGAGAGTGAATAGATGAAATATGTAGCAAGATTAAATACCAATATTGACCGTTTGAGTGAAGAACAATTATTGCATAAGCTATTGGAAGTTCGTGGGGTTGATGACCCTACAACTTTCTTAAATTTACAAGAGGATGTTATTCATGATCCTAATTTATTAAAGAATATGGACTTTGGTTTAGAGATGTTTAATTTTCATTTGAATCAAGAGAGTCCACATATTCATATTTTCATAGACGTCGATGTAGATGGATGTACGAGTGCTTCTTTTGTCTATCTATGGATTCAACGTAACTTCCCAAATGCAATTTTGACATTCGATTGCAACGAGGGTAAACGACATGGGTTGAATGAAGATATTATATCTCGTGTTCCTAAAGATACGAATTTAATGATTGCACCAGATAGCTCATCTAGTGATATTAAATGGCATAAAGTATTAGATGAAATGGGGATTGATTTACTCATTTTAGACCACCATGAAATTGATGTTGACATTAGTGATACACCTGCTTGTGTTATCAATAACCAAGATGGGCAATATCCGAATCCAACTTTATCTGCCCCAGGAGTTGTATACAAATTCCTAGACGAATTTGAGTATCGTTATTTTGAAGAATTGGGATTAAAACCTAATGCACATGAATATATGGATTTAGTTGCAACAGGCATGGTTGCTGATTTAGTAGATATGCGTGATTTTGAAAGTCGTTTTTTAGTGCTTGAAGGATTGAAGGAGTTTGGTAAAGACAATCTATTAATTCGAGCTATTTTAGAAGATGTGTCATCTCGCAAAGATGTGTCAAATCCAACTATTGATACAATTGGTTGGGATGTGGCTCCTATCATTAATGCAATTTTCCGACAAGGTGATTTGCAAGACAGATATGACTTGTTTAAAGCATTAACTAATCATGTTGAAACACGAGTTTACCAACCGTTGAAGAAGACAAAAGACAACCCAGATAAGACTCCTATTGAGGAGAGCTTACAAGCCAATATTATCCGTAGAGCCAAGTCATTAAAAGGCGCTCAAGACAGAAGTGTTAAGAAAGAATTAAAAGAGATTAAAGATGAAATTGAGCAGTTGGGGTTAAATAACAATCCAGTCATCATCTTTAATGCTACTAACAAGATTGCAGATGGTCATAGTGGTTTAGTTGCCAATAGATTGGCACAAGAATATATGCGACCTGTATTAATGTTGAATGGTGAGGGTGGTAGTGGTCGCAATTATGATAAATTCCCTATTGAAGATTTGAACGATTGGCTAAGTCAAAGTGGTCTAATTGAATGTAATGGACATCAAGGAGCTTTTGGGTTAACGTTTGACACAAACAATATTCCACTACTTCAACAATGGTGCAATGAGCAATTAAAAGATCAAGATTTATCACCAGTGTATCATGTTGATATGGAGATTGATATTACTAAACTTAAAAATCGTCATATTGAACGAGTTGGTAAAGTTATGTCAATGTTTGGTGGTAAAGGCATGGAGAAACCATCTTTTGTAGTGAAGAATATTGTCATTGAGACTGCCGATGTTCAACGATTAGGTAAAAATGGCACTACTGTAAAATTCACCACCAAAGTTAATGGAGAAGAAGTTACTTTTATAAAACACTTCTGTGGCGAAGATACTTATAACAAATTAATCTGTGCAAACACATCCACAAAAAAAAGAGGATTAACAAAAGAGAAAATCAACACAAATAAAAGGGTGCAACTGACAGTAATTGGTGAATTTGAAGTAAACGCTTGGAATGGGAAGATTTATCCTCAAGTCAAGATAGTAAACTTTACTTCTCAACCTATAAGTCAATCCACAAGAACAAGAAGAAGATTTTAGGGGTGAAAGATATGGCTAATCACTTTAACAATAGAGTTGGTTATAGATTTAAAAACTCACAAGACGAATGGGCTGAAATAGCAATCTATTCGGGGGCAAACGACTTGTGGGTAAGATTCGATGGAAACAAAGAAAACGAATTGGTTCACACAACGTTCCAAAGATGTAAGACAGGAAATGTAAAGAACCCCAACAGTAAAAGTATTTGCGGTGTGGGTTATCTAGGATTCGGGAAATACAAATCGAGAGAGGGAAGAAAGATAACTAAGTCATACCAAACATGGGCTAGCATGATAAATAGGTGCTATGGATATTCTGATAAGAATAAATCTTATGAGGTCTGTGAAGTTTGCGAAGAGTGGCATAACTATCAAAACTTTGCGAAGTGGTATGAGGATAATTATTATGAGGTAAAAGGTGAAGTTATGCAACTAGATAAGGATTGGCTAGTGAGGGGAAATAAGGTTTACTCACCTGAAACTTGCATATTTGCACCACAAAAAATTAATGCTCTATTGGTAAAATGTGTATCGAAGAAGAAAGGTAAGAATCTCCCAATAGGTGTTATGAAAGATGGCAAAAAATTTCGAGCTGAATGTGTAACTAAGGATAAACCTTATTTAGGTTCGTTTGACACAGTTGAAGAAGCCTTTCAAGCGTATAAAGAACAGAAAGAGCAATACACAAAAGAAATTGCAGAGCAATATAAAAATAAAATCCCACAAGAACTATATGAGGCTATGTATAATCGAAAAATAAAAATAGAAGATTGAAGCAACTATCATTGGAACGTTTGAAGTCAATGAATTTAATGGCAAATCATATCCACAAGTGAGTATTAAGGAATTTGTGACTAAGCCAGTTGATACAAATGGAGCAAGACGTAGACGTAGATTTTAGTTAAAAGGAGAGAAAAGAGAGTGGAGTTAAACAAGATTTACAATATGGATTGTATTGCAGGGTTCAACATGTTGAAGGATGGGGAGGTTGACGTGGTAATCACGTCACCCCCTTACAATCGAAAGAGGAATGATAAATATAGTAATTACGACGATATTTTAAGCGACGAAGATTATAGAAGGCTGTTGCACACCGCAATTGAAGAAAGTATGCGAGTTTCAAGAAGTTATGTGTTTTTTAACATACAGAAGAACTACTACAATAAAGAAATTGTGTATGAATTATTTGCAAAATATTCAAAGTATCTGGTTGAAACGATTGTGTGGGGCAAAACCAACCCCATGCCAGCGTCAGGAGCTTCCATAACAAATAGCTATGAGTTTATATTTGTTTTTAGTAGTAAAAAGCCATCGCTAAAAAGCAACAACACATATACCAAGAATTTAATTATGACAAATGTATATTCAAAAAACCCTTATAAGAAGATACACAAGGCTGTTATGAACCCAGAAGTTGCTGAATTTTTAATTGAGAATTTCACGCAAGAGGGGGATATTGTTATTGACCCATTCGCAGGTGTGGGAACGACTGCTTACGTAAGCAAACAGAAGAAGCGAGGTTATTTGGGTTTTGAAATTAACAAAGAATACTGTAACATTGCGAATAGTCGCTTACGTGATTAGAGAGTTGGATTATTCCAACTCTTTTATTTTGCACTTTTGTATTGTATTCACTTTGTCACCATTATATTCACCATTTCATAATTTTATTCAATTTATTTTCAATTTTAGTTGACATTTATCAAGTCTAAAGCATATAATAGTAAACGTAAGATAAATGAGAGGAGATGGAAGAATGACACAGAAGATTGATAAACACGTTGATTTACACTTGCATACACATTATTCAAATATTTCTGGGTTTAAAGATTCAACCAACAAACCCAAAGACGTAATGTTGTATGCTTCTAGTCTAGGTAAGAGAGCAGTAGCATTTACAGATCATGAGAGTTTAGGTGGAGTTAATAAGCATTTATCAATTTGCAAGGAATTGAAAGCAAATGGTGAACTACCAGGGGACTTTCAAGTTATCATCGGAAATGAGATTTATCTGGTTGATGAAGATGAAATGAATCAACAAATGGCAAATAAGGAGAGAGTGCCATTTTACCACTTTATTCTATTGGCTAAAGATGATGTTGGTTATCGACAATTAAAGGAATTATCAACTCGTGCTTGGATGCGAATATTCACATGGCGAGGTATTGAACGTAAACCAACATTCTATACAGACCTTGAAGAAATTGTTGGTGTTAATCCAGGTCATTTAGTTGCAACTAGTGCTTGTTTGGGTGGTTACTTAGCAAAGCATATTTTATCAGAAGAGTATGACAAAGCAGAGGATTTTATCGCTTGGTGTCAAGACGTGTTTGGCAAAGAGAATTTCTACCTAGAAATGCAACCTCATTATCGTAAGTATGACGAAAATGGAGAAGAGATTATCACAGAGCAAGAGATTGTAAATAGTTGGGTTCGTGATAGTAACTATCAAGCTACAATCGCAACAGATGCTCACTATTTAACTGCTGACCATCGAGCAATACATAAGGCATTTTTAACTTCTGATAATGACGAAGACAAAGCAGGAGTGCGTGAGCGAAGTGACTTTTATGAAACTACTTATATCATGTCGAGTGAAGATTTACATGGGTATTTAGACTTCTATCTTGGTGAAGAGTTTGTTGATGAATGTATCATGAATACATGGAAGATTAAGGAGAGTGTCAAGGGATATAATATTAATCGACAACAAGCCCCAATGGAAATTCCATTGCCACCAGAAAGTGAATGGTTTATAAGTGATGAAATTCTAGATTTATTATATGACAATGAAGATCAGTTTGGTGCTATTCTTGATATGTGGGAAAGTGACAATCTTTATGATGGCTACTTGGTCAGTCTGTGTATGAAAGGTGCTAGTGACGAATTTCTAGTAAACCCTTATACAATATTTAAAACTTTCCAACGTGTCAATATTGAATGTGAGGAGATTTTAGGGATTTCCAAAGCAGGTGGCTATAATATGAGTGCATACTTTATCTCTATGAACAAATTTATTGATATTATTTGGAATGAAGCAAATGCAATTTTAGGAACTTCTCGTGGTTCGGCTGCTGGGTTAAATTAAGGCTCAGTAAAAACCCTGTGAACGTAGTGGTTCTACGGTGTCTCATAAATAATGAGGCTAACGGTCAAAGACGTAAGATGTCTGGTAAGAGAGCCTAAGTCCTGTAGCAAGGATAGTGGTAATACCGTGTTATTTTTCTATTTTCCTCTTGCAAAAGAAAGGGGACTACACATGAGTTTAGTATATTTGATTACCAATGAAATTAATGGGCATATGTATATTGGCAAAACAAATTCAACTTTAAAAGAAAGAAAAAGAAAGCATTATGTAGACAGCAAAAGAGGTAGACAATCAGCTTTTTGCCACGCCCTAAGAAAATATCCTAGAGAAGTGTTTAAGTGGGAGATTTTAGAAGAGGGACTGTCTGAAGAAGAGGCACTTGAAAGAGAAATATATTACATTGCCGAATACAATACATACTTAGACCCACAACACTACAATATGACTCCTGGCGGAGAGGGTTATGCTCTATCTGATGAAATAAAACAAAAAATTTCGGTGGCAAATACAGGTAAGAAAAGAACACCTGAACAAAATGCAAAGTTGAGTGAAACCAAAAAGAAACTAGGGTTAAAATGGACTGAAGAGCAAAGAAGAAATCACATCGAAAGAAGAACGGGTAGCAAACACAAGCCAGAGACCATAGAAAAAATGAAATCGATTGAAAAAACAGACACTTGGAAAGAAAATATTTCTAAGTCATTAACTGGGAAACCAAAATCCGAAGATCATAAGAAAAAGCTATCAGAGGCAATGATAGAGCAAGTGACAATTATTGCTGAAAATAGTGAGGAACGATTGATTTTTAACAACAGACAAGAAGCCTACAATCATTGTATTGCCAGAGGTTTGACCAGTACAACATATAAAATATTTGTTACTTCAATAAGACAGGGAATACAATCGAAGCAAGTAAGATATGGCTATAGATGGAAAATAGAAAAGTAATGTAGAGACTATCGAAAGCTTTAAAGCTAGTAGAGTAGGGGTGAGTTAACCACACTCCCAAGAGCAGGGCAACTTCATCAAGTTGAAGATATAGTCCAAGCCCAAAGGAAACTTTGGGAGAACTTGTTTTAATTAATTATTTGCTTGAAGTTGTGCAATTAAATCCCTTGGAAATGCCTGTCGAAATGCCTCATTGGAGGTTCATTGAACGCAACAAGGTTGAATTGCCGGATATTGATATAGATATCCCATCACATAAACGCAACCTTGTGTTTAATAAGTGTCTTGATTATATGAAGTCCATTGGTGGAGACTTAGTGCGAGTTGGAACATATAAGACGGAAACAAGTAAAAGTGCATTGCAAACAGCTTGTCGTGGCTTGGGTCTTGGAGTCGATGAGCGTTTATATTTATCATCTTTAATTCCAACAGACCGAGGAGCAGTGCGAAGTCTGCATGACTGCTACTATGGTAACGAAGACAAAGGTTTAGCTCCTGTTACTGAGTTTGTTCGACAAGTGGATAGATACCCAACGTTAATTGATGTAGCTCTAGGGGTTGAGGGACTAATTTCTGGTCGATCTTCTCACGCAGCAGGTGTTATTCCACACAAAGATATTGTTGATTGCTGTGCTTTAATGAAATCACCAAACGGTGAGATCACAACTCAATTTGACCTGGGTGATTGCGAGATGTGCGGAGGTCTCAAATATGATTTCTTAGTTACAGAGGGTATGTCATTAATTCAGAATACAATGGAACTATTGGTTGAGCATGGTCACATTGAGTGGAAAGGCAATCTACGAGATACATATAGAGCAAGTATTCATCCAAACAATTTAGATTATGACAATCCGAAATATTATAAAGCATTGGGTGACGGGTTATTATTAAATGCTTTCCAATTTGATACTCCTGTGTCGCAAAAGGTACTACACAGAATCAAACCTCAATCATTGCTTGAATTAGCCAATACAAACTCTCTCATGCGTCTTATGTCAGATGGAGAACAACCTAGTGATAGATATGTTCGCCTACGTGACAATCCCGAGCAGTGGGAACAAGAGATGATTACTTATGGGTTAAATGAAGAAGAACGAGCCATTTTGCACAAGCATTTAGACAAAGACTGTGGAACATTATCTTCACAAGAGGGATTAATGTTACTAACACAAGACCCACAAGTTGCCAATTTTGACGTACCACGCTCAAATATTGCTCGTAAAGCGATTGCCAAGAAGAAGGCAAATGTATTAGAGAAAGCTAAGAAATTGTTCTATGAATGTGGAGAGCAATTGGGTACTCGCAAAGTGTTCTTAGACTATATTTGGAATGTTCAGTTTAGTATGCAGTTTGGGTTAATAGCGTAGCCCAAGTAAAATCAGTTAAATTGCAGGAAACCCCTTAGAGCATCAACTACCAAGTTGCAATAGTGATATTGTAATGGCAACCGTAATGAAGTTGGTAGGGTAACAAGGTTGATGATTGGGCAATCTGCATCCAAGTGTCTCATCGAGACAAAGGTTCAGAGACTATAATACTGACATTGGAGACAATGATGGAATAGTCCAATCCCTACTAAATATCTCGAAAGAGAGGGTATAAATGACGCATTTAGTATTTTGCATACTATTGGATACTCAATGATTTTAGTTCAGGAGCTTGAATTGATTACATCTTACCCACCTATTTATTGGAACACATCTGTGTTACTAACAGAGAGTGGAACTGTTGAGCAAGATGCGGAAGAAGATGATGAAGAAGGTAAAGAGAAGATGACAAACTTTGGAGCAATGGGTGGAGCTATTGCAACACTTCAAAAACAAGGCGTAGACATTTCCTTGCCAGATATTAATAAAGCCATTGTTGGATTCAAACCAGATGAATCAACAAATTCAATCATCTATGGTCTAAAAGGTATTTCCTCAATCAATAATAAGACTGCTGAAATTATCATGGCTAATCGACCATACACTTCGATGAAAGATTTTCATGATAGATTGCATTTGGTTAAACAAGAGGTTAAAACCAAGGACGGTAAGGTTCAAAAGAAAGCATTAATCAGTAAAGAACAAATGATTAACTTAATTAAAGGTGGGGCATTCGATACCGTTGAGCCTAACAAGACTCGTCAAGAAGTGTTAGAAGAATATCTACATATGGAATACCCAGATAAGAAATCAATCACCACATCTAATTTAGATCAATTAATCAATCGTGGGTTAATCCCTAGTGATTATGATGATGAATTAATGTACTATGATTTCAGAGAATACTTACGCCAAGGTAAGAAAGTCAATGATGGTGATTTGCCATTCCACAAAGAAAATGGCTATAAAGTTACTAAATCTAAAAAGTGGTATTTACTAGATGGAGTAGATGAGGTAGATACACAAGAAGTCGTTGATGCTTTCTTCAATATGTTCCCAGAATTGCAACAAGGGAAACATTGGGAGTATGTAGAAGACAATGGTGACTACTATCCGAATGCCATTTGGGTTGAAAGTGGTGCTACAAGCAAAGACTCGTTTGAAGGTGTCTATAAACGCAAGATTGCCCGTCTGTTAGACTTTATGCGTAGTGATGACTTATTACAAGCCTACAATGAATCATTGTTCACAGACGTTAAAAATGTCCATATGCAAGGTTCACAAGCCACTTGGGAATTTGAAAGTCTAGCTATGTATTATAGCGACCATGAGTTAGCTCATATTAATAAAGAGTTATACGGAATTGAGGACTTTTTCTCAATGGCTGAAGTTCCAAATGTGATTGATGTATGGGAGCGTATCGACAAACAAACTGGCGAGACACGACATATTCCCAAGTTTGAATTGCATAGAATCTGTGGAGTTGTTCTTGAGAAAGTTAAAAACTGGGATTCTGTAAGACTTTTAACAGAGCAAGGCGTTGTTTTAGTAAAGATAGGGAAAGGCGCTTTTTCTCACTATGACAGAAATATATCTTTCAAAGACGAAGAAACTGGTAAGAATGTTGTTGTTGATGGTTCTTGGCTAAAAAAAGGAACATTGTTGTTTGCACATGGGTATAGAGATGGTGATATTTTCAGATGCAAGAATTACAAAAACTCACTATATTCACATACAATTTACAAGATTGATAAAGTATATGAAGACGGCATCGTTGGTATTGTAGAAGAGAGACAATTAATCGACGAATAAAATTCTCAATTTTGGTTGACATTTATCAACCTAGAGTATAAAATAGTAAATGTAGTCAAGAGAGATAAGGAGAGATACAAAATGAAATGTTGTAAAGATTGCACTAAACGCTATGTAGGTTGCCATTCAAAATGTCAAACCTATGTAGTAAACAAAGTAATAAATACACACAAACGCAATAAAGCCAATGTTGAGAAAGACTTGACATTTAACAACAATTATTACGAGACCATGACTCAAGGTAATATGAAACGACATGATAACTTCAAAATGAAAGTATTCAAGGGGTGAGAGAGATATGAACAAAGCTGTAACAAATGATATTGTGCAAGTATTGGAAACACGAAATATTCATTTCAACAAGGCATTTACTCGTGAGTATTGCTATGAGATTATCGATCTACTAGACAAGGTTCGTACATATGATAGCTTGATGAATACTCCAAAAGATGAGTTATACATCCGATTGACATTATGCACTGAGGGTGGTTCTATCTTAGCCCTATTCTCACTACTTGAGGTAATTGAAAAGCTAAAAGAGATTGGCTATACAGTGCATACTCATTGTAATTCCATGGCAGCGTCGTGTGGCTTTGTACTATTTTGTGGTGGTAATCATCGAACGGTTAGTGAGTTTGCTTTCTTGCTAAATCACCAAGGCTCATCAATGACACGAGGAACTGTGCGAGAAATGGAAGTTGACTTGAGATTCACTAAGATGCTAGAAAGCAAAATCAATGACTACCTACGAGCAAATACAGACATGGCAGAGGAAGAAATTGCACGACCTTATGTAACTAACACAGATATTTGGTATAATGCTCAAGAGTGTGTTGATAAAGGTATTGCACACAAAATTGTCAATTTATAGAGGTAGAAGAATGCATATGCAAACAATTAAAGATGCGTTTTGGTTTGTCAAAGAGAGTAAGAAATTCACTGGACATGGATATCTATATATGCTATTCAAAGAGCAATTGATTAGACGAACAATTTACTTTTGTAAACAAGTAAAAGTAGATGAGAAAGCATACGGGCAATATGGAGAAGCTTACTATGCAATGCAAGACAGAACTATTAAAATGTAATCAAAAGGAGAGAATGCACATGGTAAAATTAAACGATGTAATTAAAGAATTAGAAGGAATCAAGGTAACTGTTAAAGGAAATGAAATTGACTTAACCGGTATGACATATTTAGAATTCATGGTGATGAGTGAAGAATTAAATGACAAAGAATTGCAACCTGTATTAGATGCTATCGTTGATAAGATTGGTGAGGAAGGTTTAGCCAATATCTTAGCCAAGTTTGATGAACTTGTAGAAACAATGGAAGATGAAGATTTTGAAGAAGAGATTGAAGAATCTAAACCAAATACTCAACCGATTGTACTTGACCCTATTAAGATGGTTGATATGAATGATTTCTACTCATTCCAACCTGATTTAGTTGTAAAAGGTATTGATAGCGTATCTGAAATCTGTGGTAAATATATGGCTTTGGTGAATACTGGTCTTACCAACAAACAAGCCTTTGAAGTGGCTACTTATGAATTAATGAAAGAACATGAAATGGCTATGATTGATAAGCAAATCAAGCTAAAAGAATTGGAACTTGAAGCACAAGTGAAAATGTCTGGCGTTAAACAATTATTAAATCGTTAAGGAGTGAAATATATGGTGCAAAGTATTTTAGTTGCTGTATTATGTTTCTTTATATTTCTATTAGGTCTGATTGCAGGTGGTGAAGCAATGCAACCAACAGAACAACAAACAGAGATTCTTAATAAGGCTTGTGAGTATATCTATGAGAATGAGTCATTAGAAGTTTATACTCAATATTGTAAATAGAGGTGAAGATATGTTACCAAATACATATGAAGAAGCAAATGCAATTTATAATAAGAAGAGAATTAGGAAGGAGCAAAAGGAGCAACGTAAGTTTAATAGAGATGTGAAGAAGTGTAAAAATCAAATTGCTTGTGGTTGTTACCAAGCCATGAAACATGGTGAGAAATGGTATGATTTCAGTCCAAAATACTTCTGGTTTAATTATTGGGGTGACCCAATTAAATCATTTGATTATGACGTGGTTGATAAAGCTCTTAAAGAGTTGCAAGAAGAGTATAGCTATTTAAAGTATGGCTACGAAGATGAGGAAGGTTATCTTGGAGTTAGACATTATCTAGTATGTGGATGGGGAAATCCATTTCTTAACGAAATTGAAGCAGAGTAAGAAAAGTATTATATTATAAAGGAGAAATGACAATGAATTTAAAAACTAAAGCAATCGTAGGTGGAACAGCATTAACATTAGCAGTGGGTGGAGTAGTGGGTTACACTACTTGCACCACAAAAATCCCAACAGGGTATGTAGGAATTGTCTATAGTTTAAATGGTGGGGTAACTGAAGACCAAGTGCCATTAGGACAGGGGTTAAACTTTAAATCACCATTCCAAAAAGTGTCTAAATACCCAGTGTCGTTAACAACTATTTATTTAAGTGCGGATGAACGAGATGGAAGTAAAGACAATGAAAGTTTTGTTGCCATTGGTAAAGATAATAACCAAATGCGAGTATCAGTAGAAATGTCTTACTCATTTAATCAAGAGCAATTACCAAGTACTTTCTCTAAGTTTAAAGGACAAACTGGAGAACAAATTGAACGTACATTTATCCGTTCTAAAGTTAAGAGTTGGGTGGCAGAAGCATTAAGTCAATTTGATACATTTGATGTATATGGAGGTAGCCGTACAGAGGCGAACCTAGCTATTACCGAACACTTAAAAGAGAAATTTGCTCCATATGGTATTGATGTAGACACAGTAAATATTATTGACATTTCATTAGACGAAAAAACTACTCAAACTATTAACAATAAAATTCAACGTCAACAAGAAGTTGAAGCAGCCAAATTAGAAGCTGAGAAACAAGCAGTAGAGAATGAAAAGCAAATTGCCCTAGTTGAAGCCGAAGCAGAGCAAAAACGTATTAAAGCAGAAGCAGAAGCTCAAGCAGAGTTAATTCGAGCAGAAGCAACAGCAGAAGCCAACCGTTTAATTTCTGAATCATTAACTCAAGAGTTACTAGATTTAGAATATATCGACAAATGGTCTGGAGAAGTACCTATGGTTCAAGGTGAATCAACACCAATCTTAGATTTACGATAGGAGAGAATACACATAGCTACACTAATTATAGGGTTAGGAGTAATTGCATCAGTAGGCTTGACATTATATACCTTCTTTTGTTTGTTAGGATGGTTGTTCTTTTATAGAGAAGGAAATCCATTTTACACACTATGTTTGCTAGACGGTATATTACTCATACTTTATTTAGCAGAGTTATTTATCATCTTGGCGTTTGTCTACTTTGTTGGTTACTTTATTGTGAACTGTTAATAATTGATTATTTAAGGAGAGATACATATGAATGAAGTATTTGTGTTAATTGCAAAAGAGAAGTTTAATATGGACGGAGGAACGGTGGTATTGTCCGCTATCACTCCGTTAGACATCGAGTTTTTATATCAAGTGGTGGAGAAACAAGGTCAAGCCTACAAGGATGAATATGACGTAATGTTACAGTATTATGTAGGTGGAGAGATTCGATCTATTGAGAAATACGATTTTGAATCAAATGAGTTTGTTTCATGGATTGATATGAGTAGTGCTATTGATTGTGAGTAAGGAGGAAGAGAGTATGTTGTGCAAAGTAATTTGTGGATTGATTGTTGCTTGGATTCTAAGTTTATTTGGATTTACTGAGATGACGATTGATATGTTTCATCAATTTGGGGTTGAGATTACAACTTCAACTTATTATGTGCTATTTGCCATCCTGGGTATCTTAACAATTCATTTTGAAGATTAGATAGAGATTATTCTCTATCTTTTTTATTGCTCATATTTATTATATTCAACTTTTTAAATTTTATTCATCATTTAGTTGACAATTTACAACCCAAGAGTATATAATACTAAATGTAATATTAATAAGGAGAGGTGAGAGAGTGTCTGATACAATTTATAAATTTAAAGTAAAATTCATTAGACGATTCTATCCGACCAAACTCAAAGATGTTGAGGGTGGTTCTTGGCAAATCAATCGAGTTCAAATTGTTGAGAAAGCAACTGAAGACGGATTTGAATTTGGTAGAGGCGAAGTTAGTCTAATTGGGAATCAAGTCTTAATGCGAGATGATAATTCAACCTATATTGTTCATGGTAAGAAAGTGTTTAATGATAAATACAATGAATGGCAATATGAAGTTGTATATAGTCAAGAATATCGACCATTAAAGACAAACGGGGATAAACGTGATTTTCTAAGTTTATTCCTAACTGAACGTCAAATTGATGAAATGTATAAAGCATTAGATGACCCATTTGAAGCATTTGATAAAGAGGATATTGAATCTTTATGTCAGGTCAAAGGTGTTGGTGTTAAAACTGCCGAGAAGATGATTAAGCGATATATCGAGTGTAAGGATTGTGGTAGTGCTCATGCAGAGTTAATTAAACTTGGTTTGACACCAAATATGGCTCACAAGTTGACACAACATTACAAATCATCTGACGTAGCATTGGAGAAGATCATGAAGAACCCATATATATTGGCAGAAGAGGTCAAAGGCATTGGTTTCTCTAAAGCCGATGAAATTGCTCAATTACTAGGAATTGGTGAACATGATCCTCGTACCATTCGAGCATTTATTCTATATCACCTTGAATCCATTGGTGAACAAGGGCATACATATACAACATTGAACTTACTTGAAGATGCAATTATTGAACAACTTAATTTGGAAGATATGAACCTATTAGATAAGGAATTGGATAAACTAGTTGATGATGGCAAAGTTATTTACATTCAAGGCTCAGAAGATGATACTTTTGCGTTGAAGGAGTATTATGAAACCGAGCGAAATATTGCTTATCATATTAAACGTTTGGCTAATGCTCCCTCTAATATAAATTTAACAGAAGAAGAGTTAAACGAGCGATTAACCCCGCTAGAAAAGAAACAAGGGTGGCAATTTGGCGACCGTCAGAGAGACGGTATGTTGGCAATTGCCAATCACAATGTCGTTGTAATAACAGGTCGAGCTGGGTGTGGGAAGACATCAGCAGTCGCAGGAGTGTTGGCTTGTCTTGACTCTTGGTATACTTTTGAACAAACTGCACTTAGTGGGAAGGCTAGTGTTAATTTAACAGAAGCGACAGGTCAAGAAGGTAAAACAATTCACCGATTGCTAAAATATCAACCAAGAAAGGGGTTTGCACACAATAAGAATAATCCACTTAAAACTCATATGGTCATCTTAGACGAGGCAGGTATGTTGGATTGCTTACTAGCGAACAACTTGTTTGAAGCTATTCCCACTGGATCAAAGTTGGTTATCTTGGGTGACATAGCACAATTAGAAGCAATTGGGGCTGGTAACTTATTGTCTGATTTAATTGACAGTGGCGTTGTTCCAGTTGTTGAATTTGATAAGGTGCATCGACAAGGTGCTAAGTCTGGTATTATTCCTTTTAGCTTTGATGTTGCAGACGGTAAATGTCGATACAAAGACTCTTGGGTTGGCGAAGAGATTTTGGGTGAATTGCAAGACTTGAAAGTGATTGGTTTTAGTTGCGAAAAAGGTGCAACCAAACCTTCTATTGATTTGATTATTCGAGAGTTTAAAGAGATGTACCAAGAGTGCAAAGATATATCACAAGTAGGTGTTGTATTGCCTACTAAGTCAAATGGTACTTCATGTTACAAAGTTAATCAACTCATTCAAGACATTGTATTACCAAAGCGTAGACGTGGTGATGGCATTGAGTTGGGAGTAGGCAAAGAGACATATACCATTTATAAAGGTGACAAGGTAATTAATCGTAAGAACAACTATAAAGTTGAACCAAATATTTTCAATGGAAATATGGGTGAAGTTGTCAGTGTGAATGCAGAGGAAGAAATCATTGTAGTCGACTTCTATAACATTGGCGAGGTTGCAATCGAGGGAGATCAATTGAAAGCTATCGAGTTAGGTTATGCAATCACAACTCACTCAGCACAAGGGTCAGGTATCCCATACTTAATCTATTGTGTAGACTATTCACATTTTACAGTGCTCAATAGAGAGCAAGCGTACACCGGTATAACTCGAGCCAAGAAGAAGTGTAGTTTCATCTTCGAGACGAAAGCACTCAATAGGGCAATTAGAACTAGCAATATCAAACACAAGAGAACATTCTTGTATCATATGCTGCTTGATGAATTATAAAATATTTAACAAAAGTTGAATTAATTAGTTGACTTTTGTAAACCTAGAGTATATAATAATAAATGTAAGTGATAATTATGGGTTGGGTGGTTGGGAAGTCTTTTATAAGAAAGGATTGATATTTTTGAAAAACTACATTAAATTAAACAATGAATTAATGCAAAAGAAAGATGGTTGGTATCAACTAGATAAAGACCGAGAAGCAGTTGTGGAATTTAAGAAAGAAGTATGTAAAAAACTATATCCATTTGACGGTATTGAAGAGCGTTTTAAGTGGTTGATTGAGAACAATTATTATGTAGATTTCTTTAAAATGTATGACATTGCTTTTATAGAAAACTTAACTATTCATATCTATGAATATGGATTTAAGTTCCAGTCATATATGGCAATTTCAAAATTCTATCAATCATATGCTTTAAAAACAAATGATAAGAAATATTATTTAGAAACATATGAAGAACGTATTGTTGCTTGTGCTTTATTCTTAGCTCAAGGTGATGAAGATTTTGCTTGGAGTTTAGCAGAAGCTATGATTATGCAAGAATATCAGCCTGCTACACCAACGTTTATGAATACTGGTAAGGCTCGTGCAGGTGAGATGATTAGTTGTTTCTTATTAGAAATGGCAGACTCATTAAATTCAATTAACTACAACATGAATGTCATGGGTCAACTTTCTAAAATCGGTGGCGGAGTAGCTTGTTCAGTTAGCAACCTACGTTCTCGTGGTGAAGCTATCAAAGGTGTTGAAGGTGCAGCAAGTGGAGTTGTACCAGTTATGAAGTTAATGGAAGATACATTTAGTTATGTAAATCAATTAGGCGCTCGTGCTGGAGCAGGTGTAGCCAACTTAAATATCTTTCATTGGGATGTCGAAGAATTTATCGGTTAATTTGTAGCCGACTTGGGTAGAAATACCCTCGATTAAACCATGTGAACACTTAACAAGTGGTGTCTTTGATAAAGCAAAGGCTATCGGTAGAAGTTAAATAAGGCAAAGCACGAATACGCTTCGTAAGAGAACCTACGGTCTTGAAAGAGATAGCAGGCAATACCGAGCCAAGTGTCGTTAATGTAAACACAGGAGGGATAAAGGTGCTAAGTTGTGTTTATATTATTGTAAATGTAAAGAATAGCAGATTTTATATAGGCGGGACAACCAATTATAACAAAAGAAAGAGTGGACATTTTAGCAAGTTGCGAAATAGTTCTCATCCCAACAAGGGCTTGCAAGAAGACTTTCATTTATACAATGAAGAGGATTTCTTTATCACTCCGTTGGTTGAATTACCAAATGACGAATATATCGTAGACGAAGTGGAGCAAATGTTCCTTAATCTACTCTATGGAGAGCAATGTTACAATATCTCCCCGTATTCAACGTGGAATGGCAAAAGCGGAAGCCTAAGCCCTATGTTTGGAAAAAAGGTCTCGCAAGAGGAACGTGAAAGACTATCAAGGATAAATAGTGGTTCAAATAACTATTGGTATGACAAACCAGAACATATGGCTAAAATGAGGGCTTCGAGAAAAACAATTGCTCCTATGCTTGGTAAGAAACACTCTGAAGAGACAAAAAGGAGAATGTCTGAGCAAAGAAAGGGTAAGCAGGTGGGAATAAAGAATAACGGAGCAATAAAACAATCCAAACCTGTTTATATCGAGGGAGTTATTTATCCTTCAATAAAGGAAGCAGCAAGGGAGCTAGGAAGGACAACTGGTTTTGTCAGACATAGAATTAAAAGTGATAAATACAAAGACTATTATTGCATTAACGACAAAGGTGTAGAGACTATCGAAAGCGGAATTAATTCCGATGAGTAGAGTAGGGTGGAGTTTTGTGTTACCACTCGAAGCGCATGGCAACCATGTAAATGGTTGAAGATATAGTCCAGTCCTCGTGGAAACACGAGGGGCAACTGACAAAAAAAATCGCCGGCGACGAGAAGTCACGATTACAAACTTTATCAATTGGTTTAGTAGTACCAGATAAATTCATGGAGTTAGCGGAGAAAGGTGAAGAATATTATGTATTTGCACCTCATACAGTTTACAAGCAATATGGACTAGAGTTTAATGATATTGATTTTGATAAAATGTATGATGATTTAGTAGCAAATCCTCATGTGCGTAAACGTAAATTGAACCCTCGTGAGTTATTAATTGATATTGCCAAAACTCAATTTGAGTCTGGCTATCCATATATTACTTTTGTTAGTAACGCAAATAAAGCCCATGCTCTTAAAGATTTGGGAACGATTAAGCAATCAAATCTTTGCTGCGAAATAATGATGTTACAAGAAACTTCAATCATCAATGATTACGGTGTAGAAGATGAAATTAAACGTGACATCAACTGTAACTTAGGTTCATTAAATATTGCAAACGTCATGGAAAACAAGAATATGCAACAGACAATTGAGTTAGCGATGAAAGCTTTAACAAGTGTATCTGATTTATCAAACATTGCCAATGCCCCTGGTGTTAAGAAGGCAAATGATGAGTTACATAGTGTTGGATTAGGGGCTATGAATTTACATGGTTACTTAGCTAAGAATAAGATTTCTTATGGTTCTAAACTTTCATTGGAATTTGTAAACACATTCTTCATGATGATGAATTATTACACTATTTTAGCAAGTACAGAGATTGCTAAAGAGAAAGGGGAATCATTCTTAGGGTTTGAAGAATCTGAATACTATAAAGGTTCTTACTTTGAGAAGTATATCAACAATGATTATGCACCAAAGTCTAAAAAGGTAGTTAAACTATTTGAAGGTATGTATATCCCAACACAAGAAGATTGGAAACAATTAGTCAACAAAGTTAAACAAGATGGTATGTATAATGCTTATCGTCTAGCGATTGCACCAACGCAATCAATTGGTTATGTTCAAAATGCGACACCTTCTATTGCTCCTATTGTTGATACAGTGGAGATTCGTACATACGGTAATTCAACTACATATTATCCTATGCCATATTTAAGTCAACAAAACTATTTCTTCTATCAGTCAGCATTTGAAATGGATATGTATAAATACATTGACTTAGTGGCTACTGCACAAGAGCATATCGACCAAGGTATCTCAACTATTCTTTATGTAGATAGTGAAACATCAACTCGTGAATTAGCTCGATTATACATCTATGCTTGGAAGAAAGGGTTAAAGAGCTTATACTACACACGTACACGCTTATTAAGTGCAAGTGAATGTGAAAGCTGTTCAGTTTAATATAAAATGCAATTTATAACATTAAGATAACTTAAATCGAAAGGAAATGATATATATGATTAACTTAGTAAACATGAAAGATTACGTAGAAGCAGATTTAGATGAATTATTTGAGAATGGAGTACACATTTTAAAATTTTATAAAGAGGGTTGCGCCCCTTGTCAAGATGTAACAAATCAATTAAACCAATTATTCTTTGATGGTCGTGCAAATGCAACAGTATATAGTGTTAATGTTAAAGAGTGTCCAGAAGTTGCTGGTGAGTTCTCTATCTTCTCTGTACCAACTTTAGTATTCTTAAAAGATAATGTAGAATATCATCGTCACAATGGGGTTATTACTATCGATAAGTTTTTAGAGTTAGCTAATAAGTAATTGAGTGGGTTGATCCCACTCTCTATTTTAAATAATGATAAGGAGATGTATACATATGACTAAACCATTAAAAGCAATTAACTGGAACGACGTTTCATGCAAACTATATGACGATTTATATACTTTACAAGCAGAGCGCTTTTGGCTTCCGAATGAAGTGCCAGTGTCAAATGACAAAGATGTTTGGAATGAATTAGAACCCAAGATTAAGGAAACTTACGAGCATATCTTAGCAGGATTAACCTTATTAGACACAAATCAAACAACAGGTATCAATAAGATTGCAGAACGTTCAGATAATGAATATATCCAATCTTTATTGGCTCTATTTGGTGGATTTGAAAGTATTCATGCTCGATCTTATTCAACTATCTTCCAAACTTTAGTATCACCTAAGCGTATTGATGAATTATTTATATGGGTTGAGCAAACCAAAGAATTACAAGACAAGTTAAAACGAATCATGAAAGAGTATAATCAAGACGATAGTTTATTTATGTCTTATGTTGGTGCTTTATGTTTAGAGGGTATTTGTTTCTACTCTGGATTCTTCTTGCCTTTATATTTAGCAGGACAAGGTAAAATGGTGCATAGTGGAGAGATTATCAACTTAATCATGCGAGATGAAGAAATCCATACTTTAGCTTGTGGTAAGTTTGCACAAGATTTATTCAATCAAATGAAGGCAGATGAGAAGCAACATTTCTTTAACTTGGCAATCTCAATGATTGAAGAAATCTATGAAGCTGAATTAGAATACTCTCATTTATTATATGATGAATTGGGATTATTTGATGAAGTCAAAACCTATATTCAATTCAACGTTGATTATGCTTTAGGTTGCCTAGGGTTTGAACCAATGTTTTATGTAACCAAAGATGATATTCACCCTGTTGTAGCCAATGGATATTCTGTTAAGACTAAGAATCACGATTTCTTTAGTGCGTTAAAAGGAAATGGTTATATTAAATCAACTAAAATTGAGTCGTTGTCAGATGATGACTTCAAGTTTGAGGGTTTAGAATAATAAACCAAAGTTGAGATTAATTTCTCAACTTTTTCTATTTTGCAGTTGACTTTTATCAATGTCGAGTATATAATAATAAACGTGCAATAGAGATAAGTTATTGCCAATACATAGCAAAGAAAGGATGATGTATATGCAGATTATTAAAAAAGATGGGCGCTTAGTTGATTTCAATGGTGTTAAGATTGTTGAGGCAATTCGTAAGAGTGCCGACCGAGTAATGGTAGAGTTAACAGGAATCGAAGAAGAGATTGTTTGCAAAGAAGCCTACGATATGTGTGCAGCATATGGAGAACAAGTTCCTGTTGTTGAAGTTCACAAGTTTGTGGAGAATGCTTTATTGACAATCAATCCGAAAGTCGCTGAATCCTATCGTAGCTACCGAAATTACAAGACAGATATGGTTCAGACTTTCGACAAGTTTTATAAACAAGCTCAAACAATTTTGTATCAAGGGGATAAAGAAAATAGTAATGCAGATAGCTCCTTAGCCTCAACCAAACAATCTTTAATTCGTGGCTATATTTCTAAAGAATTATATCAACGTTTCTTCTTGACACCAGAAGAAGTCCAAGCTTGTGAAGATGGGGCAATCTATGTTCATGACCAGCGTGATCGCTTATTCGGAATGAACTGTTGTTTAGCAGATATTACCAACATCATGTCTGGTGGATTTGAAATGGGTAACTTATGGTATAACGAACCCAAGACATTAGATGTTGCTTTTGATGTGTTGGGTGATATTATCATGTCCATGGCATCGCAAGAGTATGGAGGATACACTGTACCAGAGGTAGATAGAATCTTAGAGCCATACTGTGAGAAGTCATTCAATCTTTATGTAAAAGAGTATAAGCGAATTGTTAGTCAAACAAAAGGTGATAATAGTCTATTGGATATTGCCATCAAAGCTGAAAAATATGCAATAGATAAAATTAAACATGATTTGCGACAAGGATTTCAAGGATTAGAAATGAAATTAAATTCTGTGGCTTCCAGTCGTGGAGATTATATCTTTACAACTTTCTCATTTGGATTAAATGAATCTGAATTTGGTCAAATGATTAGTGAAGCAATCCTTGAAGTTCGTAAAACAGGACAGGGTAAAGAAGGATACAAAAAACCAGTATTATTCCCTAAACTCACTTTCTTATACACTGATAAGCTACATGGAGTAGGCAAACCATTAGAACATTTGTTCAACAAGGCAATTGAGTGTTCTGCTAAAGCAATGTACCCAGACTACATTTCATTGGACAACGCTGAACGCAATCATTTGGCAGACCTTTACCACAATTGGGGTGGAGTAACATCAGCAATGGGTAAGTAAGATTGCTCATGTAAAACGTGGTGAACCTAGAAAACTAGGGTGTCTATTGAACGATTAGTAGCAATAGGAAATGATTGTTAATCAATAGGCTAACAGGGGATACCTTATGGAGAATCCTGTGCTAAGTCAAGAATACTTGAAAAGTTCAGAGACTATCGAAAGTGTAGATAATGAGAAAGACATTATCGAGTAAACGAGTAGAGTACACCTTACGTGAAACTCGTAGGGTGGAAGTGCCACGCAACTACACCATGGTAACAGTGGTATGGTTGAAGATATAGTCCTTAGAGGTTGTAAAACCTCTAGTGTCGTGCGTTCCTTTCTCCTTGGTTTGAAAAAGGTGGTAAGCAACCATTGGATGAAACAGATAAAGCTTTAACAGTCGGAAGATTTAATATTGGTGCTGTAACACTTAACTTATGTTGGATTTATCAAGAAGCTAAAACAACAGGACAAGATTTCTATAAATTATTAGATTACTACTTAGAAATGATTCGTAGTATTCATAAACGTACATATGATTATATTGCTAATTTAAAAGCAAGTACAAACCCACTAGGGTTTACTCAAGGTGGTTTCCTAAATGGTGATTTAGACTATAATGATAAGGTTGGTTTGGATTTCTTAAAACCAATGACTGCATCATTCGGTTACACTGCTTTAAACGAACTCTGTATGTTGCACTATGGTAAATCTCTATTTGAAGATAATTCATTTGCTTTAGAGGTTATGACATATATTAATAATAAAGTTAGTCAATATAAACAAGAGGATGGATGGCTCTATGCAGTGTACGGGACACCTGCCGAATCTTTGGTTGGTTTACAAGTAAAACAGTTCAAAAAGCGTTTTGGTGTAATTGAAGGTATCTTTGATAAAGATTATGTAAGCAACTCATTCCACTGTGGAGTATGGGAAGATATTACTCCATTTGAAAAACAAGACGCAGAAGAAGACTTGTTCTTTTTGTCATCTGGAGGACGTATAACTTATACACGCTATTATGACCAAACAAACTTAGAAGCCATGAAATTAATCATTCGCAGAGGAATGGAGAAAGGATTTTATCAAGGGGTGAATTTAGCTCTAAGCTACTGCGATGACTGTGGTCATGAAGAAATTGATATGGACTACTGCTCTAAATGTGGTTCATACAATTTGACTAAGGTGGATAGAATGAATGGTTATTTGTCATACAGTCGTGTAAATGGTGACTCACGTCTAAACGATGCCAAGATGTCTGAAATTAAAGATCGCAAGTAATTAGGCTTCGTATGTCGAGTAATTGGCATAGGACACGAATTTAATTGCAGGTAATCCCTAAAGCCTTGCACCACAATAATCCCGAAAGGAGATTATGAAGGTACGAAAGTAGAAACAACGCAAGGATGTCTATATGGTTAAATCCTAAGTAGACGTGACAATGGGTGTTCATGCAGGGAAGCTCCTTTAAAATGGAGAACCTTCAACGACTATCCCGACAGGGAGTACACTGGAAGCCAATGACAGTGGAAAAGGTTCGCTCCTATTGAATAGGATGAAGAAATAGTCTCATCACGCTCTGAAAAGAGGTGACACATTCTGTGTATTGTAAAAGTTGCGTTTTACAATAAAGATTAAGTCTATGTAAGTAATACATAAAGAGGGGAAGGATTTCCCCTTCTTTACATTAATGTTTAAGAGAGGTGAGAAATGTGGCTCTAGTCTATTGCTTTACAAATAAACTGAACCAAAAGAAATATATTGGGATGACCACGAGAACACTAAAAGAGAGAATAGATAGTCATATTTATGAGGCACATAATCCCAACAGTTTAGTATACAACACACCATTTAAAAGAGCAATACGAAAATATGGTATAGAAGGATTTGAGGTAGAAGTACTGGTTGAAAACATTACTAGGGATGAAGCCATTAAAATAGAAAAAGAACTTATATCAAAACATAAAACATATTACAAATATAAAAATTCTAATGGTTATAACGCAACCATTGGAGGAGAAAACGTGAGCACTCCAAAAGACAGGGTTGTTCAGTTAACAAAGCATGGAGAAGTCGTCAACATTTTTTCTTCTGCTCAAGAGGCAGAGCTTAGTTATGGAAGAGGTATAAGGGAACATTGTTCAAATATCTTTAAGCATGGGAGTCCATTTGGTTATTATTGGCTGTATGAGGAAGACTATTTAAAATTTAACGAACCAAAAGAAATAGAACATTTCATAAGATACAATAGAATGAGATGCATTGTTCAACTGACAAAAGATGGGGACTGTGTAAAAGTTTGGGATAGTATTGGAGAAATAAGTGAGCAAACTGGTCTATCAATTGGGAACATCAGTTCTGTATGCTCAAGAAAAAGATGTTCAACAGGTGGATACGTGTTTATGTATTACTGTGAATATTATGATGAAGGTTTTCTTCCCAAGAGAAACAACCAAGACAGGAGTAAAAAGATTTTGCAATTCTCCAAAGAAGGCGAATTCATGAGGGAATATCCTTCATTAAAAGAAGCTAGCAAATCTACGGGTAGTTGCGTTAGTGGCATAAGCAATGTGTGCAATGGGAAGAGAAAGTTTTGCAATGGATATATTTGGAAGTTCTCTAATGAGGATTAATTTTGAATTTAAAGAGGTGGTAGATTTATGTATTATCATGATATAAGACCATGTGATTTAGTTAATGGAGAAGGTGTTCGCTGTGTGTTGTGGGTAAGTGGCTGTATTCATCAGTGTAAAGGTTGTTTTAATGAAAGAACCTGGGGAGCAAACTCTGGGGTTGAATTTGATAATGAAGCCCAAAAAGAGATATATGAAGCTTTGTCCGATCCTTATTGTTCAGGATTAACATTAAGCGGTGGAGACCCTTTCCACCCCAACAATTATGGTACGCTAACAAGACTGTGTGAAGAGGTTAAATCCCTTTTCCCAGACAAAACAATTTGGATTTACAGTGGCTTCACTTTCGAGTATTTAATTAGCGACCCAAATAGAATTGAGCTATTAAAACTTTGTGATGTATTGATTGATGGTAAATTTGAGCAAGAACTATATAGTCCAAAACTCAATTTTAGAGGTTCTAGTAACCAACGAATTATTAAGGTTCAAGAGAGTTTGGCTAAAGGTGAGATTGCATTGCATGAATTGAATAACGAGGTGTGAGATGTATGACAAAAATTGAATTTATAGAAAGTTGCCTAGAACGCAAGTTAAGTCCACTGGAAATTGAGTTAATCAACAAGTATGAATTAGCTGCTACAAAGGTTAAAGAGAATATGTGTGTTCTTACTGCAAGGAAAGGTCGCTCGAATTTGGATACAGCTATATTGCTATATACAAATGCACTATATAACGAATACCTTAAAAATCAACTAAATAATCAAAATTTAGAGTAGATATACATATGTCTACTCTTTTCTTATACACAATAATATAAACTACATTATATTCACCTTAATGATATAAAATTACAACTTTTAAAATTAAAATTGTTGACTTACTCAACTTAATTGTATATAATAGTAAATGTCAAGGAGAGTTGACAAATATAAAGTGGAGGACAGAGAGATGAGAGAATTTAAACAGGTACACACAAAGAAATTAACAAAACAAGATATCGAGGAGGCAAAATACAATTCAAACAAAATGGAAGAGGTAATTTTAAATTACTACCCAATGGTTTATAAAATCGTTAACAAGACAAATACAACACGATTACCAGGAGTTGATTACAGTGATTTAGTTTCAATCGGATTGGATGCCATTTATAAAGCAGTAACTAGATTTGATATCAACAAAGAAAACTCATTTGATACATATTGTTACACTTGTATTAAAGGCTACATCCTTCAAGAGATTCGTAAGTTTAGCAAAGCAAAGACTGGTGACTTAAATCAGCGACTATTATCAATCGAAAAGATGAATGAGATGGGGTTCTCGTTTGCAAATATGGTTGTTGATGAAAAGGATTATGAAGAACTAGCTATTAATGGAGAACCTGATCCAGACAATGGTTGGAGATTAATTAAATCAAGTCTAAGTGACATTCAGGTTGATCTTGTTGAACGCTACTACATTCATAAAGAAAGTCCAACAAAGATTGGTGAGAGTTATGGCATTACACCTCAAGCACTCCATGCTAGGTTAAAAGCCATTAACAAGCAATTAAGCAAGAAATATACCAAAGAGCAATTATACTTTGCTTTCGGATTACCAATGGAAGAGTAATAAAATACATATGAGCAATAAAATTAATTCACACTCTTAGTTGACAAATGTAAACTAAGAGTATATAATAGTAAATGTAGTTAATTATTAGGAGGAAGATATATGAGTGCAACAAACCGAGGAAGCAAACGAATTGAATCTGATTTTTATGCAACACCTTTAGACTGTATCCAAAATTTTATTAACAACTATGGTCAAATAAATGGCGAGGTTTTAGAACCAAGCGCAGGGAATGGTAATATTGCTTCAGTGATTAAACAAAATGGCAATAACAATGTTCTAGCGCTAGAATTACGAGAGGAAGAAAGAAATACTTTGTCAGCAATCGCAGACGAGGTTGAAATTGGTGATTTCTTAAAATTTGAGTCAGATAAACATTTTGACTACATCATTGGAAATCCACCATATTCTCTAGCACAAGAGTTTATGGAAAAATGCTTTGAAATCGCAGATAAAGATACGGTGATTATTATGCTATTACGAACTGCATTTCTAGAAAGCAAAAAACGTTATGATTTTTGGCAAAAACACCCCGTAAGTAAATTGTATGTATTGAGTAAACGACCTTCGTTTACGGGCAAAGGCACAGATGCCACATCTTATAGCTGGTTTGTTTGGGATGGTACTGATAAACAAGAAATTAAAGTGATTTAATACGCAGTAGTTCAAAAAGGAGAGATACATATGAGCAGAGGTAAATTATACTATTTTTATTCAACAATGAATGGTGGCAAGTCAGCACAACTGATCTGTAAGCAACATCAATTTGAGCAATCTGGCTCAACAACGTTTGTATTGAAGCCATCATTTGATACTCGTTCAGACAATACAATCAAATCACGAGCAATCAAGTCAGAATTGAGTTGTCATGTGTTCGATGAAGATACCAACCTATTCAAATTGGTATTTAGTTTAATGGGGCAACATTTATCAAATGGTGGTAAACTTGACGATGTATGTGTCTTTGTTGATGAAATCAACTTTGCAACAAAAGAGCATATTCAACAATTGTTTGAATTAACTCGTAGTCGATATAATGTTAGAGTATTCTGTTATGGACTAAAGACAAATTATCTCAATCAACTATTTGAAGCTAGTGAGCAATTGTTAGTCTTAGCTGATTCGATCGAGGAAATAAAAAGTAAATGCCATCATTGTTCCAACAAGGCTACAACCCATGTGAGATATATCAATGATATTCCCTATGTAGAAGGAAATGGGAAGCAAGTGGGTGATATTGATGGGGTTGACAAATACTCAAGTGTCTGTCAAAATTGTTATCATGAAATTACAAATACATACAAATATAATAAATAAGGAGAGGTACATATGAAAGATTTTAATTGGTTAGGATTCAAACAAGGTGAATTCTCAGTTCGTTGCAAAACAGTAGAGGAAGAAAAGGATTTTTTAACTCAATGTGAAAAACAAGGTTTGTTATGGAGTAGTGGTGCAAAACCAACTGCACACACATATTTAAGAAATGAAGTGCTTGGGGCAATCTATTTTAACACTTCTTGCAGTTGGTACGGTGGTGATGTTTCACTTCAATTTACTAGAGTAGGAGATATGAAAAATGTTATTCGTTGGCAAGTTGAGCCAAAAGATTTAACGTGGAGAGAAGTATTTACTAATATTCAAGAGGGTGAAGAATACACCCTATATAATAAGTTTATTAAAATGGTGGATGGTCGCCTAATGTTTGGTGATGACACAGGTTGTATGTCATTCTCTTTGGATTCTAAGTTTACCAAGAAAGAACAACCTAAACCAGTTGACTTCAATGAAGCATTTAAAGCCATGAAACAAGGTGAAATTATTCAGTCTATTTACAGTAATTACTACTATAAACTTGATGTGGATTCTAGTTTTTTACTACAAGGACAGAGTAAAGCTACGATTACTCAATACGGATCATTTAAATTTGAAGAAATTAATGACCAATGGTTAATCATTGGGTAGGGGTGTTTATATGGCTTGGTTTATTCTCGCAGGAATTGTAATTTTATTTGATTTTGCTTATCGTGTATATCGACTATCTCAACCATCTAAGGCAAAATGTCAACACACTTTCACGCCTTTGATTGTTGAGCATTATAGTGATGACAAAGTTTACAAATGTAAATACCAATGTATCAAGTGTGGTCACGAGGTTGAGATAAGTAACTCATAAAATATTTATTGATAAAATTAAACTTTTATTGTTGACATATACTACTCAATAGTTTAAAATAGTAAATGTAGGGTGGTTGGTGGGAAGATATTTAGAAAGGATTTGATACATATGTACTTGACTAAGATAAAGGAGTTTTTAGATACTCTAGGTTGGTTAAACGAATATACTCTATTTGAAACAAGTCCTTTCGGTAAATGCGAGGGAATAAAATTAGTTTTGGAAAATAGGGTTATGGCTATTTACAATGCAGAGCCTATGCCCTATGCAGAGTTTTGGATGGAAGATGGAAGAAAAGAAATTATGGGCTATCTAACCGAAGAAGAGTTTATTGCATTTACAACCATTGTTATTCTAGGTGAAAAGTAAATAAAGAAAGGATTTGATACATATGAATTCATCAAAACAAGCAACAGTTATTAAACGATTACGAGGGTTTGAAGAGGTTGAACAACAACATTTGAAATTACCCCAAGTAACAACTATCTTGCCTGTACGTGGCGATAAAGGTTCGGCAGGTTATGACTTCTACTCTAAAGATGAACAAGTGATTATTCAACCAGGACAATCACATTTATTCTGGACAGATGTTTGTGCCTATATGCAAGAAGATGAAGTTTTATTAATTCATGTTCGCTCATCAATTGGGGTCAAGAAAGGATTAATGTTGAAAAATACCACAGGAATAATCGATAGCAGTTTTTACAAGAATCCATCAAGCGGAGGAAACATCGGAATCTGTTTATACAACCCAACAAACGAACCAGTAACTATCGAGCCATATGATCGAATTGCTCAAGGAGTATTCCAACACTATCTGGTCGCAGATGACGATACAACTTTACACGAAGAACGCATTGGAGGATTTGGAAGTAGTAATCGAAGTCCAAAACAATAAAATAAACAAATCAAATCGAAAGGAGTGATGCGTTATGGTAAGTAATTTATCGGTATGCGTATCAGTTGGGTTGGCTTTATGTCAACCTAACATAATGTCAGAGGAAGACATTACCCAACAGAAACATTACTCTCAAGCAGATAACTCTCAGATCGAAGAATTGGTTAAAGATATTCTTGCACCTACTTATTCTCGTGAGTTACCATCTCTTGAAACTTTGGAGTATGTGCAAGGGTATTATCAATACAAAGAAGAACAAGAACGTTTAGAGCAAGAGAGAATTGCAGAAGAACAACGTAGACTTGAGGAAGAGTTAAGGCGTTTAGAAGAAGAACAAAAGCGACAAGAACAAGAGCGTCAATACCAACAATGGTTAAATAGTTTTGATCGACAAGGTTATCGTCAAACAGTATATGCAATTACTGAGGGCGAGACTAAGTTGGGTAGTGGATTATATTATGGTCATCCAAATGTTAAGACTATTAATAATGTCATGCACTATAATGATGCTGAATATGGTTGGATTCCTATTTATGCTATCAATATCAACGAAGTCATGAATAGTGGTCAAGATTCGAGAGGCATTTGGAATATTTATGGCAGTGTAATTGAAGTCAAGCAAGGCGATAAAACTTGGTTAGGCTATGTTGGTGATGCCTGTGGTGAATGTTCTCGCTCGAACAAAATTGACTTGTGGGTTTATGACACAGACCTCAATTTAGATATTTCAGGCGTAGATTGGAGATACATAAGAAAAGGTTGGTAGCAATACATAAATGTAAAACGCAAAAAAGTAAGGGAGTAATACACAATTAAGTGTACTACTCCCTTTTATTATTTAGGTTGTTTAGGTTTGTTTTGAATTGGTTTACCATTATACTTAGGCTTACCATTTCTATTGTTGTTATTGCCTTGTTTATCTTTGTGATAGGGTTTGCTACCTTTATCATTGCGTGGCTTATTATTTCTATTATCTCTATTCTTACCTCTATTATCTTTCTTGTCTTTAAACTTTGATTCCTTTGGTTTAAGAATATCATTGAACTGTTTTAAATCCAATTCCACATATACCTTTGGCGCTTTCTTTTTGTTACGATGATTTTCTCTAGTTTTTGCCATAATTCATATCTCCTATCTTCATATATCTAGCAAATTACAAATTCTCTTCCTAAGAATACTGAGAACATACGAGTATAATCCCTTAACTCACTCAACCCCATTGGAATATACTCTCCTCGATTATTCTTCATTACCAATACGTCAGGAATGATAATCCCCATTCTCTCTCGCCAACGTAGGTATTGTTCACTATATTTCTTAGCAGGATTAAAGTCCTCACTATCAATTCTTAATGTTAAAATATCTGCTCCCAAATGGGCATAATCTAAAATGACTAATCCAATATAGTCATGTTTCATTGATAAATACATTCTTAAAGTTTCAAGTTTTTCTTTCGGGAATGATACACTATTAGGATCACCCAATTTATTAAAATCTTCCGTTTGGCAAATATCTACACTTCTCCAAAAGTTTGTGTAACCATGCCATTGATTAGCCATTCCTTTTGTACTCAGCGGGTCTCTACCCAATACAAACTCACCAAAGTCGCCCAAACCTGCTAAATCCGTACGAATAATTTTTGCTCTTGTGTATGAGTAATTATTATCCTTCACCCACAAGAAGAAGTTTCTTGCTTGCGTCATTGAGATTTGTCTAAAGTTTTTATTATTGTTGTGGTCACGATTCCATGTGAAGAACATGATTACATGATATTTAATATTCGTACAAGTCTTTAAGGTTAGGTCTGTATAGGCTAGGAATTGCATATAATCAATAATGAAGTTTTTATTTTGTTGTCCAATAGTGAAGATAAACTCGTCATCAAAAGACATGAGTGATCTTTTCCTTTCATTCAGAAACAGGAAATTTTTTGATTTAATATTTATCGTTGTGTCATATAACATAAAATCACCTTTCAAATTTATATTCATATAGAAATAGACACACAAGTAAATGAGTGTCTATTTTGTTTTATTAAATTTATTACATTTTTTGAGTGTAAGTTTTGCTAATATAGCCCGCGCCAGACTTTAATTTTAACCATCCATTTGTTTCGCCTACAATAGTATATACTTCGCCAGCTTTAACAGTCGTAGTTACTGCGTAGTTAGTACCTGCACCTTTGCGTACATTTAATGTAGTACAGTTTACAATTTTAACTTTGTATTCACTAGAGGTAGAAGAAGTTGAAGATGAGGCAACAGTTCCAGTTTTCTCAACATAGCTAGAACCCATTGAGATCCAACCCACGTTCGACTTTAAGCGACCCAACCCGTTAGATTCTTCAACGATTGTGTAAACTTCACCTTTCTTAACAACTCCTACAACAGCACTATCAAACGACGCTTCTTTACGAATATTTAAAGAGTCTACTTTAACTTTTACTGTGAAAGATACACTGGAAGATGTAGGTGTTGATGGTGTAGAAACTTGTGGCTGAGAAGGCTGTGATGTAGCAACTTTCTTTAATCCTAAGTATTCAATAATTGATTCTGCCACTGCTTCTGCATAAGCTTGTTGACCTTTGTCAGATGTGATAATATCGTAATCACTAGAATCCATGAATCCGCCTTCTACTAAGATAGCAGTTGGTTTGCAACCTAATACTGCAAATGAAGCTTGTTTAACTCCACGATTTCTCATTCCACATTTTGAAGCTAACTTTGGTGCTAAGATATTAGCAACTTTTTTATCTTCGGCAGTACCTTTTGTATGCCAATAAACCTCTGTACCAGTACCTCCCAATATGTTCAACTAGGTTCGCTAGACCCAGCCAGTTCTCTCATGAACTTCTACATATTTCTATGTAGTTCAGACTATATCTTCATCTCGGAGAGATGCTTCCCATTTCCATTGTCAATAGCTTACAATGTACTCTACTCGATTTCATCAAAAAAGACTTTATACTTGGTAAAGTCTTTGATGTTCTTTCGATAGTCGTTGAACCTTTAAGCATATTTCCATATAAAACCTTTGGCGGTTTTGCCGCTTTTTAAAGCATGGGTTATTGTTGTTCTGTGACAACCAACGGCTTCCGAGGCTAAAATGGTTGAGTCGTAGGTCTCTACATATTTTCCATCAGTGGTGTATTGCTCAATCTTTTTGTTAGCATGATGCAAACTACGATCTCTTCCATATGTGTAGTGGTCTTTGCCACTTAAAGCCACATTTAAACCATTCTCACACTTATGAGTATGATTTTCTTGATTGGTACACCATTCTAGGTTATCAACATGATTATTCTGCTTGTTTCCGTCTATGTGATTCACCTGTGGTTTGTTTTCAGGGTTTGGGATAAAAGCCAGAGCAACCAACCTGTGTACCGTTACCGATTTCTTAGGTTTTGAGCTAATATCTACTCTTAAATAACCTTTCTTAGTTAAGTATGGCTTTAGAGTCTTTGTGGGATAATCAACGATGATGTATTCACGATTGTGTCTTTTCTTGTAAGACTCAATAGTTCCATCTTCATAAATTTTATACCCCGTAAACTCTTCAAACCCATCAATTTCATTGACCCATTTTGATTTCATAGGTTTACCTCCTTTAGTATTTCATATTAATATTATATACTAAAAGTTGATAAAAGCAAACCATTTTGGAAATATTCTTACTTGGCTTCTGATTGCCCTCGGCTTTACGTTAGGGTGTCCCAGAAATTAAAGAAGTTCTTAACAAGTATTACTACTTGTTCGGGCAAAGGAGTGGTTTACCCGCATTATGGTGGATCGATACAAATAGGTCTGGTTTGTAGCTATTTGTTTTTGATACACGAGTTGTTAAAGCCACATCTGTTTTACCAGTTGTATCATCTGTACGGTGAATAGTCACATCATAGTCTTTTAAGATAGCTTGAATTTTGTTGCATACATTGCTATTCATAGTCCATTCTTTAATCACGCCTTTTGAACCATTCATTGTTTGTTTACCACTTGTGTTTAATCCGTGTCCTGCATCTAATACTAATACTTTAGCCATAATATTATTCCCCCTCTTTGATAATTAAAGATTTAAATAATTGATGTAATCCAGTTGAACTTAATCCACTGAATAAACCTGCTAAGACAATATTTGCATCCATCCCTTGTGAAATCCAAATGTTTAATGACAACCCCAATACTGCCATAATTAATGGAATAAAACGATTAGGAATGGTAGGAATACTAGTCTTGATTACATACCCAACGCAGACACAAATTCCTACGATAACTGGAATGCAAAACTCACTTAAAAATGTTAAATCCATACTTTTCACAACCCCTTTATTATTTTTCTGAATTTCTTTTAAGTTCTAAGATGCTATTTTCAATGATGTCAACTTTTACGCTTATTCCTTCAACAAGAGTGCGGTTTGTTTCAAGCAACTCCTTGTTTGCCATCATTAACAACTTATTTGACTCTTGTGCTTCTCGAATAGTCTTGTCACTTGATTCTATTTGCCTCATCTGTACGTCAACAGTTTCCTTATGAATTCTGTTGATGTACCAAGCCAACCCAAAAACGCAAGCAATTGGAAACCCCAAAGATTCAATCATGCTTGATAATTCAGCCATTTATAAATCATCCCCTTTAAATGTAAAAAGGACTACTCAAATTGAGTAATCCTACAATTATAAAAAGAGTGCCATTAGACACCCTTATGTAAGTTATCAACGTTTGCAACAATATAGTACTTTCTTTTTCTTTGTCTAACACCATGATCGAAAGTATAGTTTACATCACTAATAACTGGAAGTTGGTAGTTTGTTGCCCCACTTATTCCTAGTGCTGGTGCTAATTGTGGATATAATGCACTTTGAATTGTTCTTTGTTGACCTATATATAGGTAAGTGACACCACCAACGCTATATTTATCTCCAGAATCTTGGAACGTGCTAATAATATCTCCAACTTGAGCAGTAGGATGTTTAGTTTCTGGTCTTGCAATTCTTCTATCATGGTTATTTACAGTAGTTATTGTACTATTAAGAGTTGTATTGATATTTGTTAAGTGGTCTTGAACAGTTGTATTACTTCCACCAACATTGGCATTAATGTGTGTACCGTCAAGAGTTACACTTCCTTGTGGGTTTGGATTTTGATTGTTAACGCTTCTTACTACTCCAGCACCAGCATTAGTTACTTTTCCATCAAGTTCCTTAATAGCACCAACTAAGTTACTTGATTGTAATGATGTTCCACCATTGTTAAATTGGATAAAAACTTTGTCACCATTAAGGATAACTGATTCTTTAAAACTTTGTGTTCCAGGAATGTATGGTTCATGAGGTTCAACAGAAGCATCCCAAACCATTGCTTCCTCTTCAACACCAACAAATCCTAAATTAAAATTCATCGAGATGTGAGTTACATTCGGATTAGTAGGCTTATACTCTAAATAACTTCTACCATGAATTTTACCTTGACTTGATGACCAAGTTCCATTAGCAACTTTTGTGCTATTATTAAATGTGCCATTAGTTGTACTAAACTCAATACAAACACCACATCCATTAAATCCAATCCCTATGTATTGGTCATATTCAACATTACCTAAATTAGCAATGCAATATTCTGCAATTCCACTTCCCAAGCTGTGACCTGAACAAATTAATGGCTTCCCCTTAACTTGAGCTTTACACAATTCATCTTTGACAATCGCTAATGCTTGTTTGTGTTGCTTTGGTACAATACCTAAGCCTACCTTAAAGTTGGTAATCCAATCTCTAACGCTTGTCTTATTTGTACCACAGATGACTATAAGTATACCATCTCGTAAGTCAAAGATTTCTAGTCGTAAACCTGTTGCTTTCACGATACGATTAGTCATGTGTAAATAGGGTGGATAAGCCAATTCATTATAAACACAATTGTTTAAAAACGTGCATAGCTCATATTGGTATTGAGTGAGTTTCATTCTATCACCCTTGTTTTATAATGCTATTCCAAAACGACATTTACAATTTCAGTAGCCTCTACATTATCACTTAAATCTTCCTTGATAGAGTTAATATCATCTTTGATTGCAGTGACTTCCTGTTGTACTTGGACTACCTCTTGTTTAACTTCTGTAATCTCTTGTTTCACCTCTGTAACTATTATAGAAGCGTTGTTAATCATCTTTTTACATAAAGAAAATGTAATGACGTTCAATTCATTCACCTCCATTTAAAATTCAAAAAAGAGCGAGGTTGATATTTCAACCCCACACAGTTTAAATAGTTAAATTAATTAAGCAATTACTGTATAGTAGATGCAACCATTCAATACTTCAGTGATTGAAGTAATGTCTTCTTTAGCTTTAGCGATTGCACTAGCATTTGTAGCAATAGCTCCTTTGTTTTCTGCAATAGCAGTTTTGTTAGCAGTTACTTTATCATTTGTAACACCTAAGTCAGATTTTAATTGAGCAATATCTCCTGTGTTAGTAGAGATTTTACCATTTGCATCTGCTAAACCTTGTTTTAATGTAGCGATGTCACCAGTGTTAGTAGCGATAGCACCTTCATTTGTAGCCACTTTACCATCAGTAGCTTGTAATCCTGAAGTTAATGTAGCAATACCTTGAGCATTAGCAATAGCTTTAGCATCTACTGCTTCAATGTCTTCAACCAATTCAGTTTTTAATGCACCAACTGCTCCTTCAATACGAGAATCAACAGATGCAACTGCACCTTCAACAGCTCCTACACGACCTTCTAAAGCACCAACTCTACCTTCAACAGCAGTTGCCAAACCTTCAACACGAGCAACTTCTGAAGTCACATGAGTTAAGTCTGCTTTGCTGTTGATTTTACCTTGCAATGCACCATCTAAGTCACCCTCAACGATAGCATCTGCTTTAGCACGATAAGTAGATTGAGCATCTTCACGAGTTAAGTAATCAACTAAATCTACATCAGTAGAGATTTCATCGAATAATACCCAACCTTCAGGTACTACGATGTCTAACATTGCAACTGCACCTGCACCTGCACCTTTGTAGATGAATGCTTTCTTAACGTCCAGTACGAATACTAAATCTCCAACTTTTGGATCTAATGAAGCTACTGCACCATTAAATTCATCCATTGTAGAGTATACTAATGTGCTAGAGTTTTTGTCAGAGATGGCTGATTTAAGGTTGTTGATTTCACCTTGTAATTCACCTTTAGCTTGAGCTAATTCTCCACGAATAGCAGCTTCTTCACCTGTTGCACGAGATACCTCTGCTTCGATTGTTTGAGTAAGAGTTCCAACATGAGAAGCGATAGATTGCTCTAACTCACCATCTTTAGCTTGTAATCCTGCAATATCAGATTGAGCTTGTCCCATTTGTCCTTCTAATGCGCCAACACGACCTCCAACTGCTTCAACAGAAGATTCAATTTCACCAACTTTGGTTTCTAAGTTAATACCATTTTGTAATTTAACTAATTCGGCTAACGTTGCAGGATTTACTGGTTTTAACACACCTTCTACCTTTTGTTGTAATTGAACTTTCACCGCTTGAGTTGATTTGATTGCCATAAATACATCATCCTTTCTTATGAGCCTTTGCTCTTCACTAATTTATTTTTATATATATTAACGACACTTTGGTCGCTAATAGCTAATTTAATTGATTTATATTTTTACTTCTTCTTTGTAGATTTCCTAGATTTCTTAGGTGCTTTATTCATGTATTGTTCGGTAGGTTGTGCTTCCACATGTTTTTTTCTCAATAGATATTGATAAAGACATTACCTCATTTACCATACTAGGAGCTAAAGCATCGGGTGCTACAACTTTGCTGTCTATCAATTACAAAGTGCATATGTTACCACATCAAAACCCATAAGACACCTACTGTTTCATTGTTTATATTAATCCCAATCTACACAATCAAATGTAATAGTATTTTCACCTTGTTCCAAATCAATCACATAGAAAACTGGTCCCCATACCCCTGTATATTTAGTAGCAATTTTTAGCACACCATCTAAATAGCTGTGTGATTCAATTTTGTCACTGTCTACACTAGGAATAACGTTGGTTAAATCTAAAGGTTGATCATTTAACTGAATATTACCATATTGCTTTTTATAAAGTCCTTCTGTAGAAGAGTTCCCAAAAAATGCCATACTCACCTTACTAGCCGTTTCTAGGTTGAAGGTACAATCTCCACTTCCTTCTGCATAAATAGTTACCCAATCTTCACTTGCTATCGTCAAGTAACCATCAAAAGCAACAGTTTCTTCAACTGTGATTGTGGTAGTTAATGTTGTAGTAGTTGTAGCCAAATCGCTTTCTTCAACCTTTTTGGCTTTCACTGTTGAAACTCCACTTCCACTAAAGATAATTTCATTGGTTTGAAGGACTCTACTACCGACGCCATCCACTGATGCAAAGTTATACCCCACTGGAATAATGTACTTTTGGTTGGCTTTAACTGTTGCAGTTTGTTCTTCTTCTTTGATGATTTGTTGTTTATTAACTGTGATGGTTACAGTTTTTGTGATGATACCTTTTTGGTTTTCTTCTTCGTAAGGTTTAGTAACTTTTACAACACATTGCCCAACTGCATTGAACACTACTTGCCCATTTTGATGTGTACCCACACCACTAACACTAGAGAATGTCCATCCTTGCGGAATAGTGTAGGTTTGATTTGTAGTTTTGGTTAATGATTCACTCTCTTCTTTATTAACTGTTTTTTTACCAACTGTAAATGTTAAAGTGGCAACTTCTGACCATATGTTGCGATTATCCTTAACTTTTAATTGTATAGATTGTTTCCCTGCTAAATCATATTGAGTTTTCTTATTACTTGAAAACCATTCGTCACGTTTTGTAATACGTTCATTTTCAAACTCAACGTCATATAGATATGAGATAGTTTGGTCTACTACTGGTTCAGCAGGTTCAATACGGAAATTGGAAATTACAGGTTTCTTAGGTTCAGCAATCTTAAACTCAATATATTTAATATCCGACCATTTACCTCTTTGGTCTTTAACTTGGACACCCACTTTGTTTTTACCAACAGTATAGTTATTACACTTGTTGTACCATTTTTCCTCTGCTTTGCTTGAGTTATCATAGGTAGCCTCATAATTGAATGTCACTACCTCTCCCCAAGCTGGGTTAATAGGGGTCATGGTTAAACTTGTGATTTCTGGCTTATTGTATGCACCATCCGGTTTAACCACTATGCTACTATCTACTAACGAGTGCCAACTTGAATTTTCTTCATTGAACATATAGACATTTCCCGTAGCAACTACAATACAAGTACTTCCTTGTCCAACTAAATGGGGTAAATGAGTAACTTCTTCCTCAGTTGAAATGGCATATTCAACTACGCCGAATTTATTTGCATTAGTTTTCTTAATCATAAAATTCACCTTCTTTTTAGATTGATGTATATTAATTAAATCACTGGACACAATATTAATGTGGGTAAGTGATTTGCCCCTCTTACCCACAAAACCCATACTTATCTCACAACAATTGTACTATACTTCTCCTTATATTTTTGACATTTTTAGCAGGAAGACTACCTCTTTTTAGGTAGTCTTTTTCTGTTGATTTGTGATTGTTTACTACAATTATTTATATTGCTCTCTCTTTCTAAAACGGACAATTAAGATTGATGCTCAATCTATTACCCAATTGTTCCTATTAAGCGTTCAAATAATGCGTTAGGTGTCGGTAGATAGTATCACCGATTTGCATTGAACCACTTCCAGCAGGATGAACCCCATTAGAACCGAATACCTCCGTCTTATTGTTACGAACATTGACAGGACGTGTATCAGTTAAGATGTTGTTCTCACTATCAAATTGTCCAGCAATATTGATAAAATCAACTTTATCAAATTCTTTTGTTAGGTCATAATTCCACTGATTCATGTTAAATACGACTTTTAATTTATCATAATAATTCCATGAGCAACCATAATTATGTCCAAAACCATCAATAGATGGTACTTGCAAACCTAACAATGTGATACGGCAGTTAGGGTAAGAACGTCTTAAATTATTAATGAATGTTCTCGCCCCCTCCTTGAATTCATCTTCCGTGTTCCCTGTTTGATTCCACCCTAATAACACGTAACAATGGTCTATGCTACTAGCACCAATACTTTGAGCGTATTTTTTGAAATTAACTTCACCATCAAACCAAAATGGGTTAGTATCTTCATACTTGTAAAATGAATATACAATATTTGTTTTATCAGTACCTCCACTTACCCATGTAAGTGTTCCCTCCTGAGGTAGATCATATGTACCATACACGCTTCTAATTAGCTTAATACGGTTATTTTCAGTGTCTAACGTTTCTAACTTCCATGTGTTATTGTTAGAATCTTTCCAAACTGTGTGTTGATGGTTGTTATCTTTCATACCACTTGAAACCGTAATCCATGTTGCTTGGTCTTGTTTAAGTCCAGCAGTATTGTAATGATTGTATGTCCATCCTCCATAAGCAGTAAATTTAGCACCATTAGTTCCATTTACACTTCCGATAAACTTAATGTTTGATAAATTATCAGCAACAGGACTTCCGCCACTACCAGTTAATCGTCTGCAACATTCACTTACCATTATTCCGCTCTGCATTAAACTGTCTCCAACACAGAGCACATTTTTAACACTTGATGGCTTTGTCGCTTTTGCCTTGACGATTAATTTCACTGTCTTAGTGTCTAATAAAATTTCATTATCATCATAAATAGCAATTGATAAGTTATGAGTACCCACATCACTCTCAACTGGCGTATAAATGTAACGTTTTGAATAAGCACTGCCTTTTGAACAAGTAATTTTGAAATTATAATTATATGGATTATTAGCTAAAATAATACCTTTATAAAATAATTCAAACGTATCACCAACAACCAACTCGTATTTTTCAGGCAAACTTAATTTAATTTTATTGTTAGGTTTCCCAATCGAATCTAAATCTAAATCTGTAATGTCCTCTAATTTGTGCGTGTGTGAGGACACTTGCAATCCTACCCCCGTATACACTTTAACACTGACATTACTGTATCCTATACCTTGTGTGTACGACCAACCGCCACCAGTTGTATGGTAGCTTTTTAATCGGTATGAATCATACTCCGGTGTTGCTGTTGCATTATTTAACATTAATCTTGATTCCGTTGAATATCCCCTTTTATACCTTAATCCAACAAAAAAGATTTCCTCACAACTAGAGATGTCAATACTTCCTGTGTATGTGATATCTCCGCTTTTTTCTCCTACGAAATCATATGAAGCGATTAATTCTAACGTACCACCATCAGCATTAGATGGTTCAGTATCTTTTAATAATTCAATCGCTAGGGGAACATTCTTCTCAGATTCGATATTCACATCTTCGAATACAATTTTTTGGATAACATCACCGTTGATTAATGATTTTTTTAAAGGAATTGCCCACCCTTTAAATGTACTAATAGCTTCCCGCATTCCTAATGAAGTTCCTGTGTTTATGTCTAAATCAGTTCCAATAGTCAGCAAAGAATCTACACTTGACACAATTGGCTCCATCTTGCTTATTTTAGGTTCTATCGTTTCTATTTTGGTAACTAAATTGTCAATGACTTCACTTTTTGAATAGTTTTTAAAGTCAATGCCATACGGTTCATATGATGTTGGCGAACCTATTTCGACTTGGTAGGTGTCTAAATCACTTGTAAATAACGTAGTTCTGATGTAAGCAGTTGTCGATGAAACTTGATATGTTCGCACTTGAGCACCATAATTATTTCCTCGTATGAATGTCATATTACTGTCGTACTCGCATATTGAATACAAATCGTGTGAGAACCCTAACACACTACCAGCACTAACCTTTATTGGTTCAGAAACACTCCTAGCTGTTACGTATTGGTTTGTTTCAACTTTACCGTTTGTATAATTACACCAATAGCCATGTTGAGCGTTCTCCTTATTGAATAGGTTTTTACCAATTTGAACAAATGTTGTTTTACTTGGCGAAACGCTACCATCTGCTAAATTATCAGTTCGAACATTTCCAACACCTAAAACAGCATTAATTTGACCTTGATCCATACCTTGAATCACTCTGCGAGTTTCTTCATCAAAATCATTTAAAGTCCCATATCCTTTTTTAACAACTTCATTGTCATTAGCTTTTTGTGACAATTGTGCATTAGTTTCATTCATCTTTTCTTCTAGATTCTTACCATCTTGGGTATAAACAATTTCTGCTATAGTAGCTGGGTAAACATCTTCTCTACTACCACCAAAGTTTCCTTCTAATTGTACTTTTTTAGACATGGTATTTTCCTCCTATATTTCTCTGAAGCATACCATATTCTTTACGGTAGAAAGAGCTTCAGTTAATTGTGTATACTCATTTGAAGAAGTCACTGTTTTTGGAGATAATCCTTCATTGACCTCTATTTTAAAATTGGTTGTACTAACAAGTTGTTTCTCTTTTCCAAAAAGCTGTAGACAACACTTTAAAATTCCCGCAGCTGCATTAATCTGTTCTGTTAATTCAATTTGCAAAATCCCTTGTTTACTATCTAGTGCTTTGCAACTATTAAAAATTTCTGTGTTGTCGGGTTTAACAATTACCAAAGTTGGTAAATAATCATCTAAATTTACAACTTTACCATTTGAAACAATTTTTACATTTATAGTACGACCGTTATCACCTTGTACACTTTTTAAGACATCATAATTATCCATCACAATGTCCAGTACTATATTTTCCACTTCCATGTTTTCACCTTCCTTTTAAATTTACAGTGATTGAATATCACCTCTTTATAAAAGCCTATCTCAATGATAGGCTAATTTTATTCGTAACTATAAAATCCTGACCAAAATAGCGTAAATGATGCTCTAGCTAATCCGTCAGTTTGAGTTGTTTTAAATTCAATTGTGTTTGATCCTTTTGTTAAAGTATCAAACCATTGTGTTACATCAATTTCTAAGAATTGAGTATTACTATTTAAAGTTGCAATTTCACGACCACTCATATAAACCTTGACAGTTGGGATTGAATTGGCTTCATATATTCCATAGACTGACTCATGTGTGTGAGCAGGGATTTCGATTGAAACATCGTGTGAATGTTTACCTTGTGATACGTTGAAGTTGTGAGAGTGTGGTGGCACTTTTATGGTTATGTTATGTGAGTGTCTACTATCTACCCAGTGCCAGTGAGATTCATAGTGAGAGTTAGCTCCTTCACCTTCCGAAGATTGCGGCCCCTGTGTTGTGTGCCTACCTGCCCATTCCTCTGAAGTAATAACATCCTGATAACCACCGCCACTTACCGTATCTGATGTTATATTGAAATTCCCACCACCTGCTGAAGTTTTGGTTGATGTAAACTTACCACCACTTGCGGAAGTTTTACTATATGCTCTAAATGGTTGTAATTGCACAATCAACTTAGCTTCAAATGTACGTTGTAGTGTATTAGGAATGTAGAAATATGACTTAAAGCTATTATAATAATCAAAGCTATCTCTATCTGAAATTTGATAGCAGTTGTAGATACCCTCTTCTGACAGCACCAATGAATTATCACCATTTGCAGAATATAGTCTTAAACGTGCTTTATTATCTTCATCAATCCCTAAGAATACACGCAATGAATGGCTAGCATCGTTATCATAAATATATAATCCTTCAGGTAAGATTTTAAATGTATTATCACCGTTTCCGATATAAACTTCTTCAGAAAGTATAATGCCTCCTATCAACGTCTCAGCAACCACCCCGCTCGGGCTAATTCCTACCCTTGAGGTTTTCCATCTATCTGTTGTCATAGTAATCAAATTATTAATCAATGCCAACTGATTATTCTCATCTTCTGCATCAATTAAGAAGATACCTGCCTCGCTCATGTCGATTAGGTTGTTACCTTTGCGTTGTCTAACTTGTTGAGCAGCTAAGTCCAACCCCTCATTCAATATCTTGTTGACATTGACCATATTATTCTTAGCATCATTTAATGTAGACTTGTAGAAGTCAGTCAATGACTTGGTCGCATTGGCAGTTTGTGAAGTCTTTTGAATCTTACGAATTGCAGTTTCAGGCTCTTCACGTTTATTGGTAAACTTGAAATCTGACAGTGTATCGCTCTTGGGCAATATCTTAAATTGATATAACATAACTTGTCCGTTAGTGGCAATATCTTCATCAGTTAGGTTATACTTCCCGCCTACATAGATTAAGTCACTAAAGCCATTGGCATTTTCAATACGTCTAAAGAAATCAAATACTGCCCTAATGTCAAATTCAATAGTTGGCTTTTGCATCTCACTCATAACCTTAACCGCATGATTATACAGTCCACTACCTGTTAAATATGTATCATCTGTAATTGTTGACTCATATGTATAGTCACTTAGCTCTAGTAACAATTCACTCGTAAATAGTTTTTTGCCATTCCAAGTTGCATTTTCTTTGTTAATGTCGGTAGCAATTTGGATCATTTGAGTTTCATAATTTGCAATTGTATCTTTCAACGTTTGAATCTCTAGCATTATAGCCGAGATTTGATTTTCTAAATCTACAACAATAGCTTGTTGTCTCTCTTGCCCTTCTTTATCTTCTGCTTTAATATATGCAGATAAGATACTATTCTCGGCAGTATATTTACCTTCAAGAGATTTCAACTGTGAATTTTTAAGTGTTAAAGTTTGGTTGCTTCTCGTCTTGCCCAATAGGATAGTCTTGTATTCAACATCCTTTTGCTCCAACAATTTCTTATAACCAATCATTGAAGCCTTTAATTCTTCACTCATAATGTCATTATTGATATAATAATCATAATTCTCAATGTAGTTTGTACCTAAAGGGTTGTAGTTAGCAATATCGACATTACTACTTTCTACATTTAGCTTAGTGACGACCTCTTCAATATTTTTTGACTTGGCAACTTGTCGTAACACGTTATCATAAGTTAAATCTAACCCTGTATCAATCCCACATTCCTCTTTGTCATATACATTGATGACTTGGTTATATGAATCGAATGTAATCACACACTCAAATGCTTCCTCAATTTGTTGTAGCATAGAAGTCCAGCTACATACTTGCGTCTCAAAACTGCGGTATTTTGTTACCCAATTTTCTTCCAACTCACCTGTTTCATAAATCACGTCAATTGTATTAGCAACTAACTTCACACTTCGACAATTGACAAAGTTGAATTTAAACTCACCTGCAAAGCCATTTGAATATGTTAAGGTATATTTAATACCGTAGTAATATTGCTCATCGCTATAATATTCTGCTTTAATGTTGCTTACAGGATATGGTAGATTTGTAAAATCATGCTCTTGAGTTGTATTGATATATAGCTTATTGTTTGCATCATATACACTTGCACTCCAAACCAATGTCATGTTTAAAGGTTGATTCATTTGTCCAATATTGATAGACTTAGAGAATAGTGAAGTACCAACTTGTACATTGTTTGCTGTTAAATTAGTGTATAATGATTCTTTAAATGAAGGGTAGCATAGTGTTAATTCTTGCTTTGCCTTTTGGTCGATATGCCCCACTTTCCAACCTAAACATTGTTGCTCAAATAGGTTTAACACACCGTCTGCAACTTCAACTTTTTCATCAGATGATTTATACAGTTGTCGTGTCAATACTGCATCACCAATGATGAAATCTTGCTTTTCTAATTTCTTTTGATATTCATGACATTCAACTTGCTTAGTTGAGTATTGTTTGCTTGAATCTTCTGAAATGTTGTAAACAATAAATTTATACTTCTTACCGTTTACACTTAAAATTAATTGTTGTCCTCCCCCAATTAAATTAAAAAGGGGAAACTCTAAGGCTTCACCCTGATGTACTACATGAGAGGGGATTGACAACGATAAACTATTTGTGTCTTGCCAATTGATTACAATTTCATTAATGTAATCTTTTGGTATTGAGTATAACTCTTCCTTTCTATTCTTCATTAGAGTTAGCTCAATGTCAAACCACTTCTTAATGTCGTGCATAACTCTCACTTCCTAATTTAATGCCACTTTTGGCTTATTAATAAATTTAATATGACAATCTCCAATTATCTTGATGACATTATCACCAAATGCTAAATCCATATAGACATTGTTGAATTTAGGTTTAACATTCATAGTTGGATTGCCAATATTTACAATGTGTCTAATATTTTCATTGTAGATTCTTAAATGACGGCATGAGTTATCAATTCGACTTAATACTATTGTTTGGTTGGTTGTTTCATTGATGATAGTTAGGTCACTACCCAATACTTCAACTTCAATATCAATAGGATTAAATTCATCATAATCATGACGTGATTCGATTGTGATTGTTTTTTCACCTTCAACTTCACATTCGTAATCCTGATATTTTAAAATTCCATAAGGACTTCCCATTTCAAAATCAACAGTGATATACCCATGTCTAGCTTCATTTTGCCAAATACTACCTTTAATAAACATACCGTAGTATTCAACAAATTCACCATTACGTGTTTCAATCATTAGATTACCATAGCTATCATCTCTAAATAACCAACGTGAAATCATTCGCAATTCACTATCACTAATTGGCATTGGATTTCCATAGTTATCTAATCTAACCATTTGAATTGAATACGTTTGAGCATTCTTAGTCACAGAGCTAATGACTGAATAGCCATTAACATCTGTAACTTTTTCAATTGATTTACTGAATCCAAACTCTCTCTCATTGCTATTATCTACACTACATAGTTGTAGTCCAAATCGCATACTATTCACACCGTTGAAGGTGATAGTACGCCCTATAAACTGTGACATCTATTCACCTCCTAGCTAAATGTCAATGCTTTCATAATTGAGTTTGTAATTTGTTTCTCTGACTGAGAAATCATATTTTGTAATTGTGGCATTACATCTTCTGTTACATTACCCTCTACTGTTAATAGGCTACCAATTGATACATTGTTGCTATTGCTTGTATTATTGCTAATAGCATTATCAATGGCTCTTGTATTGGCAGTAGGTACATAAGATGCAGAAGATACCGATACGTTACCACTTAATGAAGTCAATCCTAAACTTTGCATTAAAGATTTAACAGTTTGTAAATTATCAATCATTTCTGATTTTAATAAATTACCAACTGCATATAACCCGTCACCTGTTTCATCTAACCAGTCTGTCATCAACTTGTTTAATTCAATTGTTTCGTTTCCGATTGTCACAAATCCTTTAGAGATAGCTTGGTTGACTAAATCAGCAATATTCTCAGGATCGAGCATAGCTTCCTCTTCTTTTTCAATTCTGTCAATTTCTTCATCAAATCGATTTTGTCCTAACTCATGCTCTTTATCTCTAATCATCTCGTTTAGAGCTTCTTCTTGAGCAGCGTATTCTTCACGTAACTGTTGAAGATATAATTGCCCTGCCAATGAAGTGTCGCGCATAGCATTATCAATTTGCTGTTGAATTTCATCTAATTTACGTTGCTCGGTAGCCAATTCACGTTCCCAATTTTCCTCGTCATATTGACTGTCATATAAGACACGTTGCTTTTCCAATTCAGTCTTGATAGCATCTGTACGTTTCTTTAATTCATTCTCGATTGCAGATGTAATATCTTTCTGCAAATCGGTTACATACTCTAGTTGCTCTTTCTCTAAGTCCTTAATCGTATTGGCTAATTCTTCATATTCAAGTTGAGTTGCAGGGATTGTGTCGTTGTGTAATTCTTCATATTTCTCAATAACTGACATGAGAGCTTCAATTTCTTCTTTCTTAGCTTCTTTGGCTTCACCTGATAGTTTATTAACCTGAGCTTGTAATCCTTCTAGCCATTTCTTGCGGTCTTTTAAATCACCATTACTATCGAAAGTGCCACCGTAAGATGAAATTGTTTTCTTTAATTCATCTCGCTCTTTTTGTTGCTCCTTAACCAAATCTTGAGTTGCTTTTTGCAAGTCTTTATAGAGTTGAATTTCCTCTTTCATCAACTTAGCTTTTTCAACACCTGTTGCTCTTTCTTGAAGAGTTTGATTTTTGTCTAGGGCATTGTTTACATCCTTGATAGCATCTTCTAAGTCGTAATATCTATCAATTTGTAAATCTAAATCTTCAACTTCTTTATTTGAGGATGATGAAGATGACCCTTTATTTCCTGATGAGCCTGAACCACCTGGTTTTGTGGCGTTAGAGATGGCTGAACCAGCACTAGCAGTAGCTTGACTTAGACCTGTGTCAATACCACCAAAATTGGTATTGATATTGGCAAAATAATTATTCATATTACTGTTTAAGCGTTGTAAATCATGAAGTTGTTTCATTAGAGCAGGGTCAACATTTCCCAAATCACCATAGTCACCTGCCATCTTGCCTATCGTGTCAGTGATTTCTGCTTTCTTTGCTTTATAATATTCTGCCCAAAGTTGCGCCAATTGTTCAATTGTTTTAGCTTCTGCAACCCCTTGAGTATTTAAGAAATCTAAAACATTATTCATATCTGTTTCACGATTGTTAGCCTTGCTATTTACAAATCCTGCGTAGTACATAGCACCTTGCCCAACTAAATTCATTTCTGCCTTTAATTGAGCATCTGCTGAGTTTTGAGCATTTTGAATATCTACTTCACGCATACCACCTAAGCTATTAACAAAATCTTGAAACCCTTGCTCTTGAATATTTAAACTATTAGCCATATCGGCAGTCATAGAGTTCCAAGCATCACTATTATTTAGCGCCATAGCAACAGATGCTTCATATGATTGGTCTTTCATTTCTTGCATTTTGCTCTTAATATGATCTAACATATTTGCAGTGTCATTTAAAGAGCCATTATAATCTGCCATTAAATCCGAATCAAAGATATTGCGTAGCTCACTAGCATCTAATCCGTCTGCAAAAGAATCGATTAAATCTTGAGCTTCTTCGAGATTTTCCAATGCTTCAAGATATGATTTGTTAATATCTTTTAAGTCGGCAGCCCTAGAAGTTTCACCAAATTTACCATTTAGATAATCAACTGCTTCTGAAAGGCTATTTATATCCTCTGGCATATCACCAAATGTAGTTTGCAGATGTTCTAAGACAGTGTTAGCTTCTTCTGAACCTTCTTCCAACGCTCCCATTTCCTCAACCAGAGAATTAATAGAGGTTGTTAAACCTTCTGCTTTCACACCTTCATTCATTGAAGCAGATAACTCAGAAATTTTATTAACTACACTTTCAACCACTTCATTTACTTCTTCTGATTGTTCCACTATGGAAGCAGTATCAAGATATATTTTTAATTCAACACCATAATCTTCTGAAGCTTGTTCTAATGCTTGTTTAATTGTATTTAATTGATCCATCCAACCTTTGTATTCGATTGGGTCGGCTTTATCTTTAACACTTGATACTAAACTAAAATATTCTAAGTAAAGTTGTGCCATTTGTTCAACTGTTGATTTGCTTTCGGCTAACTGCTTTTGATAAGACTCAGCAGTACCAATTAGCTCTTTGTTTGCTTGGTCTCCAAGTTTGGCAATTTCATCAGTATAGTGAGTTGCCAATACACTCGCACTATTTAACTCTTCAAGAGCCTTATCAACTGAATTCCCTAATTGATCAATCACTGTTCCACTTAAACCAAAGATTCCATCTTTTTGTCTTAACTGTCCTAGCGTCTCTAACTGAGCACTATTTGCCTCAATTTCTGCTTGTTTTTCTAATAAAGCAATTCGAGTTTCTAAAGCAATGTTTTCATTCTTCAATAAACCTTCGATGCTTGAATAGCTTGAAGCGTGTTCTGCTAGTTTTTCATTTACTTGTTGAGTTAACTCTTGCTGTTCTTTCCAACTTGCGTTTTCGTCATTGATGGTATTGACCATTTCTTTCATTGAAGAAACATCAACTTTAACACTTTCAAACTTTTCTTGTGCTTGATTATATTCTTGCATTGAAGATTTTAAATCATTTAATTTTGATTGTAATTCTTCGACACTAGGAGTTGCGTTTTTAAATGCTTTATATAACTCGACACCAACTTTGACTGCTAAAGTGGCTGCCACTACGGCTAATCCACCCATTGCAACTTTTGCTAAACCAACTTGGAAAGCACTTAACTCGAATGACTTCGATAGTATATTAACCGTTTTTCCTGCTCCACCCATACTTTCGATCGCAGAGCCTAAGCCAACTACAAAATCACTTATCTTCCCTTGTAGGAAAGCAACTCCTCCTTTACCTTGAGCATACATTTTTAATTCAATTAAAGCCAATGTTGTTCCCAGTGCTGTTAAAGTAGGTATTGCATTATCTTTAATAAATTGAATTAGTGAGGTTACTCCTTGTAAGAAAGCATCAGTACCTTTTAAGATACTCTTCATACCTTCATCAGTAAGAATAGTACCATATAAGGCTTCTTTGGTTACTTCTAATTGACCACGGATACCTTCTAGCGATTCGACACGCACTTGGTTGGCTTCTGCCAATTGCCCACTTGCGTTTTCTGTTGACTCTTGTAATTCAAGTACACGCTCATAGTTGTCCATGAGGGTTTCAAAATAGCTTCTTCGGTTAGTTCCAGCTAACATAGCTGCAACATACCCTCGTGTACTATCACTTAACGTATCCCATTTACTAGCTACATCACCTAAAATATCTTCAATATCTCGTAGGTCTCCACCACCCTCTCGAATGGTAACCCCAATTTGATTTAATGCTTTTTCTGCATTTGCAATTACTAAATCAACATCTTCAATAGAACCATCTAATTCTTCAATGGCTTGTTTTTGTTGAAGGGTTCTTGCAGTACATTTCTGTTACTTTCACTCGTTTCGAGCTACTGACTATCTGTTGCCAGATAGCGGAGGCGGAACTTCTTTTAGGTCATTATTCCAGACCGCCCACCTCTCTATACCTTCATTTTTAGATTATTCGTATAGTTCAGACTGTCGCTTCCACTGTTCTAGTGGTCTATTCACTCAGTCGTTCAAGCTGTATTTAAACTTGCTCCCTGTCACCTATCTCTAGGCTTCCAAGTCAATCAGAATAGATTTTATTGCCCCTATGTCCCCATAAGGCGATGACTACCACTTAATCATCCTTAGCGCCGCTCCGACTTCGCTTCCCGTAGCATTCATACTTTCTGCCAATGCACCAGTTACAGACATATACCATTCCATTGATCCACCAGCATTCTTAACTACTGAACCTGCATCATCAATAGCACTAGCCATCTCTTGAATACCCTTAACGTTATCAATCGTTAATTCATTTGAAATAGCAATTAAGTTATCACCCAAATAGTTAATTGCATTAGATACACTACCAGTTACCCCATTAATCTCTTTATCCAATAATTGATATTGGTTAATAATCGAGTTGATTACAGAGGTTGTTTGGTCTGCATCCCATTGAGTGATATTTTGCAACATGGCAGTACCAGATAACTTCTCGGCTACCGCACTAATATCCTCACCAGCTGTTGCATAGATTTTAACCATGTCCAATACAGATGTAGTTGCAATACCATTGGCACGAGCAATCTCCATAGCGTCTTGTGTCCACTTATTAAATTCTGTGCGTGAAATATCCATTGATATAGCAACGTCTGTGTAGGCTGCGTCTAATTCGTATGTGTACTCAATAGCTTCTTGGAAGTATTGTTTCATTTGGTGTAATACTAATTGTAAAGAAGCATATCTTAATACTAAGTTTTGAATCGTACCACCAAGTCGCTCGTAAGCATCTGAAATTCGGTCAACCGATCTATCGTGCATTAAGCGTTGTTGAGTCACCAATTCATCTCTAAATTCAGAGAATTGTTGATTAGCACCTTCTGCACTATAAGCTACGATTTTCATTGAATTAGCCAAGTCATTGAATGCTGTTTGCTGTTGAGCAGTCATTTGTTTAAATTCTTTGCTTGTTTGAATCTGCTTGATTTGAGCATTAATATCTTCTTGTCTTGACTTAATCAACTTTTGCAATTCTTGATTATTCTTAGCTATCTCTTTTTGATCTCCAACTTTACTAGCTAATTGACCTGCTAGGTTGGTCACTTCTGCCAATTCACGACTGTCATTATTTAAGGCTTGACCCCACATTTGTAATTCTGCACGAATTTCAGACGCTTGTAAATTGACTTGTCGTAAACTCTCACCAGACTGACCTAATTGATTAATTTGTTGAATAATCTGCTCAACTGGTAATAACCCTTGAAGTCCTTTGCTATCTGCTTTAAGAGTTAAATTATTTAAAGCGTTGTTTAATCTGTCTTGTACTAGTTGAACCTGTCTTTCTAAAGCAGGTGCTAAACCGCCAGTTCCACCCTTGCCTCCATTACCACCAGTGCCACCACCAAAGTTAAGCTTAATATCAACTTCTGTGCCATGTATCTTCTGAATAAATGATTCAAACTCTTCCAAGGCTTTAGTTTGGTCAATCTTTAAGGCAAACTTTGACAACTCGGTAGCTTTACCCATAAAAGATTTCAACTCTTTTAGCGATTCGGCTTCATCGGGTTTTAACGTATAACTAAATCCAATTGCCATTTTGTGTCTCCACTTCCTTTCTTTGAAAAGCGAAAAAAGAAAGGGGAAAGACACTTTGCAATCAGACTCCCAGTGTCTTAATTTACGTGTCTCCCCCCTTAGTTTAATTTCCAGCCTTTTCGCTTCATTTGTTTATTGATGATTGATTTTAAAGTGGTATCATCTTCCACTAAGATTTTCATATATGTATAGAAGTCACGAGGGAAAGTACCCATTCTTGAAATTGCTCCGTATTCATAGAAGTTCTTTCCATCTGCTAAACCTGTGACAATTCCCTCGTCAATATAAAATGCTCTACCAACACCTCTAGTCATATTCTTCATGAATACTCGAATACCATCGGCGCTAATAGAAACACTGTAATTATAATTGTTTGGGTCTTTTAACCCTCCATCTTCCCCACGTCTTTCATATGACTCAGGATCATATCTATCATATACTTCTTCTTGTACTGATTGTTGCATTAGTTTAGCAAAGTGATTTTCACATTCTTTGCTACTAAGCGCACTGTATAAATCTTTAAGGAATTGATTGACAATCATGGTATTGAATTTTTTCAAATCTTGTTGACTTGCCATAATTATCCCTCAATTAACTTTAATTTTTCTTCTAATGCTTTCATTTGTTCTTTTAATTCATCGGCTTCTTGTTTCTTAATTTTAGCCTTTTCTTCCTCTTCTTTAAATTTAGCTTGTGCTTCATTTAATAAAGGATTTTTAATTGAATCTGGTAAGCTTGCAATTGCATCAAGTTCTTTAATTTGTTTCTTAACTAAATCCAATGTGATAACATTACACTCTAAAGCAATCAACTCTAACATTTCATCTGGGTTGTTAATTAATTCTAATGCTTCTTCATCTGTAACGTCTAATTCGATATTGGTTAATAACTTGATACATTCTAAAACTGATAATCCATTCATTGTCAAATTACCACTTTGTTCTTCTAACTTTGATAAAATAGTTTGACGTTGTTCAGATGTTGGATTATACATTAATACGCAATCTTCACCATCTTTAACCATCTTATCAATCTTATCTTGTTTATATGTTACTTTTGCCTTGCTATCTAAGCAGTAGAAAGCACAACGAATACCTTTAAACTTCATAGAACTTAATTTCATAGTATCAATCCTTTCGATTAAGCTTCAAATTGGTCATTATTAATTAATGACATTAGACTACCCTCAACCTAAGTCGAGAGTAGAAAATACCATTAATATTAGCAAGTAGGTGCATTATATGGTAGGTAAACAACGTAACCCAAGTCACCACATTCTCCATTTGCTAAAGCAGTGAATGTGTATGAAGCAGTTGTTTCAGAGATTTCCGCTGAACCAGATAATGAGAAGTTTTCATCAGGTGAAGCAACTGGGATGATAGTTTGTTTAACACCAATGATTTGCATATTTTCCCCATTATAAACATCTTCTTCCAGGACAACTGCCACATTGTCAGCAAATTTTGTACTATTGATTTTAAAGAATCCTTCAGTTTGTGCATCATATTCGTAACCACCCAATAAAACTTTTGTTCCGTTACCAATTTCAGCACCAGCGACCCCACCAGGGTTTGCTACTTTAAGAACTAATTTTTTATCTCCATCATTCCATTCGCCAACTAAAGCATCACCAGTTTCCGCATTCACACAAGGAATCTCATTTGGTTTTTTAGGTGTAGGATTATCTTGTGTTGAACCATCTAATAATAATCCGTCTGTTGTGTACGAAACTTCTTTTGGCATCGTGTAAGCAGACATTGTTCCTTCTGTAATTTTCCCTCCAGAAATAAGGGCTTGCATTTCTTTTGTTTGTTGTAAATCGTCTAGGGTTACGCTAAATCCTTTGTTTGTTTTTAAGCGACCGATAATTTTATTTCCACGTCCACCACGTAAGTCTGTAACGTCTACAGATTGTTCGATAGTGTGAGATGATAATGAAGCAGAATACATTTGTACTCCAGTTTCAAGGCTAATGATTAAAGCATCTGCAACACCTAATAACATTGGTTTAGTCATCTGCATCTTCCTTTCTTTAGTCAGATTACACCTTTAAGGTGCTTTATATTATTAAAGCCATTTGGCTCTAATCTCCTAATTTTCCTTTGTCTTGTCTAAACATCTTCTCGAATGAGAACGGATTATCATGTACTTCCAATTCCTCTGAGAAGTTGACAATAGGAATATTTTTACCATGTGGTCTGCATATGTTATATATCATAGCAGTATGTTCCCTACTTAAAGTTGCATATTGGACTTTGAGTTGGTAATATGTATATGTATCCAAGTCAATCTGAAATCTCGATGAGTTGAGTACCAACATTGATTCAATGTTTGTATTCCCACCTTCTCGATTGGCTTTTTCAATTTTCTTCTGAATAGCCCTATCCAAACGTTTTTGAGATCGTTCATCTGCACCGATTAAAGGGTCATGGAGAAACGATTGTTCCATCATGATTTCACGAATCTCAGCGTAGTTATCACGATTAATCACATGGTCGGCAACTAATTTACCGTCTACAATTTCATAATCTCCTACTGCAATCATCACGCTATGAATGTCTATATCATTTGGCTTGGTTTTTACAAATACCTTACTAGGTTGCCTAAATGCCATGCTAAACATCTTTTCGATTTCTTCGATACCGTTGAGTTCATTTAAAGCAACCAACATGACGTAATCTAGCAATTTCCATTCTTCACCTAGTTTTAGTCGTCTACGCAACAAGTCCTCACAGATTGTCAAATATTTACCTGCAACTGGAATATACTCATCCCAATCAAGCAAACGTATACAATAAGGACTGATACCAATTGAGGTATCAATAGGGTAGTTAAGGTAGTATTTCATATAGTTTTCTTTACCCATAGTTTTCCTCCTTTGGATAAACTATTTAAAGAATTAGAATTTCATATCTTTAGTACCAACAACTCGTACTCGAATAGGGACTGTTAATACACCTATTTCAGAGTTGTTAGCTAATTTTCCATTGATAATATCATTAGTCATAGTAAACGTGATATTACCCAATTCTTTGACGTACTCACAACTTGGTGACATTCCATCAATATTATCTTCCAACCAACTTGCAATTTCCCAAGGTCTACTCTTGAAATCTGCCAATGGCTCTACTGGTAGAGGATAGCAAATTTGAACCTTGAAATAGTAATCCAAGTTGATTGTATTATAAACTGGTACAACATCAGAGCAATAAACAAAGATAGTCATACACTTATCAGTGAGTATACTATCTGTAAATCGTTGAGGAATAATAACTTGCTTTTCTGCACCTTTACTGATTTTCTTATCCCTTACTGCATCAGTCAATAGGGAATCAAATAACTCTGGTTGTTCCACAAATTCATTATTATAATCCAATGCAACATCATCATAAGGTGATAATGATAAATAGCGACATAATCTACGAATCTCTTGTGTATCCAATGCTTCACAAATTGCTCGTGTTAACAATGGAACACGTCTTAATCTATTTGTGTGTTTTAATGTAGCCATATCTATTTCCCCTCCCTTACAATGATATTGACACTTGTCTTTTGACCATATTGATCTTCAACGGTTACTTTATGTACTCCGACTGTAGTTGCTTTTAATCCTAATTGCAATTGGTCTTGAGATAAATCCAAAACGTCAATTCCATTTGATACCTCATGCTTAACAATAGGTACATTTGAAATTACTGCAAATGGTTTATCTTTAATTTGGTAAGTATCACAAGTGAGAATTGGAATTGGCTTGCCATCAATGACCTCACCAGTGTTTTCAACATATGAACCATCAATCAAGTCTGAATAGTCGATCTCCACTTCATTGTAAGCATACTCTCCATCTAAATGAGTTTTCTCATCCTCTGTCAAGGTGATTGCAAACATTCCAGGGGTTGACGTATCATCCATATTTGTGATTGTATAATAATAGGCAACTTCTTCATCACCTAATGCAATTCGATAGTTTTTGTGACTTTGGAATAGTCTAACTGTATATTTATTACGCTGAATGTAAAACTTGTTTCGATTATCAATCAAGTTCATCAAGTCTGCGTCAACTTTACCTTTTGCTGAATAACTTGTATTGGAACTTGAAATAGGGAACTCAAATGGACAACCTTTTAGCTTTAACATATGATTACACACGTAAGCCTTATAGGTTGGCATAACTTCTTGATTTCCTAAAGTTCTACCACTAACAAGAATTGTCACGTCATCGTACTTTAGATATGTTCCCACATTTAATTCAACATAAGGGTGAGTTGCCAATTTCTTCTCTGTTGGTGATAGAGCGTGTTTGACTAGAATCTCAAAATCTTCCCACTTTTCAGTGTTTTTGTCATAATCTTGACGAGTTTGTTTCTTAGCCAACTTATATCCATCTGCAAGAGGGAAGGCAATAGCATTAACAGCGTCTTGTTGTCGTCTACGAGCCTGTGCAGTCGCACTAGGGTTTAAGTTTGAATTTAATGTTTTTAAATATCGTTGATAAGGACTAGCCACGTCTATTCACTTCCTTACGTAAAGAAGCATATTCCATACGTGTGTCATAATCTAAGATAGCTTGATTTAAGCGAGTTTCTGCTTCATTATGTAACTTGATATAAGTAGTCAAACGGTTAGCACCTGAAAATTGCGTAAAGTCGGTCGATGATAATTGCGCCATTAGCAATTCACTACTATACACATATGGGTTGAGCCAAGCAATTACAGTAGCATAGCCCAAAATCAAGTTTTCAACACCTGTCAACCTACGAGTGAATGTATCTGTTAATGCAATTTCAACATCTTCCAAACAACCTTTTAATTGGACAGAAGATAGAGCAATCTGTAAGTTATCTTGAAATATCTCGTATGCTTCTTCCTCTGTCATAGTTAAGGCTTCATAGTCTTTCATTAGTCTGAGAAATACAGACCAAACACCTTCCATAATATCAACTCCTTTTTATTGGGAGTTAATCATTGTCCTTTTTAAAATTACACTTTAAGATTTTCTCAAAGTCTGTAATAGTATGGAAGTTAGTTAACTCACCTTTTTTAATTTTCTCTTGTACGATTGAAGCAATGTCTTTAGCTAAAGTAGTGTCTTTACTTTTAGCAACAATCTCTTTAACTTTCTCAACATCAACTTCATTAATGTTGCTTTCTAATTCATTTAAAATATATAAATGCTCATAAATTGATTCTAAATGTAAACAAGTTACTAAATCATCAATTAATTGTTCGTCATTATCTTCTTCATCAATTCCCACCCAAGGTGAAGTCAACCAAATTTCTGGCATATTTAATACATCTTCAACTGGTACTGCTTGTACATCACCCATGTAATTCCACACATATGAATATCCATTACGACCAATATATGAGCATGAACCAGGTACAGTTGATACTAAGAATACATCAGTATCTTTGTACTTACGACGTAATTGTGCTTTAGTAACACCTTTTGATTTCCCACTTGTCTTACGAACACGAGCTTCTTTTGGTTCTTCCTCAATAGTTTGAGTAGGTGCCACCTGTTGTTGCATCATACCATTGATGATAGCTTGTTGTTGTGCCATCATTTGTTGCATTTGTGCCATCTGTTGCATCATCATTTCCATTTGTGTCATAGGCATTGGTTGTTCTTGCATAGTAACAGTTTCTTCAACTCTTGGTTCTGCCTTAGCTTTAGGAGAAGTAGGTTTTTTAGTAGTTGATTTACGAGGTTTTTTAACCTCTGATTTTTCTACTGTTTCAGACATTCAAATCATTCCTTTCAAATTTGACTACTTTGGCAATTCATAATTACGCCATTTATCCATTAAAACTTTAAATAATTCGTCATTCTTGAACACAATACCAATTTTCTTAGTTTCTTTGTGTTTCTTAAAGCCAAGCACGATTCCTCCATTTTTAACTAGAGCATTCGCTTGGTCAATGTTGTAAATTACTACAACCTGTGGCTTATTCATAATCTCACCACCCTTCCAAAATAAAAAAGACCTATATGAAATAGGTCTAGTATGTATTATTTTTTGTTGAAAGTATCTTCAAAATTTTCATTTATCATCTCATGCTGTGAAGTAACTACATATAGCATTAATAATGTATTGATAATTACCAAACACATTAGAGGTGACCAAAATGTAATGTCATTAAATAGTACCAATAAGAGTACAAATGGAGTCATGATTGCGTATTCGATTCCAGTTAAGAGGAATACTCCCAATAAGAATACTAACAAGAAATAACCAATTCGGTATAAATTAACCTTCATAATCTTCACCTCGTTGTAATTCATGACATTTGATAACCGACTTCATCAAACAAGCAGTTGTAATCGACCCAACCCCTTGACGACGCTGACCGACAGGAGTTAATGATACAGTATCGTTACATACCTCTGCTAGAGATTCTTCATCCCAATCACCAACCAATCTACCATCAACGTAATTAATTCCACAGTCAATGATTAATTGATATTCATCTGAACAATCGTTAGCATTGAAATGTTTAGCCTTCCCGATTCCAGTGATTAAAATATCTGACTTAATCATTGGCACGTGTAAATTACGTGTCTTACTGTGGCATAGTGTAACTGTGGTATTATGATTAGTTAATAATGCTTGGAGAGGTTGACCAATTAATTTTGATCTGTTCACCACTGTTGCATTTAACCCTGCTAAATCCTCACCAAAATAATGTTTGATTACATGGTAACAAGCATTGGCAGTAGCAGGGATAATAGCATCTTTATTCCCTTGTGTCAACATTCCCATATTCATTGAAGTTAATCCATCAACATCTTTATACTGAGGAATATAGCCAATCAACTTGTTTTCATCTAAATGTTTAGGGATTGGCAATTGTAACATAATTGCACCTTGTTTTTCTTGTGCAATATTCATAATTGCTAATTCAACTTGTGGTTGAATCATATCACCATCTAAGTGATAATGATGTGCTTCAATTCCGACTTCCTTAGCAGTTTTGATTTTATTATTTATGTATGTTTCACTTGCTTTATCTTCACCAATACTGATAATATGTATTTGAGGTGTGTAATCAAGTTGCTCAACTTGTGCCTTAACCTCTGCTAGAATTTCCTCTCGAATTGCTTTACAATCTACAATTTTCATATTCTCTCCCCTTATAAGTTCATATTACAAGTGTATAAAAGTCCTTCGCTAAATGACTCAATAGTAAAATGGTGATGTTCAGTATAATAATCCGAGAAAGCCATTGATATTTGCCAACTATCTTCCTCTTTCGCTTTAACAATATCTGCACTTCCATCTTGTATAATACATTCACTTTCAAATTCTTCGATTAATCGACCAACAGATAGGCGAGCATTGTCAATATCATCAAAAATGCCAATTAGTCTTGAATGTGATAATCCGTCATATTTATTCTCTACTGAATGAAATACAGCATAGCGTGGATTCTTTAGTCGTGATGTATATACGTGGTCAATATTTAGCATATTATTCACCACTCTTTTCTTTAGCTAACTTGGCAACAAGGTTAAGAATATCCAACGTAACAATACAACCAAGCATAAAAACAAATACGGTAAAGAATAGTATTTGAGTTAAGCTTATACTTTCATAAATAGAAATGTGGTAAATTATATCCATGATTGCAAAGATATAGAATAGGACATTTAGTAGTCTTTTCATATTATTTACTCCCTTCGGTTGAGTGTTTAATAATAAACTCAGCAACATCCCATGTTACAGTAGAGCCAAACATAAATGCAAATACTGTGAACAAAATCATTTCAACTAAATCGAAACTTTGATAGTTAGAGATTTCATAAATTGTAAACGAAATGAGAAGAATGTAGAATAAGACATTTAGAATTTTCTTCATATTACTCACACACCTCACAACCATTTGCAATTAAGAACTCTTTAAATAAAGGAAGTTTCTCTACTAATTCATCGCAAAACTGACGCCACTCGGGTAAACGGTGGTTGTGACGTTGAGACCACATATTCATAAGTTGAAGATAATTTGTTGTAATACGACCTGTCATTTCCAATCCAGCAGGTGTTGAATATAATAGTTTTAAATAGTCCTCTTTGTCTTTTGTTGTAAGATAAACCTCTTGTAACTCTTTTAAACGCTCGATAATTCGAGGGTCTACATATTCATTAAATGCTTCGTCCAAATCAAATTTACTAATACGGTGCATTGTAGACATTCCGGTAATAATATCCGCAAAGTGATAACGTTGGAATTCAATCCATGCTTTATTTGTAAAGGTAATATCCATATTAACAACAATTCCTTTAGCAAATGAACAGTGTCCACTATTTAGAGGAGCTTTCGCTAATTTTAAAGCACGTTTCAAATGTCTGCTGTAATCTTCTTCATTGTTTATATAAGCATCTATTGAATCTAGCGCTTCCTTTTTTACTGTTTTTTCACTATACTCTTCAATCATGGCGTAACCACTTGCAACAAGCGTTTCCTCTAAATCGTAAACTTTGTAATTTGTAATAATATCTTTTTTCATATTGGTTCTCTCCTTCAAATTCAAATATTATTCAGATTTCTTCTTGCGAGATTTCTTAGGTGTTTTTTCAGCAACCTCTTCTGTCTCAACTACCTCCTCAGTAACTTCAACTTCTTCAACAGTTTCTTCTTTAACAACTTCAACCACTTCTTCAATAGTGATTTTCTTGATTGGTTCAAAACATGAACTTCCCATTTTAGTGATACGTTTATCACCAGTGTGTGGATTAATCCAGTAGAATTTATCTAATGCAACTCCAATGCACTCGACAACATCTCCCAAATATAAACCATAACCACAAGCACATCCTTTAAACTTTAGTTTATCACCTTTTTTAACTGAATAAAAGTTTGACATGGTTATCACTTCCTTTCTTAGAATTGGTGTAGTGGTCAATCACCACATTTATGATTATATACTAAAGATTGATAAAAGTAAACCTATTTTTGCAATAAATTGAATTTTAATAATTTACTAATTGAGAGATGCGAATAAATCACATCCCTTATTAATAAAATATTAAGCTTGAATAAAAGCGCCAATTGCAGAACCAGTAATAACTTTACATCCTGCTGTCCAACGCACAGCTACTTCAATTGTATCGTCAACACGAGCAATAGCAGAGTTTTGGATATCGATTAATTCAGGCTCAACAATTAATTTTACAGGTTTTTCTTCTACGTTAGGGATAATATAAACAGCTTTATCATCCATCACCATTTCTTGTAACCCAGTACCTTGTTTAAATCCGTTAGGTAATTCTACACAAGTGTGACCATGCCAAAGTCCTACACGCCCTGTTTCATAGATTTCATTGCGCACATTTTCAGATTGTAAATAATCGATACTATCGTCTTGAGTTAAAGCTTCTAAAGCTAATTCAGTACCAAATAAAGTTACAGAAGAAGCTCCCGAAATCATTTTTACATTGCGAATTTTCTCTTTGATTGCTTTTGCATCGTAAGCTCCACGATGAACGAATTGAGTTGGTAAGTTCTCAACAACAGCGGCAAATGCAGAATAGCACATTTCAGCGATGTCACGTTCCATAGCTTCATATAATGCAGATACAAAGTTAGCCCATCCAGTTTTACGTAACATGATACGAGCGATGTGTTCGTAAATTTTAACTCCACGAGTTTCAGTGTCTACTGATAATTCATATCCTTCATCGAAGCGTTGACGGTCTAATGCCACACGTCCATCTTTAGAAATACGAGAAACTACAACTTCGTTTTTAGATTCTACATAGAATACAGTTTTATCTCCACGAGCTTGAGAACGAGTTTCAACGAAACGTTCGAAGAATGGGTTTTTCCAAGATTCATGAATAATTCCTTCACGTAATACTTCTTCGATAATAGCAAATACTCCTAAACGAGCATCTTCTTTACGGAATGCTAAGATGTAATCTTCAACTGTAGAGTTTGCGTTAGTTCCGATTACAGAATGGAAAGCGTTTGTAATTGCTTCTTCTGGTGTAAATACTTTGTCTGCTGAGAAGTTAGCTGGTACTTGAACTTCACCTTTATAGTTTGCTACCATGAATTTTGCTAATTCTTTTTTAGTAAATGGCATATGTATATTCCTCCTTATAAGTACACTACCCTCTAGGGATTAGCGTACTACCTCTAATTTAATTTTTAAACCTGCTTGTGGCATTAAAGAAATTTTCTGTCCGTTTTTACCTGGAGCCATCATTACTGGTAAGTGAGTTGGTAAGATTGATACTACACGTAAAGCACCGTTTGAATCTTCTTTTACGAATTTACCTTGTACGTTGATTTTTACAGTATCTCCTACTTCTAAATCTTCTGGTGATACGAAGTAAGCATCAGTGTACTCAATACGGTCTAACTTTTGTAATTGGTATGCAGAGTAAGTTACTTCTGGTTCTAAAACGAATTTACCAATTTGTCCGTCGATTGTGCGGTATTGCTCAACGTTAATTTCTGGAGCAACGATAATGAATTTTCCTTCTACTGCTTCCGCTTCTTCGAAAGTTACTGCATGAACGTGGTCATAAGCACGACCTTTTTCTGCTTCTAAAGTATCTCCTAAAGTTACGATAGAACCGTTAGGTTTAACTTCCTCTCCGTCGAACATAACAGTTTGTGGACGACCAATTTCCATTTCTTTAACATTTGATGTATTACACATAAATAATGCCATATAGACATACCTCCTTGAATTTTCTCGATTTTTATATTCATCATCACATTACTTCATCAAGAAGTTGGCAAACTTAAAGTTAGGCACTTCTTCATTTGAAGCAGGTGTGGCAATGTTTAATTTAGGTTTAATTTGTTGTTTTTGTGTCTTACGATTTTGACGGGCAATACGACCTGCGATGATATAAAGTTTATCTTCTAAGGCTTTAGGTGTTAAGTCACCTAAATTCTCAACTAATTCTTTATACTCATCAGTATCTTGTAAATCACTGAATTGATCTAATACAGTTTGACGTTCTGCATCTAACTTGTCTTTTTCGATTTGTGATTTATATTGTTTTAACTCGTCTAATTCTTGTTGCAATGCAGACATTTTTGATTGCATATCATCTTGAGCTTGTTGTAATTGAGTTGTTAAATCATCTCGTTCTTTTGTTAATTCAACAATAGTGCGTGATAATTCAGCTTCCATTTCCTCAAACTTGGCTTTATAATCTACATCATCAACTTTGGTTTTATCAACCTCTGGTTCGCTATTAGCTACAACATTGTCTTGTGTAGGCTCAACTACTTGAGGTTCTTGTCCTTCATTTTCAACAACAGTTTGATTTTCTGTTGTTTGAACTTGATTATCTTCTGGCATGGTATTTCCTCCGTTTTCAAATTGATTTAATTCAAACATCATTTGTTGGTAATCATCACTATCTTTAGCAAATACTAAATTAGCTTCACCAAATGCAGGATTAACACCAACTCCCAAAACAGTAACGGCAGTAAAGTAGAAATCTTCTACCTCAACACTTCCATCTTTGGTACGTTTTGGGCGATTCATCATGACTTCCATTGAAACGTTAAGGTCTCGATGTTTCTTAATAAAGTCGTATTCACGTTTTTGACGTTTCCACAATAAAACCTCTGAACATAAATACTCTTTAGTTTCACCGTCAACCTCAACCTCTTCAATCCATTGTTGACAACTCTCTGCAATAACACCAATACCATAAGTCAACGCATTACCGTCATCTTCAAATTCATGAGATTTCAAGTTTTTCGTATTTCTATCGTATTGAGTTACTAAAGGGATATTCTTCAACGTTGGTAATGCTTTCATTGTGCCGTCATGTGAGAATTTAGCACCATTATGAGCCTTTGAACCAATAGCCATAATTCTTAATCGTGCTTTATGAAAAGAGGGATTAAGCGTAGATTCAAAGTCTGAAAATGTAGCCAATGTTGTAAACTTCAATTTTTGATCCTTCATCTACTCTCACCCCCTTTCAAATCACGAATTATATTCTTCATTAGTTCCCGCCTCTTGATTTCTAATAGTGTTATCACTATCTGAATCTTCCACAGTAGGGGCACCACCTGAATCAGATGAGCTTGTTTGTGTATATGAAGAGGTCATTGGAATAAACTTGTTAGGTATATCAAGAATGTCATTTTGAATGTAATTCATTGCCATCATTTCTTGCTGGTTCATTCCTAAGATGGCACTAATATGAGCTTGAACTGGTTGACCATATTGCCCAGCTTTCATATACATATCAAAGACTTCTTGTTGGTTGAAACGAGTAACATCTAATAATTGCACTCGGAAGTTTCCTTTATGCTTATAGACATACTTACGAGTTACCCAAGTTTCGATTTGTCGATTAAGCTGAAAGATGACAGATTCATCAACTTTGATTGAATACTTTAAGGCAGTAGTTGAATCACTATTGAATAACAAGCGACTAATACCTAAAGCATCGTATAATTGGTCTGTTGCTTCTTTAATCTTGTTTCGACTGTTTGATGTACCATCAGTGAACTTGATAGCTTCCCACTCCATAGGTGAGTAGAAGATACCGATTGATTCTGCAATTGCATCACGAGCCAACTCATAGAACATGGTAGCTGTACTCATTTTGATAGCAAACGCATCTGGTCGCTCTTGTTTGGCACTCTCAAATCGTGGAATTTTAAATCCAATTAATTTATAGTTGGCTTGTTCTTCTGCCACTTTTGCTAACGCTTTATAATCCTCAATGTTTTGCACATCATTATAAATACTTGCATAAGGTGGGTAGCAATAATCCAACTCTTCTTTCAACTTGATACAAATTGATTTTTCAGCAGGAATATCAAACCAACGTTTACGTGCATCTTTTCTATAAGCATTGTAAGCCTTAGTGAAGAATCCTGGGATATATTGGTCAAATTCTTCAAGTAGGGAAATATTGACATCAAAGTTTTCTTTCTTTGTGAAGAATGACATATCCATTTGGAAGATGAAGCTTCCATATTCAACCCCACTGATTCGACAATAGTCTGGGTCTAATGATTTAATTGAATATCCAGTAGCATCATCATCACCTTCGAATTCAATCCCATAGAATACATCAAATCGTAAGCAAGTACGATATACTTGAATTAAATTCTTAGGTAAATTTAATTTGGTTAAGTAATCAACTGCTTTTTCATACTGCACTTTTAATGTACCTAAATTTGTACGAGTTGGGATGACTACAGGTGAGACAACTGGAATGCTTGATAAGTAATTTACTACACGTTGGTAAATTTGACTTGTATTTTCTAAATATCGTGCTAAATCACGTAGCTCTTTTTCATGGTGACGAGGGTCACGTAAGAATTGTGCAACTTTCTCAGGCGGAAATCCTTGATAGTTTTGTCTAGCAGACATTGAAATCCATGAATCTTGACGAGATACATGATTGTTTAAATTTAAACGTTTTGCAAATGTTAAAAGATCACGATTATAATCCTGCTCACTGTAATCTGGGTTTGTATCCCAATTGAATAAACCCTCAATGATTTCTTCTCTTTGTTTCTGTTCCATAGTCTCTCCTCCTCTCTATCTAATTTTTGGTTTGCGAATCATACCTCTTAAAACTGACATAATATCTTCTTCCTCTTCTTCATATGAGGAGTTACATTCTGCCATAATGTAGTGCATTAAATAAAGTAGACTAGAATAAATATCCTTGTCCATACGAATAAGTTGTCCGACCTTTAATTTATTACTGCTTGGTATTTGCTCAACTGTCAGGTTCTGCACCTCGGCGATGAGATTTTCAGTTCGTAAGAATGGTAAGACCTCACTCACCATATAATCTTCGTCTGGAATATCTAAAGCATTGTTAATATCAAATTTTTCTAGCAGTCGCAGAATTTTGGTTTCTACACAACTAATAAAGTTGACAATCATATCACTGTTGTTTTTCTGTGCTTGTATACCATATACTAAGCGCTTGGCATTTCGATAGCTTGATCTAATTTCAAGGTTCATACTATCCAATGCTTCAAGTTCTTCACCGTCGTCGAGAATTTGCGAGTCTAATAAATAATCAAGAAGACCCACACCTACATTTCATTCATATGGACTCGCTACCTTCCATATAGTTCTCCTATGAACTTCTCATATTCGCATATGAGTTTAGACTATATCTTCTACCTATAAGGCAGTCCCCCACTTCGGATAGCTTTATCCTACGAGTTAAAACTCTAGTCGTTGCACCTTCCTATTGAATAGGCTTGGCTCATGATTATCCACTTGGGACTTCCCATGAATTCGAGGGATTTGCTTTGTATATTACTATACAAAGGGGCAAGGTATTTACCCGTTTATATCGACGATTAGTGCTTGTGCATTGTAGATTTTTACTAGCTTTTTACAAATGATTGATTGCTCCCTAAAGTTCATACCATTAGGTAGCTTAATAATGTTTACTGCTTGAATTTGCCTAACTTTTTGCCTACTGTCACGTAGAACTTTACCAACTATAATTGCACTGGCGTTGTTGGAAGATTTGGCACTTCGAGCAACGTCTATTGAAATATAATATTCTCCACCCTTAACTGCCCTCATCTCTGGCTTAATTAGGGTTTGTAATTCTTTTAGCTTATCAATGTCAACGATACACGAACCATTACTTACTGCCCAACGTGAGCCATAGTTGAAGTTAAACATCAATTGCCCCACTTTATCAACTAAAGCCTCAACCTCCTCAACTGAACGGTTTCGCTTGAATTTGGCAGGCAATTGATAACTTGCTCCAAATACGAAAGCACTCTTACAATCTGCCATATCCAATACCATCTGACGGCAAAAATCAAAAGCGTCATTTTTATAGTAGGCTGTTGTCACAAACCCTTGTTTATTACGAAAATATGGGTCAGGAGTTGACATATACCGTTGTGATTTATAAGGCTCGGAAGTAATTGGCTCGGTATTATCCCCATAGTTGGAGAAATCCATTAAAGCCGCCTCTTCAAAAACGATAGAATTGCGACGCAGACCTTTAGCCGTACCAGAATTTGTAATGTTTGTAATCACAGAACCACTTTTGAACACAATAATAACATTGTTATCTGTGATACGACACGACTCTATCTCTTGTGCTATAATTGGGAAGAATCGACAAATATCTGCGTGCTTGTCACTAAAGAACCCTGCGCTAGCTTGTAAAGTTTGGGCAGACATTGACCATGTAGAATCTGGATATAGAATTGCAAACACATACAAAGCTAATAGCTCTAGTGTAGTCTTCCCAAATCCTCGTGGTAATACGAAGAAAGTATAAGCAAAACGAGCCATTGCTCTAAGATAAAGTTTTTGATCGGCTCAGTCAACCAAGTGAAATACCAACTCGTTTAACCTCTCCTGTTTCTTCATCAACTTCTGTTGGTGTGATTAACTCGATGAAGGCATCTGGATAAAATCGCCAGTAAGCAATCAATTCGCTCCAAATCCCCATTTGTTCTTCTTGAGAGTATTCATTTTTATAACCAGCTAACATTGTCACTTGTCGACCACCTCCTTTTCATATAAAAAAGATTACAGTTTTAATCTGTAATCTTAATGCTATGTCTTAGTTTTAAAATTAAGCATGGTTTTATATTAAGTCTACGCCACTATGTACTCCCATTTTAATTTAGTACCGTCTTCTAATTTACCAGCACTTTTTACCACACCCCTACAACATTTAGAAATTGTGTCGTGGCTTTTTATACCATACTTCTTTGCGGCCTCTTTCGCACTTTTAAATTTTTCTCCAGTGGTTATACAGTATACTGGTTTTTGTAATTTTTCAGCACCATTGTTTCTTTGTCCATTGGTATATTGTTCCTTTAATGTGTAACTTATTTTTAAACGCGTTTCTTCGCTCATTTCTCTACCTTTTAATGAATCGCTCATTTTTCTTCTAGATTCCTCAGAGTGTTTTTTACCATACATTGGGTTATTTTCACCTTTGGCAACACCTTTTTCTATTCTTGTTTCACTTATTTTTTGTTTTTGTTCTTGTGTTAAGTGTTTGCCATAATTACCATTTAACTCTCCACATAAACGCACTCCATACATTGGGTTATTTTCACCTTTGGCAACACCTTTTTCTATTCTTGTTTCAC
>ERZ1035037.11-NODE-11-length-102257-cov-314.071965_pt1 | contig 102257 bp, 158 predicted proteins | sample MGYA00520618_ERZ1035037 | MGnify/ENA primary metagenome ERZ1035037 (study PRJEB33766, sample SAMN09781741) | gut metagenome | biome: gut microbiome | host: Homo sapiens | place: Madagascar | study: EMG produced TPA metagenomics assembly of the PRJNA485056 data...
GGAATTTACGACTGTGGAGTGTACAAGAACTTGTGAGTAGCGTATTGTTTACAATCGCAAAAGCATACGCATTGAAGCAGTAACTACAAATCGTGAGATTGTAGCGAATCATCTAACATATACACATTTGTATATGTTTTTAGTAGCAGGTAAAACATGAGTTACGCACATAACAAAAGAAAAAAGAATCGTGCAAAATTTGAGGACTTGATGTGCAATACATTTGACGAGTTTTGCACCAAGCGAAATCGTCCTGCACCAATGTTACTCACGAAAGAACAATACGACCAAGAGATGTATTTGTGGCTCAACTACAAGAAATACTATAAGATGGAAATGACGATGCAAGAGAGAGCATGGGCATCTAATCATGCAAAGGAGGCTTATAGTGCGTTGGAATAGGCTTATCACAGAGATAAAAGAGGGGAAGAGAAAAGTTGTCGATGATAATGTTCTTGTTCTCCTTGTGGGCAAAAGTGGGGCAGGAAAGACAACCCTAGAGAATAGGCTCGTTAAGAACTTTGGCTTTCGTGGCACAAAGTCCTATACCACAAGACCAAGACGATTCGAGGGGGAAGATAGCCATATCTTTATTAGCGAAGATGAGTTTAATGCCCTCGAAAACAAGGTTGCCTACACCGAGTTCAATGGTTATAAGTATTGCGCCACAAAAGAACAACTTGATAACGCAAGTGTCTATGTGGTTGACCCAGATGGGGTGGAAACTCTTATGAAAAACTACGATAGGAACTTTTTCATCGTATTTCTTGACGTTAATAGGCAATTATGCGAAAAGCGCATGAAAGAGCGTGGAGACGATTCTAGCGCAATTAAAACAAGGTTAGATAATGATGAAAAAATCTTTGAAACATTCAAAGTAAAAGCAGATGTGGTTATTGACGCAAGTGGTGGCATAGATAGAATGGTTGGTGATTTCTTAGTGTACTATATTATGATGCGTCTTGAAAGCGAGGTAGTAGAGTGGGAACGTTTGAACCGAAAATTACCGTAATGGTTGACCTTGATGACGTCCTATGGAATTTGGTCGAGCATTGGATTTATCACTACAAAATGTTTATGAAAGGTTATGATTATTTAGCCTACAATGCACATGATAAACACCTTGATAAATCTATGGTTACTTCATGGGACATCACATCTTGCCTCAAGCCAACTGATGCAGATGTGTTTTGGAATGTGTTGGATAGTTCTGACTTTTGGCAAGATATGACTACTAACCCCGACACAATCCATGCGCTCAAAGCCATCAACGACAACATAAACATCGACCTTATTATTTGTACCGATACTTACTATAAATCAGCCACACCAAAACTCACACGATTTTTCGAGTTGTTTCCATTCATCAAGCCAAGCCAAGTTATTTGTATGAAAGAAAAGTGGAGGCTCGATGCAGATATTGTAATTGATGACAAGCCCGAAACACTTGAAAAATTCATGTTAAAGCAAAACCCACCTGTTGCAATTATGAAAATAAACAAACCTTGGAACGAAACGACAATTTGTGACTATTCATTCAATGAGTTTAACGATGTGGTTGCTAGATTTTGTGAAGATGCTGCTCAATCATACGTTGATGTAATGAAAGAAATTAGATTAGAAGGAGGAGATTCTTATGAGAGATGTTACTACAATTAAATTTGCTAAACTTGTCGATAGTGCCACTATCCCAAGCGGCAGAGATGAGGACTTAGGTATTGACTTTTACAGCTATGACAGAAAGATGCTAACTGTTACGTTAAAGCCACACATTGTATACCAATTACCGACCGGTATCATTATGGCTATGGACGAGGGCTATGGCATGATTCTCAAAGAGCGCAGTTCGCTTGGCTCAAAAGGTATTGCCCTAAGAGCAGGAGTCATTGATAGTGGATATCGTGGCGAGGTCATTATTTGTTTAGAGAACACGACCGACAACGATATTAACATTGACCTTACTAAAGCAATCGCACAAGGGGTACTTATCTCGAACCCTAAGAAAGTTATTGAGGAATACAAGATTGACGAGATTATGGCGATTGATAGCGAGAGAGGAGTTGGGGGTTTTGGCTCAACAAATTAAAACATCGACTAAATTATCAGAAAATACATTATATGATAAACCTACTACTAATACTTCAAGCAAAACAACAAACACTATAACTATCAATAATAACGCATGTGTATGTAAAACATGTCGTTTATGCAAACACGATGTTGCAATATTTGCTTATTCAGAAGGCAGTCCATATTGCCCCGATTGTGAAAAGGCTCTTGGTGAGATTATTACATGGTGGAACGGCAATGCTAGAAAGTGGTGGAGAAACAAAGAACAAGAGATAGTACAAGAAATCGCAATGGGAACAAAAGAAAGCGTAATGGGCAGCGTAGTGACCGTAAGACCACTAATTAAATACTAATAAAATCCGAAAAAGACAGAGAATTAAATTCTCTGTCTTTTGTTATTTTATATATCACAACTTATTGAATTTTCACGAGGTCAACTTCAACTTCTTGCGTTTTATCGTTCATAATCGTTTGGCTCTTGCCCGTATAACCATCTGCTTCGACTGTTACGCTATACTTTTCATCAAGCATAGGAAGGCAATATTTAATATAATCCTCACCTGTTGCAATAGGATCAACTGCACTTGAGTTCTTATCAAGCACTTGTACCGTTGCTTCTTTTGGCGTAAATTTAACCGTCAGAATATAGCCATTGTTAAATGTGGTCATGTTGCCAACTTTCACAAAGAAATTCCCATCAAGTCCAACACCACAATTCCCGGCAATTAAATTTACGTTCTTGCCATTATTCTTGAGGGTTACGCATGGTCTGTATCCATCGACTTTGACAATTTTGAAAGTCTCTCCATCCCACATTTGACCGCAACCTGTGACTGCTTTGGTTACATCTACATCTTGTGCATTTGCAAGACAAAGTACACCGTTAATTATTTTGAGGCTTGCATCGAATTTGAAGCCTCCGCAAAATTTAGCCATTTGTTACCTCCCTATTTAAAATTCTGTAAAGTATTCTCCGTCTACCAATTTCGTTGGATTGCCAGCTTTAACGCATACATAACGCTTTTGTCCATCGGTATAGTAGTAATTCTCATATACTGTCATGCCCGTTGTGAATGTAATCGGCTTGTCTGCCGTTCCTTCTGCGTTTGGGTCAACTTTCTCTATCCATGTGATGGAGCCTTTGGCTGTGGTCTGTGTTGGAACCCATTTGTATCCCGGGCGTGGTGTTACGATTGATGGCTTTTCCTCGATTGTAATACCAACCTCTTTTACGGTTGCGATAAATTTATTCTTTTCGATTATATCACTAATGAGGTTTATTTGCTTTTTAGTTAATGCCATTTGCCACACCTCCATTGATTTCGTCTACAACCGCATCTCTTTGTGCATCTGTTAAATACACTTGAGGTGGGTTTGTAGGATTTTTTCCTGTGATATAATAATATTCTTCGCTTGTAATGTTAGATTTATTATAAATATTAACAATCTTATCAAGAGATATTCTATTGTTGTCATAAAGTCGTTTTAAACTTTTTACTAACACACTCATTTATAGTACCCCACTTTCAATTAGTGATAATGTATATTTATCATTTGCATCATCAGCAAGTATTTGAGCAATTTGTGCATGGTTTTCTTTGTATTCCTCATATGTATATTGACGCTCTGTGTATTCGTACATTTCTGATTGTTCTAATGGCTCGTTTTGCTCGTTTTTTACTTCTGCTTTTTGAACGTTTGTGTGAACATATATTGTATCAACATTCATAATAAGTGGTGCAGATGCTTCTTTTGAGCCAGTGACTTTATCTATATATATCATGTTTTTCTCCTTATAAGTACATCAGGCGGGAACCGGTGCTTGCGAACGACTCATACTCGGCGCTAAACACACGACAGCAAAACACCCCAGCATCGTCACTACTACTCCAACCACCGCAGACATAAGGAAAGTTAAACCCAGAGAGACGAGTGTAATCGGAGTAATATGTGGTTGAACTACCATTCGCAACTTTTGAAACAAAACCACCATTATTTGTTCCTTGTGATTCTGTTGTATAGCCATTTAAGCTATCAGTAGTACCACTACTTACATTATATTCCCATGCGCTTGCACTTTTGTTTACACCAAAATTATCAGTTGTAGTAAGCAGGTTTCTGTTACTATCACAATATAGACCACTGATAAATTGATATACATTCCCCCATAAATCTTCAAGTCCAAATAATTTAACTCTATCTATACCGCTGTTTGGATTACCATAACACATACCATTTGTATTTGTGACACCAGTGTTTTGTTTTGTTGAACCATTTACATAACCTTTGCCCAAAGCTGCCTGTGAATTTAAATTACCATATTTCATTACATATAATGCTTGCACATAAGTCCATTGATAAAAAGCCATAATTTCATAACCAGAGCCACGATTATGTGCATAATTGATAAAATTTTCAAGCGATGTATTTACAAGTGGCACAGACCCACTATTACTACCCAGCTTACTACTTGAACCTGTGGCACTATATGCACCAAGATAGAAATAATCTTTCTGTACATTACCACGTTTATGAGCTAAATACTGGAAATTATTATCATTCTTCGCACTGGTAAGTTTAATCGTGATAACTTTGCCACTTGTGCTAATGTCTAAGCCCATTCTAGGAAACTCAATCATTACATCATAGTTGGTATCGGTGATTGGTGCAGGTGTTCCGTTTTCATACTTTGTGAAGTCATTTGGATTCAAATAACCCTGCACTACACCATCTTTCATAATACAAGGTTTATAACCAAAGATAGTGTCCCATTCATCACTACCTTTTGTCATACCAACTGCATCATCTGCATAAGTACAACAAGTGAGTGGATTTGAATTACTTTGGTCGATTTTAATTGTATATATTCCTTGTGAAACAGGTGTAACACTTACAATCTGCGATCCATCTGTGTTAATTCCACCACTTGTACTTTTCGGAAATACAGAAATGTAATATGTAACCCCATTCGTCAATCCAGTAACCGTAAGCGGAATGCTTGCATGTTGGTTTCTAGTTGTTTCAACGACTGCTACTGTTCCGTCTGTTGCGCTCGTTGGTGCAGAACCAGCTTTATAACGTACTACAGTCTCTTTCCATGTATAATTGCCACCTTGAGCCGCTGGGTCAGTCCATGTTAATTTAAATAGCTTATTTCCTTTTGTAGCTACAATATTTGTGCATGGTGGTGGAGCGATTGATGGGTTGGCTCCTGTACAACTATTCGTCCATCCTTGTGCCATGTTAATTCTCCTTCGTCAATATAATGTTCGGAATTGTAATAGTTCCACTTGGTTTATTCTTGCACCAAATTGTTACAATCCCATTTCCACTTATCGCACCAATGTAATTGCCACTTTCTTGCTCTGATGGGGCAAAGTTGACAAGTGGAATATAATCTGCTGTCGCGTCTGTTACTGTTAAATTCGCCTTAAATTGGTAATCACTATAAGTTGTTGTGTCGCTAACCCATGCAGAGAGCGGACAAGATACATTTGTAACAACTTTAATATCTGGGATAGATGTTGTGTTTGGTATGGCATCTACATCAGATGCGGTAAGTGTGACTGCGCCTGTTTTGTTGTTAACAGATGTAACTGGAGCAGAAGTCAAGAAGCCAGAGTCATTGGTAAGTTGTGAGGTTGCAGTTGGAATAATAACATTATCATCCGATTGATAATGCCATTCATTTGATGATGAAACGGTCAAAGTATGCCACGAGACTTTGTTTTGTAGATGGTTGCCCGAAAATATACTACTACTAAATTGAATACCGTTGGAGGTTATTAACTTCAAGTGAATTAAATAAAAGTCAGCAAACATACAATATACATCATATCCGCTATTATAAGCATTGGTAATTTCTTCAAATGTTTTGTTTGCACTTAAACCAGTGCTTGTAGTTCTAACATTGACAACAAAGGTAGGTTTATATGTACTTTCTAAAGCCCCTACATCACTAGCTGTCAACGTAATGTCTGCGTCTAACGCTTTATTGTTAATCTTTCTAGTATTCGGTACATAAGTATCTTGTAAAGTTGCAAGCGCACCTTTAACCGCTGTCATATCGGTTTTAAGTGTGCTTGTATCGGTCTGCAAACTCTCAATGTCCGATTCGGCCAGAGCTATATTATCTTCGTTTGTATTGATACGAGTGGATAATGCCGTATCAGCATCATCCACATATTCTCTTGTTGTTAAATCTTTGGGGTCTTGAATTGTTCCTAAATATTTCATAGGCTTGACCTCCTTTTTATAATGTTGTTACCACAATCTTTACTACATAAGTAACCGCTTTAGCAAGTGAGGCTGTTACTTTTGAGTCTTTTATAATTGAGTCTACAACAACCTCTTCCCCTGTTGTCGCATTTGTCGCAACAATAGAGAGGACTTCTTTATCTCCAATTTGGATTGCAACGCTCGTTGCACCAACGGCAATATTCCCACTAACTTTTGTGATTGCTTTTGTTTTGAGTGTCGCAATATCAGTAAGCGAAGCTGTGAATTTTTCGTGGTCTTCGGCACTCATAAGTCCACTCACGCTATCGGTAGCAACGGTTGAAGGAATCGTAACCTCGTGTTCACCTGCAACAGTTAATCTACCATATTGGTCTACGGTAAAGCTAGGCACTTTGAACTTCGCCCCAAAAGCAGGGGTTTGTGCGGTTGAATCACCATATCCACCTGTTGTGACACCACTATTTTCGAGTGCAATTTCTCTACTTGCTCCTGTGCCAGTTACACTAATCGGGGAATCGCCAGTAAGTTCCGTAATTGCGCCATCAATATTAGTTTGCACAATATCCCAATCGGAATTTTGGTTACCCGTACCTTTTCTTGCTACAACAGCAATCATCAAATCGCCAACTTCACACTTTTGCCCTACATAAGTGCCTGCTGTGGCAATCATATAGAGCCAACCAACATCATAAGTGGTCGGAATATCATCTACAGAGTTAATTGTGCCCTTGTAGACAATTCCTTGACTAGCTGAGATAATTGCGTCAACATAAGCCTTAATGACCTTGTTTTGAACCGCGTTTGTGCTAGTTGCGGACATCTCAGTATCAACTGTTGGCTTGTCTGTTAAATCATTAAAACTACCGCTAAAGTCAGATGTGCCTGCACCGATATTGACTCTAGCTTGGGTCTTTTGTTCGTTCGTTAAAGTTTGAGCCGTATATTTAACTGCATTTGTAGTGACTGCGCCACTTTGCCCATCTACACTTGTAACAGGTGTAATCGTGTTCTTACCTAAAGTAATAACGCCATTCTCAATTTTAGCATCCACAATGCCATAACCCGCAAGTGTGGTTGGGGTATCCAATACACCACTCCACTCAACGCTATCGGCAACTCCACCCCCTGTTGTAGACAACGTACCCTCGGCACTAATTTGTAAGCCACCGCCTACTTTAATACCACCAAGCGTAGTAGAGCTTGCGATAGGAAGTTCATAAATCCCACCAACAGGTTTCCATTCTGTGCCATTGTGTTGGTATAAGAGCTTATCGGTCGTATTGAAATAGAGTTGACCCGCTTTCCCATTCGCAGGTGGTGCGGCAAGATTTTGGATAACCGCATTTTGCAGCTCGTTTTGCACTAAATCAATAGGAACTAAAAATTTCATAAATTTGCCCTCCTTCTAGTTTAAGTAGCACGTTCCAGAAAACGCTGCACTAAACTGTATTGTCAAATTCTCTTTGTCTAAATATGTAACCTCGCCCATAACTTGCGTCCCAGCAGAATCCACCACCGTACAACTTGGGAACTTGTTGAGGGGGTGTTTAATCGTCCATAAATCGAGAGGGGTTTTCTGCTCATATGTAAAGGTTTCGGGATTGTTCTCCCCATACAAATATAAATCTTTTGAGGTCTTATCACCGATCAATTTTACGCCATTGATAGAAGGTTTGTTATTGAGGTCGTTATAATTTGAACTATCTATTGTTTGGGCAACGTTAGGTGTAACCAAAGCAATAGAGCCATCAATCGAGGCAATTTCCATGTTAATTTCCATCATATCACCTCTTTATCAATAACCCTCACAACACGAATCTCATACTCAAGTGTGCCGATTATTTTGTCTGTTGATTCGTTTTTTGCACGAAGTTGTATTGAAATATTTTTATCCATTGTGAGCGTTTGTTCTTGTGTAAAAGTACACATAATCGCACACCCACAATCAGTTTGTGTAATTGTTAAATCTTCGTTCGTTAAGACGAAGTATTTGTTGACGCCTGTTTTGACCGCAATACGCACATTGTAGCCTTGCGATAAATCATAGTCAACATTCAAAGTTAAAACAGGAGTTGTACCTTGCACGATTACAAGTGGCTTATCAACCTTGTAGCAATCGCTTTGACATCTCATATTATACCTCCTTTCTAACTAGCTATAAAATATTATTGTCAATATATATAGTATGTAACTTAAAGTATATTAGATTCTACAAGAGACAATACAAGGTTATCTCTAATTTCATTTACAATTTTTTGTGGAACACCTCTATATTCTTCAACAGGTGCATCTTCGTATTCAATCGAAAATCCATCGGTCGGGGTGTATTTTACAAACCCTCGTTTTCCCTCTTTTCGTTCAACAACAGGATATGATTCTACAAGAAACCCTGTCTCTTTAAGTTGTTCCTCTGTCTTGATAGTCCCATCTTCGTTTTTTATTCCATATTGTTCATCAAATGGTCTATAATGGGTCATAACAACTCTATTTGTATCCTTATTCGTTTGTATATAAACCATAAGTCCTCCTATCCCATTTTAAGTGCAATATATCCATTCCCTGCGTTGCCATTGATAGCTTTTACAACAACACTATCCCCAACAGCTAGTGTATCTGAACTTTTGTTTTTTAGTCCAGTGTATGGTTTATCGCCACCTGCAATTTGAACTGTATAATTTTGCCCATTTATTGAAAGAATTGTGCCATACATAATAGTCTCAACATTATTTTCTTTTAATATTCTACTGCATTCGGAAGCCGCAATTTTCTTCATTATTTTTATCAATGTACTCATCTCATCTTGTGTAAACATCTTGCCACCTCCTTTTAGCTTGGGTAATATGGCAATGTCGCTATATTTGTGCAATCTATTGTCATGTTTGAGTGAATAGATAATGGTATAGAAATAGATTGAATGATAAATCTATTGTCAAAGTAATTAAAGAAATCATCTGTTATCGCAATACAATTATTCACATCTAAGTGTATCATAAATGCACTACTAATTTGTACAGTTTGTTGTACGATTGATAACTTGTTTAACTCATAATCAGCTCTATCTTGGGCAAGTGTTTGAGTGTAGATATTGCTGTCCTCTAAGTAATAATTTTTTATACCTATTAAATCTACTCTCGTTTGGCTTCTTGGATTAGTATTTTCTGACACAGCTATGTAAAGTCCACCATCAGAATTTACATTTGCGCCAACTACTGTTACTCGATTACGAACATCGGTGAAATCATAATTTATATGACCCGAAAGATACTCATACTCGGTATCTTTGAATATCCATAAGGTTGGTTTATTTACTTGTGAAATATCCTTAATGCCACTCTGAATTACCAAATTACCATTTGTATTATAATAAATATCGCAAGCAATCATATTTGCTAATTCAATCAACATGTCACCGTAGGATTCATTAGCAGATTTTGACAAAGTATAAACAGTGGATTCATTGATAAGCGATGGGTCAAAGAAAATGGTCTTCAAATCAATCGGAACACCATTCCCATTATCTTGAAGTAAGGTATCTACAATTATATTATAAATCTTCTCTCCTGCATCAATCTCATAGGTCGCATCAAGAGTTCCACCAAGAGTTCCGTCTAGCAAAGCGAACTTATCATAACATTGTATATCAATTATTTTTCTTGCGTCTTCTCTTGTTATTTGTGGAGTACCGATAACGAATATCCCCGCGCTATTCCATACAACATCTCCGTTAGCCATTTCCATACCTAAATCTAATTGAAATTTTGTATTTACCCAAATTTTACTGTTAATACCATTCGGCGTAAATACTCCGCTCTCATTGTTGAGAGTAAAATTAAGGCTTCTTCTTTGACCTTGTGCATATTGAATTTGTAAACTTCCAGATCCTTGAATAAGATACTCGCTTATATCCTCTCTAAAAGATTCGTCTGGATATAACAAGCTCAATCGAAATCTAGGGCGAATAGCTTGCTCTTTTACGATTTTAATATATTGTTGTGGAGGCATTTGGTTGAAATTTATATTCGCCATATTACCCTCCTATTACATTAACAGATTGAATATCATTTAATTGAACAAAATTGAATGATACTTGTGTAATTTGTTCTACGGACTCATCAATATACCGCATATTGTTACCCATCGTAGACACAACCCAACCATTTCCTTTTCTATCTCTTAGCAGTTTTGGCGTTGGTTGTGCTATAAAATCAACAAACCTATTATATTGTTCAACTGTGTCAACATATCTACCATCTTTTATATTGTTAAGGAATGCAGTAATAGAACTTGATAAATAGTTCTTTTTTCCGCTTGAAATTTTAGGGAATTGAGTAAAATTTTCAACTATATACTTATCTATATTTTGGTCGAAGCCACTAGATGTAAGCATAGTATCGAATAACCAAATATTGTCACTATCAGCATAGTATAATCCGTTTGTTCCGGAATCATTTAATCCAACAATAGACCAATTCCACCAAGATGCTTTTACAAAATCCTTTTGTTCAAGTGGGGCTGAAATATAGTTTTCTGTCTCTGCAAAAATTGTATATTGATATTCATCGTTATTTAATACATTAAAATCAGATACTTTATATTGAGCCGCCGGAACCTTAGCAACAAAAGTAAAGACAGAATCATCGGGTTTTCTTTTGTATATTTGCCAAGCTATAACATTATCAGATAATCCCACCACATTTCCACCATTTATATCAGAGTTAAATGGAGCAAGCATAAGTGTTGTATCGTCCCATTGTGGCGAATAAGTATAAGCTGACACAGTATCTATTTCAGACTGCTCTGCCATATAATTTTTTATCCAAACATAATCTACAATAGAATTGCCATAAAGAGTTGCTTTGTTATATGAAAGTTGCATGTCTTACGCCTCCTCTATCGTTGCTGTAAAAGCATCTGTTGTGATGGTGCGAGATGCTGTAACGGATGTATCTATAAAACGCGCAGATGATGGATATGAAGAATAATACACATGTCCATACTCGTCTAGCACATAAGAGAACATATTTTGGCACTTTAACACAATATCTTCATTGTCGGCAGCTTTAATCTTATATATATATCCTGCAATATTGGCACTCATAGTAAATACAAACTTATCCCAAATAAGAGTGCCAGAACTTGTACCTATTGTATATTTCTTTTGCCAAATATTTGTATCTGATACTGGTTGTATGCTTTCAGTATGTCTAAAAATAGCAGTCCAATTTTGATTTGTATCTTGTATTGCCATTGTAAATTTTCTTGCACCAGAACCAGAATATTGCACGTCATATGTTAACCCTACTATTGTAGTTGTTCCAACACTACCGCTTGTTCCATACCAAGGATAAGAATAAGTTCCTTCTGATAGAAGAGAACCATCGTCAATACTATAACTTGTTATTAAAACACTAGAAGCATATGAATAACATAAGTAAATATCTCCAACATTTACACGTCCGGCGGTTGAATCATATGAAGTCGAATTTCTCATTATTGTGCCTTTTTCAAAGCCATGAGTCCCAGATATACCCTTTTTAAAAGCGACACTTCCTGTTTGAGTGTCTATACAAACGATAACAGGAGACCCACTTGTTAATGGTATAACAGTGAATACAATCGCACTATCATTTATGTTCTTAAAAACGTCAAATTTTTGTAATGAACCAGTTTCGTATTTTATAGCAGATAAATCTGTTCCATTTTTTATAATTACTATATAATTATCACCTTGACTCTGGTCTGAAGAGTTCATTTGGGCTGTTATAATATATAGTTCATCTCTACCAGCGAGATTGTTATAAATAGGTACAACATCTACACTGGTACTCATTGTACCGTCAGAACTTACTACGATATATTGTGATAAATCGAATGTTGCTATTATTTCGTTGCTTGTTTTATTGATACAATATACAAGTTTATCGTCATTAACATAGCAATATACTAAAAATTTTCCAAAATAACAATAGTTAAACGGTTTAGGATATGGCGATTCAAATGATTCTGGAGAAACTATTCCAGAAATAGCAGTTTCTTTTATTTTCAAATTACTAAAACTTGTAATGTCATATTCAATTCCATAATCATCATCAAGTAAAAATGCGACACTTTTATTTGCGCTCTCATCGAATGAATTAAAACTTCCATTGACATTAAAAAGTGTGGTGCCAGTCCTGATATTTGAACTAATTAAGTTTTTATCTCCATAAATTGTTAAATCTTTATCTAATAATGTATCTTTTGGTATAATTTGATTATTTGTACTAGGAGTAATACTTTCTATATTTAATGGATTTCCACTTTGACCGCCTATCATTCCATACGCATTTGCCATAATATTACCTCCTATCTTTGAATTGATGTTATTTTATATACAGAATAGCCTCCATCAATATATAAGTATGCAGTCCCTATCCCACCTACATTCTGAACTGCAACAGCAGAACCACTGATTCCGAATATTGAAACGCCCAATTTTATATTTTTAGAGACCAAATTAGCATCCCCTTTAACAATCGTTTCCTCATCAAAATATGTGTCAGCAGGAATTACGATATTATTTGTAGTAGGTATAATTGGGTTGCTCCCCGTATAATAATCTCCACCAAGACCACCTACAAGACTATAAGCATCTGCCATATTTATGCACCTACCTTAATCTTAATAATGTTGACAACGATATTTGTAGTAGGAGTCTTAGTACAATTAAAAGTGATAGAGTTTGTTATCGTCACATTGTTTGGATAAATACCAGCTTTTGCATATGCCTCAAAATTATTAGGACTCGGGAATGTTAAATAAACATATCCAGTTGTTTCCAATCCTACCACTTGGATTGTTTGCGTATTCCCACTCCATCTATTAGAGGACAATGTTCCAGTTAAAATACTTGAAGTTGCATTAAATATTGCAGTATCTATTTTATCAGAATTAGAATTTATAATATCAACACTTACAATCGAATCGCCATCTGGTTTTTCTAAATTATAATGACTCGTAAATGTAGCCATAAAATCACCTCCTATATCTTGTTGTACCTAAGTTCATTCCAAGTATAACTCCTTAAATCATTCCAAGTATAATTTCTCAAATCGTTCCAAGTAGTAGCCATAATTTCAAGAGCTGTTATTATTACTTCATTTGGCAATAATGCTATCTTGAACCAATAATCAGATATATCACCGCTCAATGGTTGCATTTGAACAGTTTCTTGCTTATTTATATCTCCATTGGAAATCTCATATATAAAAGAGCCACCTTGATATGACAGTTGGTATAAAGCATTGGTATAGTTTGTTGCTTCCATATCCTCATTTATATCGTCCCATAGATATCTAAGGTTTGTACCAGTATTGTTATAAATAACATCGTTTCTAGGACTTACACCAGTAGTATCCCATGTATTAGTTGATATGGCAGTATAAATAAGTTTTGTTGTTGTATTGTAATATTTGTCGCCTGCTTTTGCAGACACTGGTGCGTTTGAACTCATTGCAACCAAATCAATATATTCGCCCTCTTGCTTATAAATTATTCCACTAAAGTTATCATCTGTAGTGTGCCAATTTATAAAAGTCGTAGACTCATATGGAATATATAAAGGTGATTGTGTTGAACCAATATTCCAAATTATATTTGTTCCATCGGCGATTCTTACACTATTGCCACCAATATAAGGTTCATTTGTGAGAAAATCATATTGTGGTGATTGGGCAATTTCAGATATTGCCTCGCCTCTATTTATCAATAATGGAGACCACATCAAGTCTATTGCATCATTCTCGCAGTTTACTATAGCTGTTGGTGGATTATCAATTTGTGGTTGAGCATATTGAACATCAAACCATATTGTAGGTTGATTCAAAATAACTCCATCTTGATTTTCTAACACTAAGCTAACACCATATCTTTCACTATTGATGAAACCATCAAAAGTATATTCTATTACACCTGCACTAATTTCGCCACTTCTATTTATAATCTCGCCTAACCGATTATAAATTATCCATTCAAAATATTTATAACCAATATTCTCGTTTTGCTCATAAGTAGCTTTAAATGTATAAGATTTGCTATCTATGATACTTGGAATTACAGATAGAGTAAGAGTGGGATTCGTCCTAGCTTTAAAATAATAACTTGTAGAAGTTACATTATTATTATAGATATTATAACTTGCATTATTATTTGCATACTGATATAAAGATGGATTTGTCACAACATAAACTTTTCCATCTTCCTCACCCATGTCAGTAATTAACCCACGATACGCTCCAATCTGCATATACATACCAGTTTTTACAAATTGATTTGGTCTAATATAAATGTGTTGATTAGCAGTTGTCCCAATGCCTTGGCAAGTTCCATAAGTTATCCAAATATCTGCTATTTCTGTATATAAAGTAACACTCCATAAATAATCAACTCCATTTACTAATCCTACTGTCGATGGAACAGTAAATAATAAAACATCGCCCGAATACAATGGTTTTGGTAATGTAATTATATCAGATTGATATATACTTTCTCCACTATCTGTCGTAATTACATACTTATACGATGTGACTTTTGTTCCACCATCGGCATTTATGTAACATGAAAATTCATTTGTTTGTTTTCCATCTATATCTGATAAATATGGTGATGGATAGGACGGTTGGTATAACATATACCATTTCCTCCTTTCTAAAAAGAATATCCCCTGTCGAAACAGGGGATTCTATATTAACCCCGAACAATAGCAAGGTTTTGTAATTGTCTCACAAAATCTTTTGCGTTGTCGGATTGTACGGTAAGATTTTGAATTGTAATGGAGTGGTCGTTTGTAATCACAGACGATTGCGCACCCATTAGATTCTTTGGATTGATTCTACCCCAATCCATAAGGTTCTTCGTTAAGTCAGCAGGAATAATGCCTGTTCCCTTCTTTAGAAAATCATAGTTCCCTGTAGGTGGAATCATAAGCTCGTCACCAAGCTCATTGACATTATAAACACCTGTCTTTGGAAGAGAAAGCGAACCCGAAGCCTTTTTACCTGCTTTTTTAAGTGGGTCAGCAGTGCCAGCTTTAACTTTTTTCTTTGAGGTCTTGGTACTAGAAGCTCTATAATGTAAATTACCTTGTGCATCATACCAAACTTCTACGTCATATCCCTCAGCACGTCTTTGGTCGATATTGGCTTGAACTGCACGATTGCGGATTTCTTGTGCCGACATGGTTTCTTGGTAATAGTAAGTTGCATCTGTTGTTTTCGTAGATGCAGGCTTCCATTCCGGAACAACCATGTTATTTGCATTATTGAGGGATAAATTTGCTAAGTCAAGTTCCTTTTGTGCTGCATTAACAGCTTGGATTGCCGCAATAACCTCTTGTGTACCACTAATGTACGAGTTCTTCCAATTCGTAAAGTTTTGTGTTCGACCTTGGAAAATGGCTTGTTCGATAGTCATACCAAGTTCCGCTTCAATATTGTAGCGGTTGAGAGCCTTTGTTTGCTCGTCAATTACATCTTGGTATGCCTTCTTTTCATCTTCCTTTTTCTTAATCAAAGCCTCAAGAGCCTTAATTTGTTCTTGAATTGCTTGCTTTTCTTTTTCACGCTTTCGAGCAGTATCAAAGTCATCGAGTGCGGTTTGAGCGTCTTTTACTTTTTTAGGATCAGCAGTCCATCAATCTGTTACTTTTATGACCTATAAAATAGGCGAGTAGGTATTTCTACCTACTTCTCACATTTCTTATTTGATTATAGTGTGAGTTCAGACTGTATCTTTATCTCTAAGAGATAGCGGGTTGCCTTATATTGTTACCAATATAAGAACTACAGTCGTTACGGATTTTTAGCATATGCTAAATCTTTCCTCGGTCTTGAATGTCTCCATCTTTTAACCGATATACCCATCTGTTTCAATACATGTCGCCATGTAAAGGGGCATGTTAGTCTACCCAACCTAAACTGCTGTCATATACTCTAACCGTCTTTTGTTTTTTGGCTTCTTCAAGCGCATTAACTAACTTAATACGTTCAGCTTGTTTATCAAGAGCATCGTTTTGCTCATCCATAAGGTCAAGTTGTTCATTAAGTTTTTCAATTTGCTCGTTATAGCCATCTATCGTTTTGTCGATAGCTTCTGTTTGCTCGTCTGCATAGAATTGCAAGGCTGATATGAACGCATTGGCTCTATCTTGCCTCTTTTGAGCCTCTTCTAACTTCTTTTGGGCGGCTTCAACTGCGGCTTCGGCTGCTTCAATCGCTGCTTGCTTAAGAGCCTTGGCAACCTCGTTCTTTGATGCATAAGCCGCATCTACAAGTGCATTACGAGTCACCTTAACCATTGACTTGTCTAATGCACCCGACTTAACAGATTGTCTTATAGATTTTTCGGACTTCTTTTGAGCTTCGTCTACCTTCTTTTGGTATTGCTCGGCTGTTAGTTGTCCGCTTTCATATTGTTTTTTAAGATTATCAAAGAGAGCAGTATAGCCCTTTTTAATATAATCTCTATAACTATCAAAGTCTATTTTACCATTCTTATAGAACTTTTTAGCGTACTTCCAAAGCTCATTATAATACTTTTCACCATCAATTTGACCCTCTTTATAACGATATTCAATCTCGCTAAAGATGTCCTTAACAGCGGTCGTATTATATTGCTTATATGTGTCAAGCATAGATTTTGCGTCACTTGCATAATCCGAACCCATTTTCTTGAGCTTGTTATAATAAGATTTACCGCGCTTTTGCACATTGGAATAATATTCAGATGCGCTTATTTCACCCTTTTGATATGCGTCCTTTTGAGCCTTTTGGTATTCCTCAAGGCGTTTCTTGTAGATGGAGAGGTAATCTTTCTTTTCTTTCTTGCCCTTTCCATCTCCACCACCTCCACCACCACTAACGCCTTTGTTATAAACCTTAATTTTGTTAAGTTCAGCAATCGCCTTTTGAGATGTTGCAATTACATTTTCCCATTTATCTTTAGATTTACTTGCGACATCTTCTACTAAAGCATCTGGTGACTTTAACTTTGTTTTTGAGAACATATCGCTAGATACATTCTTCATCAACTTACTTGTAGTAGGCGATGAAGCCGACATAACTTTAGCAAGTTGTTCTCTAGCTTTTATCTCATTTTCTGTTTGAGCGATTACTGATTCTGCCTCTGCAATGATTGCTTTTTGTGTTGCAATCGCAGAATCTTTTGCGGCTTGTGATGTAAAGTAATAAGTTCCACCAATCTTTTGAAGTGAGGACTTATAAACACTATAAATACTTTGTGAAGATTTATAAACACCATTGAGTTTCCCTACATCTTCTTTTAACCCCTTTAATGCCTCACGATGGGTTTCAAGCGAAGAATTTATGCCATTGTACCCATCTAAGACTTTCTTGAGTGCATTATAATTATTTTGTTGCTCCGAAGTCAACGTTATATTGTTGTCTATCATCGCTTGTAAAGCATTATAATATTTCTCAAGCTGTGATATATCACCTACTTGCTTTTGGAAGTTTGATATGGTGATTTTTCCTTGATTATATTGATTGATGAGTTTATTAAGGCTCTCAATTTCCTCGTTAAGAGCCTCTTGACCCGTTACGGTTTTATAACGTGTCCCTTGTTCGCCTTCATATGCCTTTTTTGCCTCTATTAAGTTTAAGTAAGCATTGGCAACCTTACCTAAATCATCAGATGTTTTAGCAATATGTTGGTTGTAAAGTTCTTTAAACTTACCAGTTAAAACACCAACAGCAGCACCTAAACCGAGGAATACCGCAGCATATGGCGCGATAGAAGCCAACGCAGGAGCTAAACCTGCAATGGTTGCGCCAAGACCTTCCGTTTTAATAAGACTAAATAGCGCACCAATATCTCCAAGCCTACTAACAATTTTCTTTAGTACAGATAGAAAATCTTTAGCAGAACCGATTGCACCAGAAAATAGACTACCTGCAATTTTGAACCCCTTGATTATAAGAAGGGCTTTGGCTATTTTTGTAATTGTGCTAATAGCCTCTTCGTTTTCTGCTAAAGAACGAAGCGCAGAATTAACTCTGTCTAATAAATCTCCAATAGCTTCTGAATTTGCAAAAGCTAAAACTAATTCAGCCCAAGAATCTTTAATTGCTTTAATCTTCTTGTTAAGATTCTCCATCGCACGAGCGTTTTCGTCTAATGCAGAATTTTCTGAATTGAGAGCAATTTGATGAGCCTCTTGTACTTGTGCGAAATTAGAAAGAGCAGCCGCCAAATTTTGCGTCTGATTTGCGCCTGCTTGGATATTAAGATAATAAAGTTGTTCGTCTTTGGTCAATGTATTCCAAATTTTAGATACATCTGTGAGTGTGTCGTAAAGTTTGCGTTGTTGACCTTCTTCGTTCTTTATTTCAATGTCGTGGTCTTTATACCACTTTGATAATTTTTGACCTGTTGAAGACGTCTCGTCGATAATTTGGTTGTAGCGGGATTGGATCGAAATCAAGCCACGTGCGGCTTTAGAACCACTACGAGTGATTTCTACTATACCAGTCATCAAGCTGAGGGTGTCTTCATACGTATTTCCACCTGCGGCTAATGCAGCAGATGCTTTGCCGATATTTGTCGCAAGGTCTGCTGACGAAACGGCTGTACGGTTTGACTTTGTATTACTTTAAGTTCGTTATTCTTAAAGTGATTATTTTATGACTTTAAATCCTTTCTCTAAATAGTGCTTTGGTGTTGGATTTTTTCCTTTAATCCACGCATTCACAGTTGGAGGTTTTTCTCCTATATATTCTGCCAATCTTCTTTGATTATAAAAAACAATTCCATCATATTCAACTATTGGAAATTCTCTTTCTTCTTTTACTTCGAGTTTTATGTTTTCTTTATCCTTATATCTTAATCCTTTTTCTATAATTTCTTTTGGAACTTTTTTCTTTCCTTTTAACCAATTGCAAACTAAAGCACATGAAACATTTAATTCTTTTGCCAACTCTTTTTGTGACGAATATTCTTTTCCATCATAAATAATAATATCCTTCCAAGGTTTTTCTTGAGGGTATATAATTGAGACATCTTGATCTTTATAATGTAACCCCTTTTCATACCATTCAATAGGCATTCCTTTGGTTCCATTTAACCAACAATTAACAGCTCCTTTAACGTCATTTTTTTCTTTAAATTCAGTTAAGCTCGCGTATTCTATCCCATCACATACAACTTGTTTAGAATTACAACATAAATACCCTATGCGACCTGTATAATATTCAGACATTTTTCTTCTTTGTTCTTCTGAAACAACCCTACCAAGAGTACCTTCTCCCCCATCGGTCATATTATATCCATAATCATCGCCATATCGCTTGCAATTTGTTTTATACTTGGCTATTAAATAGATTTCAAGCTCTTGAGCCTCTTTCTTTGTCAAGTCTTGATATAAAATTTTATGTTCAATATTCTCCCAACCATATTTTTGTATTGCAGAATAAATAACGGGTTGATGGTCTTTATCATATCCTTTTCCGTTTTCCCATCTTTGATTTGGAGTTTTAGAAGTTATTCCAAAATATTTCTTTCCGTTAGGAAAAATATGAACATATACTATATATTTTTTACCCATTCTTTTTATTATCATAAAATAATCGCTATATATTTCTATATAGAATAGACTATATCATACTTTTATAAAAAAGCTAGGGCGCTTCCATTTAATAGATTTACATAAGACTAATATCATCTTAATACTAACCACTTGGCTGTACTCTACTCACTTCATCCGCTTATGCGTCTTATTCTAATTCAATCAAAAATAAATGGACTATGTTCAACAATAAACTTTGAATCTGGCGTAACATCTTGCCAAATGCCAACAGGATTAACCTCTTCGGTAAAACGAATTTTACAATCAACAGGTATATTATCAACCGTTTCATCAAAGAAATGTGATTGATAATATCTTTCTCCGACAATATATACTGCCTTATCTCCTTTCTTAAAACCACAATGATTTTTATTAAAGGTGATAATTTCTACTGGACAAGTAAAAATATCATCGTAATATTGTTTTCCTTTAGATTTGATACATTCGACCAATTGATTAAAGTCCTTTTGTTTTTTAGTTGTTACATAGCTTTCTTGATACCCCATAACAATCTCCTTTCTTTTATATTTATATTATATACCTTACAAAAGAAATTGTCAATATGTTTTTGATTAAAATAGTTAAATTTATTATGCTTTCGATAGTCGTTGAACCTTATTCTATATTTCAATAGAATCTTGGATGCGTATGATTACCCAATCTTTAATGATGTTACTATACCAAAGCCATTACACTTTGCCACTATAATGTCACCACTATAGTTTAGTTATTAAAGCTCTAAGGGACTTCCCGCAATTCACCCTATTTAATGAGATCTACAAATTAAACCTCATTGACACTATCAATAATATGTATAGCGTCATCAGCCGTAAGATTAAATGCTTTCATTTGGCTAATAATGAAATTAGCCGCTTCTCCTGCATTTAATTCTTCGTCTGCGATATTTTGGTAAAGCGAGGCGATTCTCGCCAATTGAGCCGAATCTGCTTCGTCGAATCCGCTCTTCTTGAATTCGGTCGCAGCATCAACCATCTCGGCTCGACTTTTACCAACTTCTTGACCCATTTGACCAAGTTTTTTCGTGTATTCATCAAGTGCCTCACCCGACAAATCGCTGACTTTCTTAAATTCGGTCAAAGAATCCTCAAACTCCAGTAACGGTTCTATCGCTTGACCAAAGTTTACAACTACATTCTTTACCGCTTGAAAGATTCCGTTGATAGATTGTATCTTTTTACCCATTGAGTCAAATTTATTGCCCAATGTTTCGACCGTATCAGATGTTTTAGAAATCTCCTTCGTTGCTTTGGAAACTGCACTTGAGGTTTTAGAAATCTCTTGGGAGACCTTGGAAAAAGTAGCATCTACCGTTTTCCCTTTTTCACCAAACTTTTCTAGGATTCTTAAGGTTTCCCCACTCTCCCCTTTGAGCTTGGTTATTTCTTGCGTTGTCTTGGCAACCCCGTCTGCGCCAATTTTTACTTTTGTCGTTTTGCCAACTTCTCTAAGTTGCTTCTTTATATTGTCAATATCGACTTCTGCCTTTAGGTTGAGCTTAAAGTCATTAGCCATATTTATACCTCCTTCCTAGAGAGGTTATCTTTTTAATTCTTCTATAATATCCGAAAAGCTCACTTCGTTATATTTGTACTCGTCATAAATCATACTCGCCACAATGTTAATTGCATCGGCAATATCGTCATCGTTTTGTTTAGAACCAAAACTTTTCCACTCTAAATCAATACCAAAAGCACGATTAACTAGGTCAATGCTCATTTTTTTCTCATAAGCCTTAGTCTTACCCTTGAGCTTTTCTAAGTCCTTTTTATTCCACTTTAAGTCCTTTTTCGCTTGATTGTATTCTTTACTATGTGTTAGGTTGATATTTACCTTGTTCTTCCATGTTTCAACAGGAATAAATTCAACATCAACACCAAACACACCCATAACACCAAGCACAATCCCTTGCAAAGCACCGAGCGTTTTGACTGTTTGAGAATTATTGATAATTGGCGGTACATCTTCAATATACACTTTATCAATATGATTTTCTCGCATAATCTCGCCTAATTTGCCTGCCATATATGTAATCCTATTACGCCAATCTTTTTCTTGTGTGCTAAGTATCTCAATGCACCCATAGTCCACAAGTTCTTTATCACAAAAGATTGCATAACCAGTTTTTTGGGTAGACATATCCAACCCTAAAATCTTCATCCTTTTATTCCTTTCGTACCTTAAAAAGAAAACGCAAAGCCAACTTTACTTACGTCAAGTCCTGCGCTTATACATTCTCGTTGAAAAATGTTTGTTAAGTTTTCATTACACCACTTCTCGAACTCATCCCAAAATGGTCTTGCCTCGATTGCAGGAAAGTTAATATGGGACTCTGATATACCACTATTGATGATATTGTCGAGTTCATTGATTGTTAAGGCTCTACCTTCAACAACTGAACCATGGCTAAATGGTTGATGCCAAGTTAGTGGGAGCATTTGCATAATTGACGCTTCAACAGCACTTCCCCTTAGACCTCTTACCATCTTTGCTTTTGTCTTACCCCATGTATCGTAAAACTCGTGTGTCCTTCCAAATTCGCCACCAAAGCCATTCGTCCAAGTCGCATTATAAGAATACACAGTATGTTCAATAATATCTAGCAATTTATTCAAGGCAACTTCTGTCGTGCTATCTATTGCAATTTTTAACTTGTCATATATAACCGACTTTAGTTCGGTAGTGCTATTTATCGTTTCCATCTTCTTGTTTCTCGCTTTGATTTAAAAACTTCTCGGCAAGTTCGGTTAATTTTGATTCTGTTGGCATAGCTTTTGCAAGGTTATCAAGTTCATTTGTGATTTTGTCGCAAAGTCTAGTAAGTGCAAAATCCATAGATTCATAAACATGAACCTTCTCTTTAATCTCAATAACATAATCGTAAACAAGGCTCAAAATATCGTTCCACAAGCCACTTGCTACAACTGTATCGTAATCAACTTCTTCGTCCTCTGCAATATCGGTACAAGCCGCTAATACACCAAATAAAAGCACAACTTGTCTATTAAATAAATCGTCCTCGGCAAGCATAAGCTCACAAATTTTCTTTTCCTGCTCGATTGTTAAATATGGTGTAACGTTAATATCAAACTTTTCCAAGTAAACATTCTCAGGTCTTTTTAATCCTTTCATTCCTTTTCCTCCATCTTGAAATTCTTTAGAAATGCCTCTAAAATAAACCCCTTATCCATTTCTTTTACCATGCCAAGATACTTTTGTACTTGAAGAGCAACATCTATTGTCACAACTTGTTCGCAAAGTATCGTATTTTCCTCATAATCAAAAAATGGATAATCGGACTTTCTCAAAATATAATGGGTTGGCATTTTAGATTTAGTTTGGCTACTTGTAATTGGCACACATATCGTTGTGGCGCTACAAGCATTTCCTATTGCATTTTGCAATATAAGACAAGGGCGAACCCCATTTTGAACAGAGCCACCCTTGTCCCCCAAATCTACTATATATATCCCCCATTGATTTACGAACTTTCTCATGTTAAATAATTTGTAAAAGCGACCCCACAACTGCTCCACCTATACCCGAAACTGCACAAGTAATAAGTGTTTTCTTTGCATTGTTCCAAGCCTCAACAGGTTGCATCTCTAAGGCGCGGATTCTTCCATCCTCTCTTTCTTGGGTGTCCGCTAATCTTCTTTGTTCGTGAGTCATTTGTTCCATATTGGCTGCCATAACTTCAACGGAAGTTGCCAAACGATTTACATTTTCGCCAAGCTCTTCTAGCTTATCCATTCTGTATGTGAGACTTTTTATATCTTTTTTTAATCCTTGTACGGTAACTTCCATGCTCTCCATAATAACTACCCTCTGTTATACAACTTTTGCAGCACTTAAAGTTCCATCATTGGAAACCTTAATTTGCCACTTTGTTCCATCTGGGGAGGTAATGTAGTGAGCATCAACGTAATTTTTATTTGTAGCCTCTTTCGCATCACTAGGGTCTGGGACTACAATACTATCTGTAACATCTAAGTGGTTAATTACAGCATCGCCATCAACCTTAACGTTCTTAAATGGAACAGCGTTTTCTATCCCTTTGTTCATGGTTAATTCGCCATTTTCGTTGATTGCAAATGAGCTAGAATCAACTGGAATTAACCCACCACAATTTCCTCTAACATTCATCTTGTTTTCCTCCATTTTTCTTTTTAGGAGTAACTTTTGGTTCAAACCCCTTTACATACCATTCGCCATCAACATTCGCAACCTCTACAAATTCCGGTGTATAGTCGTATGGGTTCTTGATGGAGTATACAAAATCGCCAATTTCAACATAAAGTTCTCCATTTATCTCAAAGCGAACTTTGTTCATTCCTGTTGGCACAACTACTTCATCCTTTCCTAGTTTACATTTATCCATTGTATCAAGTGGTTTCCACCGATGTTCATTTTGACACCTTCTTACAAATGGGCAAGTTTCACCGCTTTTACCACAAGTACAAAATTCTTCATATTTCCCAATTTGGCAATATTTACAAAACATGTGCCACCTCATTCAAAATTGAGAGGACAAAAAGATGTCCTCTCAAAAGTTAATCGAATTATTCAACCGTAATACTTGCGTATCCTTCGATTGGGTTCTCATTGCCAGCAGTATCAGTAGCAACAATCTTAATGGTCGCGGTTCCTTTTGCAGAAGCAGTAACTAAGCCCTCTGCGGAAACTGTAGCCGTAGCACTTGGGGTAACTGTATAAGTCATTTTAGTGTTGTCTAACGGCTTCGTGGATAAAGATGCACCATCATTGTATACTCCCCAAAGTTTAAGGGTAGTCGTTTCGGTTGTCTTTAATCTAATGTCAGCATTATCTACTGCGATAGTAGTTAAACCATCATACCAATTTGTACCGTCAATAATCTCTGTAAAGATAGCATAATCATCATCGTCGCTTTGGCAACCCGTAGTCGTTTTATACGGCAAAGCGGTACCAGAGAAGTTCGTGGCAGATGCTCCACCTGCTGTCAATGACATATCAATAGACGGGTCTGGTAAGAATCTAGGAATCTTAACTTCAAGCGTACCAACTCTATAAGATTGAGTAAGGCTAGTTGTGCCTGCTCTAAACAGAGGATATTGAAGAATCATAGTGATTTCTTGCGGAATGATGTTAGTCGGAATTACGAATTGTCTAGCCGCTTCTTTATCTGCACAGAACTTAACACAAACTTCCGAACCCAATTTAAGGTTAGGAACTTTTGCTACTTTGCCCTCAAATGTGAGCTTTTTCCATTCGTCTTTACCGGAATAGCTCCACCAACCTAAAACGCCAAGTCCCTCTAAGGCAACAGGAGTTTCAGTAACAGTGATTTCATTTTCTTTTACAGTAGTGATAGATTCTAATACAATACCATTAGAACCAACAGTAATTGCTGCACCCATCTTTAAGGAAAGGTATTCCAAAGAGAACAAGGCATCGGTTAACGTGGCATTCATAACGGAATCATGGAAGTATTTTCCTAAAATTTTATTACCGAGTCCTCCTCTGATATCTTCACTCGTGATTTCAACACTTAACGAAGATTCAGTATAAGTATCACCACTTACTACTAATTCGCCAGCGGAGTTGATACCCATACCAGTACCAACACCAGCCAAAATATATTTTGCCATAGTAGCTTTTCTCCTTTCATATTATACAGATTGATTAGACTTTGTAAAAGACTCAGCATTTACAAAGACCTCTGAAAATCTTTCTTTGTTTGTTTTATATGCCCAATGTTCGATATCTGGCAATTTCTTGTCCGTCATAGCATGCGCTCTATAATTATGTTCTACAACATAATCAGTTCGCCTTATCGCAATATGGAAAATTTGTTCAACACTTATCATAGTCATATTTGCAACTTGGGATTTTACAATTCCAAGCTCCGACATAACCGATAAAACTTTTTCCTCGAACGTGGGCGGTTTTATGCCTTTGTTGCGCATAGAATAGTATTTTTCTACAATCTCTCGAACGTCATCATTTACAAATTCATCGAAGTAATCATAAATGTTTTGGTAGTGGATATATTTATTGATTGTATCGAAATCAGAAGAATCAAGTTCGCAACCCTTTATCTTGATTTTTAACAACCCATCTATATCAATAAAGTCAATATCATATCCATTCAAATGGAAAATAAGTTCTCCATCTTTTCCTAGTTCATTCCAAAATGCGCCACGCTTTATCCTGTTGTTCTCACAATTTATTTCTTCAACCCCAAAACATAAGCACATAATTGTAATAAACTTTTCTCGCCACCCAATATCATTCAAAATTAACCCGAACAAGAATTGTAAATAACTCATTTGAATAATTTGTATATCTGGTATCCTATTCTTTTGTATATCAAAAACTGTTAAACTAGGCATAAATCTATAATAATCCCTTGATTTTATGGGATAAATCAATAAATCTTTATATGGAATTGGCTCATCAAACGCTCTGTACTTTTCGATAGCTGCGTTAATATCACATACCACAAGTGCTATCTCCTTGTACATCAGCAATTTGTGTAGCCATAATAATTGATGTGCCTGTAAAGGTATAGTTATTGCCTATATTCAAAGTAGAGCGACAAAGCCTAGATAACTCATGGTTGAATTGCAAAGTTCCGACACCTGCTACATCTGCGCCATTTAGCGTTTTCATAAGTTCCATTTCCATCACATCAACCCTTGCACAAGGCACACCTTGATAATCCACTAGGGCATTTTTTGTTCCATATAAGATATCAAATCTATAACAAACCGTAGACAATATAGGATTGTCCGGCAGTGTATCATATCTATAAATCTTTAATATCGTCTTAGAGTCCACAAGCTCGTTTGGCTCAACATTCGTAAGAAAAACATTGTAATTGTGCATATCATCAAAATCCTTACACACCAACGAGAGCTTTTCATCCTCCGTTAAATCATTACGATTCAAAGCATCATATGTATTATATTTTAAGAGCTTGAAAAAATTATCGTTCTTTGCCAACTCTACAACAATTCGATAAGGAATAAATGGGAGGCTAAAGAATTTATTAAATTTACTCATATTCCCACCCCCTAAAATGCACTAGTTAGCATAATCTCAATAGTTTTTTCTATGTTATTGGACGTAAATGTAAGAGTAAGTGGCGTTTGTGAAATCTTCCTAGCAGACAATAACCATGTATTTTCATGCTTGTGCGCAAAACCATAAAAACTACCATCTAATCCACTTGCCACACAAGTAACCTCGTCTTTGAGCGCAACACCATCTTCATAAAGTGTCGCACCAATCGTTACTTGCTTTCCTACTCTTAATGTATTGATATTTGGCTCTACGACAATTTCATAGTATTTATCTGCCAACTCTACTATCTTAATTTCCGTAGCACCATAAATATCCTCGTTGCCCTTTATCCAACACTCGAATTTTGCGACAGAACCGACTTGACCCGTAAGTGTAAACACTCCGTTCTTGTCTATCTTCGCATTTTGATTACAACAATATTCTACTTGCCTATCTACAACCAAACCATTCAACCTAACAACAGGTATCAGTCTTCCAACATACCCATTGACTTGGCTCTCAACACTTGGCTCAAACTCGATTGTATATTGATACAATCCCTTGTTCGCAATATTGTTTTCAATATCATCGTCTGGTTCTTCCATATCGAGGTACATATCCAAGTAGAGCAAATTGCTCGCTAAGTTAGCTTTTACTCCCTCATTGAGCATATTTTGATACGCCACCAATTTGAATGGTTGCTTGTTAAAAATAAACCTTGTGTTCTTTGGAATATATCTTGTAATATTATCACCTTGACACATAACAGTTATATGACCATTAGCCGTAATAACTTCTTTATCTTTAAGTTGTTGAGGTGATTCTAATATATATTCGACAATACAAGGATACTCATATACCTTACCATTTATCTTATCAACCCAACGCATCATATTATTGCAACGCCGAATTGTAACATTATTAGATACCGAACCAAGTTCGCTTGTATTGACTACAAGCCAATAATCGTCATCATATTGATACATAAGCCCTTTTGGTGCTTTATGAGTCAAATCTTGGAACGAAAAAATCTTAAAGTCATCGTCTTGCTTAAATCCTGTTCCCATTTCAATAGCATAGTCAATATGCACATCAATGTAATGGTACTTATTGCTCCCGATTCCATCTTGCTCTTGTACACAATCTAGCACTTGTGTTGTATTGTCCCATTGAGAATCAACACTCGCTTGCATGAGTCCACGATATTCCGAGTCGGGGTCTTTTGCCATATTGTTTAAATAATTTTGATAAAACTTTAACGCCATTAGACCACCTCCTCTAATCTGCGCTCAATTTCATTAGTTACATGGAACACAACTTGCTTCACATCTTCATGTGTTGCTTTTGCCTCCATATTAAAAAGTCCATTGAGCAAAATTAAACTATCGAGAACCGCATCGGACGATTGTTGGCTTGAAAGCGCAATAATGGCTCGCTTTAGACAAGATTGATAATCTTTAATTCCCTCTTTGCCGTCTTGGTAATTCTCATACGAGCATAGCACCTTATAGCAAGTATTTATTAAAATTTGTTTTTTTGTCCTTCTCATACCAAAGCCCCCTAAAGCATAAAATTTAAGGGGGAAGTTGGAATAAGGTCTATTTCATAATCAACAATATCTTGATTATATTTTTCTCTAAGCCTATCAAGGTATTCTGACTTTTCCTTTAAGTTGTTCGCTTCGGAATGTGCCTTAAATTCTTTGTTACTCAAATGACCTTGGAATTGCGTCACATCATTTACTTTCTTAGCAAACCAATTATACACCATGATAGACGATAAAATATTTATTTCTTTATTGCTCAAGTCTTGGATAAAAGACATGGATTTCTCTCCATTCTCGTCCACGATTTCGCCATAAGACAAGTCCGTATTGCAAGAAGTAAAATCTGGTACAGAACGCTCCAGTATACCTTGCAATTCTAGCAAAAAGGATTCATAATCCTCTTGAGCCAATTTATTCAGTTTATAATCTTCGATAAGCACTAACGCTCTATCGTAAACTGCTTCAAAGGGCGTTCCCATATACTACTTACCTCTCTGTCTTTATTGAGCCTCTACTTCCTCAACTTTTTCTATACCAAAATAATCAATTCCGCTGATTTTTCCAAGTTCCATTAAAATGTTTGCATCAATTTCCAAGCCCATCAAACGACCATCGACAATCATAGAGTCGATTATCTTTTTTTGTGCATCTGGTGCATTTTGGTAAATATCCACAACGTCTTTTGCGTTCTTTGATAAAACTGTTTTGAGTTGTCTATCATCAAGGATCGTTTGATAAGCGTCCTCTAAATCATTTTCCTCTACAAAATCGTTGTCTGCGATATAAAAGATTCCCTCTCTTGCAGACTTAGGCATGTTAGAAATAATAATTCTAGCTTCTGCATCGGTAACACTTACACTATCGAATTGCTTATCAATACGAATAATGCGAGAACCTTGAAGAGTTAAACCACCTGCAACTAAGCTAATGATTTTAACCATCTTTTTCTTTCTCTTTGGCTCTGTTTGCTCAACACTAACATTGGCTTGCGCTCTCATAAGCACTTCGAGTTGCGCTTGTAAATTTGCAATTTGTTCAGCTTGTTCTTTGAGCTTTTGGTTATCGTTGAGTTCAATAGGAGCAACCTCTTTTTCAACATTTTCAGTTGTAACTTTTTCGGTTGTAGTTTGCTCAATAATTTCTTTTTTTGGTCTACCTGCCATATCCTTTTATTCCTTTCTTATTCCATATAGAATAGGAGAGCAGAAAAGACTGCCCTCCTAAATATCGTATTTCCAAATGTAGCCCTTTGCTCCAACTCCACCTTTTTTGCAACAACTATAAATATAGCCCTTGCTAAGATTTAGTTCATTTGCTGCATCATTAGCAGTTTCGTATCTTTTGATTATAATTCCATCTAAAGATAATTGCAAAATAGGCACATTCTTTTTGCTTTTATATCTTTTCTTTTGCGGTGGATTACCATTTTCAAATCTCCATTGATAACCGAAACAAGATTTATCTTCTAATCGGCAACATTCTGAAATTTGAGTTTTATTACAACCTAAAAAAATTGAAGCATCTGTTATTGACTTAAAAGTCCGAATAAAATTACCATCAAGGTCATATTGGCAAACACTCTTCTCTTTTGGATTTATATATGGTTTTGGTGGCTCTTCACCTTCAAATTGCCACATATATCCACCAAGAGAGTTTCTCCTATGAGAACAACAATTTGTTATGCCTCCTCTTGAAAACCCCAACTCACGTTCGGCTTCTGCCATACTGTCAAAAGTTTTAATATAATTACCATCTAAGCTATATTGACAAACTTTTTTACCCCAACCGTTTTGACCATCTCCGCCTTTAGTCATATTATAACCACACCTAGGTTCATTAAAAGCATAACTATTGTATTCCTTGATATAATATATTTCTCTTTTATCTAGGTCTTTTGGTTGGCACTCTTCAATTATCTCAAATACAAAATTTTCAAATCCGTATTTTTGCATAGCTTTATATAATATTGTTCCTTTTGTTTTTGATTTAAACGTTGTTTTATGTTCAATCCATCTCTTATGAATGTCTCTCGATTGCCCAATATAAACATGACCATTCATAATATTAGTAATTTTATATATGCCACATATTTTTTTTATTCATTGTAATTCCTCCTGTCAAAAGAAATTAAACAAATAATAAAGTAATTTAAAATTTTGACAGAATTTTAAAAGGGATAGCTAGTCCTTGTCCTTTATTATTTGTTATTTTTGTATTTTTTATTTTATGCAGTAATGGTATATTTACCAGCGTATCCTGCCGAGATAAACGCAAAATTCCATAAACGGCGAAGCGTGAAATTGCTTGTGATGTCAGCATTATCATAGAACTGGTTGCCATTAGTCAGAGTCGGACTCATAACACCCTTAACAACCTTGTCTACACTAGGAGATACAACATACAAAGTATTGTCATCTAACAGCATACCAAAGTTATTGCCGGCCGGAATCTGAGTAAGTTCGATAAGCTCATAGCCATAGAAGTCTTTCATAATTCTTACAGAACCATCAGCACCTGCAACTTCCATTCTGAAACCTGCAGAGTAGTCCGGAAGAACTTTAGAAAGAGCCGCAGCCGTACCCATGAATACAGGTTTTGCGCCATAGTTGTATGCTTGAACTCTCTGTGCTAACTTAATAGCAGTTTGAGCAGAGAATGCACCAGTTTCAATGAATTGAGTCGGATAGTTGTTAGTTGTGCTAAGGCCTTCGTTCAAAGCCTTGATAGCATCAACAGTCATTTCTCTTTCGATAGAGATAACAGCCAATCTAATAAAGTCAGCTAAATCTTCTTTCTTGGCGAGAACAGAAGCCATATCTACAAAAACGGTAACAAGATGTTCCTCTGGGGTGAGAATTAAGTTACCCTTATAGGATTTCTGACGGAACGAGGTGCGTTCCCCGCTTCCGCCACGCGAAATGACGTACAGAGTTCTCGGTTTAATATCAAATTTTACAGTATCGCCATAGCCAACCGTTCTAAAATCTACGAACGGAGACAGAGAATTAGTCATATACTGCGGAATGAGAGAATTAACAACCTCGTTGACGATAGCCATAGCAGCCCATTGAACCTGCGGATTTGCCATCCAAGAGTTCGGACAATCGGCTTCTTTAACGCCTGCTAATCTTTCGATTTCGGCAAAATAACCATTGGAAACCTTTTCAGCCATTTCATACATCGGAATGGACGGTGTTCTGTTGTTATTCTTGCAAGCGTAATATTCATCGAACGCAACATAGAAATCTGTGTTTCCATTTGCGAATTTCTTTAATTCATTGGTAATCATTATATTTTATTCTCCTTTCCCTAGTTTAATTATGCCATCAGCATGAATACATAATGAGTAATTACTTCTTGACCGTATCCTCTATCAACAGCACCAACTAACTTGAAGGAGCCACCAGTCTGAACCATCTGCAACTTACCTTCTGCTCCGATAGAAGCCAATTTGTAAGTCGGTTGGTCAACAGGAGTTGCGCCTTCTTTCAGAGCGTTCACATTAAGTTCAACACAGTCACCCTTAACAAGTCTTTTGATACTTGCGGTCTTTCCTGCCGGAATGTAGAAGTATCTAGGGTCATCCATAATTTGTGTTTCAACATCAATACCACGAACAGGAGAATCAACGATATACTTCATATCAGAAGTTCCGTTGGCGTCCGGAGTAACTGCAAAAGTATATTCATCAATCTTCCCATCAGTGTTCATAATATCGCCAAGTGCGACAAACGTACCGTTGTCTAAATCGCCTGCCTCGTAGATGCCAGCGAAATTATAAGCATCGACATCCCAACAAGCGCAGTGAGTAGTATTAACTACACCATGTGTTTTAGCCATAATATTTAATCTCCTTTTCTTTATAATCTATCCCATACAGAAGTTTTCTTTTCAACTGGGTTCGGGGTTGCGATTCTAAGTGTTAAGTTTTCGTCATTGTGTGACATATTTGCAAAACAAAATGCTTTTACTTTATTTTCCCAATTATTGAGAGCAGAAAACTCACATGCCACACCGTCAGCCTTGAATGTATTGTAATCCTCGTTACTCAAGAATTTTTCAACTTCTTCCATAACTGAATCAATTTTATTCATTTTTTCTTTTTCTTCGGTGTTAGCTTTAAACTCTCTAAGCTCTTCAAGTTCTTTTCCTTGCTCCATGATAATATTTTCTTTATCTTCAAGCTCTTTTACTAAAGCATCGCACTTTGCATTGACTTCTGCTAATTTTTCCTCATCGGTCGTATCGTCTGTATCGTCCGCAAACTTTGTATATTGTTCTGCGCCCTCTGGAACCGCAAACTTTTCAACGGTTTCGGTCGGAACAAATTCAATTTCAACCTTTTGGTATTCATCCGCAAGTGTAAGACCCTCTTCTGTGTAGGAGTAATCAATACGATAAATGTTGCAATCATCATCTTTTATAATTGCAAACTTTTGATTATCTTCCTCGTAAAGTCCATCAATGTAAAATTTCCAACCATATTTTTCTCTGATTGCTAAATAAACTTTAGTCCACATATCATTGAGGTTTACAGCGGCAAACTCAATTTCTTTCAATGCCATTTCCTCCTTGTTCTCTTTGTCTAAACCAAACTTGTCATAAATCTTTTCTACCTTTGCTACAACACCATCTTCGCCCTCCTGTTTTGCATAAGCAAGAGCAGCCGCAAGTCCATAACGATTATAATAGAATGTATCGTCAACAAGTTGCATTACTGGATATTTCAAATGTTCAGAAGGAGCGTCTTTCCAACCGTCCTCAACAAGCAAATAAACCGATTTTACCAATGTAGCCTTGTTGCTTGACTCCATGATTTTATTTCTCATTTCAGTCTTATCAACATCACCCCATGGTGTATCTTTTAATTCTTCTTTGTTAATTTTGTATTTTGTATCAGCCATACTTCTCCTCCTTTCCTCTGAAAATCTTTGCAATTCTGCAAGTGGATCATTGTGACCCTCATAAAATTTATTAGCTTTCTCGTCCGAGAATCTAATCATGTTCATGTGCGCATCAGGACAAGAGCCATGAACATCTCGTCCTAAAACTTTTCCAAGCACCGTTACTCCAACAATATTAAACTTATCAGCTACAATATGCCCATTATCAAGCTCTTCGCCACTAACAAGCATTTCTACTGAAACGTCTTTTTTTGTGTTCTCATCGCCGAACAAATTATAAAGTTGTGTAGAGTAAATTTTAGAAATAACAGCCGTAGCACTAGCTTTTAAGATGTCTCCATCTTCCTCAAACTCAACCTCTTGGTTGATTGGGAAATTACCGAAAATTTGTTGATTGTCTGTATGAGTCATAACATCTTCATAAAACTTATCATATTCAGCAACAAGCCATTTACCTAAAACTGTGTTTGCATATTCCTTTAGCACGTCTTTAGAAATATCTATTTTGTGTGAATTTTCATTGGTAGAAAGAAAAGTGACCTTAGCCATAGCAAATTCATCATCGTTATAATCTTCCATTTCAAATTTTTCAATGGAAAAATTTACCTTTTGCTCTTTAATTGCCCCCACCACCTTCCATCTCTAGCACCCTAGTAAGTTCTGCCAATTTTTCATAGTAGAACTTACCTTTCCACATATAAAGAGCCATAAAGCCCATAGAAGAAAGTTTAAGGTGCATATCAATATCTACTGCATAATATTCTTGTGGATTTTCTGGCTTTTGTCTAAGAATCATTCTTCGCCCTCCAATCCAACAATACCCCAATCCTTGATTCTAAAGTCGAATGTATCAAAATCAAGTCCTTGGTCTGCCTTATTCTTTAATGTAATAATTTGCCCAATTATCTTGTTAAATGTTCTCATAATGCCCATTAAGTCCGCATGTACGTTAATATCGCCCTCTTCGAGCGCAATTTTATTTGTAAGTGTAATCATGCGATAGGTTGCCTCAAATTCATCATATATGTAATCAAACATCTCTTTAAGTGAAGAATATGTTTCATCATGTTTTGGCACTTCGGGTCTAATCGAACGTTCGTCATAATTGTCCTTAATCTCGCTCACAAAGTCAGCAATTACAGGCATAGCATGGGCAAGCCGATGATGACAAATATCGCTCGCTTGTACCATAGCCCAATCATTGAGCATAAAGCTCACAGCATTGTCTAAGAGTGAATTAAGGTTAAAAAATTGACCGTATAAGATATCTAAGGCATCACTTGTCTTTTTAGAAATCAACATAGCTTTTACCTCCTTTCTTATTCGGTATCGTCATATTCTCTAGCATCGGTTTTGACCTCATCTTGTTTAGGTCTACCTGCTTTATCGCTTGCTGTATGAATAGACATAAGCTGCACTAAGTTGTCTGTAAAGCCACCATATTTCGCTTCTTCCATCATGCGCTCAAAATCTTGAGGCTTATAGCCGTAAGCAGCCCCAATAGCACTCGGAAGAACGATTCCGACATTAGCAAGTTCCATAACTTTCTTTTGTCGATATTCTTGCTCGAATGGGAAATTGATTCCCTCGAACTCGAATGAGAATTTATACTTTCTTGTTTTCTTATTGACATAGAAGTTTAAGAACGCATTGAATTGTGAGTACATACGTTTAATAATATTGCTATCATTGATAATCGCATTACGCACTTCTTCTTGACTCATTTTGCTCGTGCTAAACAACATGTTGCCAGCACTTGCGCTGATTGAACTTGTGTTTGTTACTTGATTGCTATATGTATCTGGGTTCTTATCCTCGTATTGATAAAAGTCCAAGTTGCGAACAGGTAACGCTCCAACCTTAATATGTTTATTTAATCCACTACGAACAAGATTTAACAACTTACCAAGTGTCTTAGGGTTAACAGCAAACGCATCTTTTATATTGCCAGACTTTTGTTTGTCAAGCATTTCCATCTCGCCAACAAGAAGCCCATAAGCAGCCTCAATATCTTTATCCTTTTGTAACGCTTGCATTTCCCTATCGGTAATCATATTAGGAAGAGCGGGAGCTAAAAATGGAACGGTATCAAACTTAAACTCATCTAACAGAAATACCCACGCACCCTGTTCAGGTGATGTTTGAACCCAATAAGAAAATGTGCCATTTCTTCGATTTAACGGGTTTGTTGGTACATAATCAACCATACTATTTTCATCGAATATCTCTCTTGCCTTTTTCTTAAAAATAGGGTCAAAAGCGTCAATGTCAACACCTGCTTGCAAGAAATAGCTCATATCAAAATCATACAGCCCACCTTGCTCAAAATAACCAGTAAGCAAGCAATAATCTTGAGGCATGGTTTGTAATGTATATTTTGGTAATTTTGTAACCTTTTCTGCTGAAACATCTTCAACATCTTGGCTGAATGTTCCACGAGTTGTACGAAGCCAAGTAAAATCAGCTTGCTGTCTTGCGCAAATATCAATAACACGACTAAATTCTCTTTTGCAATCAAAGTTATCTAAAAATTTCCAAACTCTCTTCTTATCATCTAAGTATTCTTTACTTCTATAATCATCGCCACTTGCGTTAATACAAGTAACTTTTAGGTCGAAGGAAAGCATGTTTGCGTAGTAACGAATTAACCGAGCATAAAGCATGTCATTATACTCAACCCATGCAGAATATTCTTGTAAGTCCTTAGCGCATTCTCTTGCTTTGTCAAGAGCCTTAATAACCTTATCATAATCCGGTGTTTTTGTGTTGCCTGTTAGTGACACAAGGTTGTAATTATTAAGTTGTGGAGTATAAAACCCATTTATAAGCGCACTCGCAAAGGCTACAACATCATATGCTTGCTCTTTTGTTAATCCATCTTTGTTTTTTTCTTCCAAACTTTTTCCTCCTTTCTTTTATATTAAAATACCTGCAAAGTCATCTATATTAAAATCTTCTTGATTTTGAGATATTGCATGGTTATTTTCTATTTTATCCGCTATCCAATTTGCATATTGAAGAGCAGACATGCGGTCTTTCCGTTATATTTAACAACTGTTAATATTTGTTTCACAGGATTCTCTTTCCAAATTGTACTCAAGTTTTCATAACCCTCCACAACATTCAAGGGTATAACGACACCCCTAAGACAAAACATCTTTGATATTAGTGTTTTGAATATCTCATAAGATTAATTGCGGCATTATAATCTCTGTCAATTATTAAACCGCATTCAGAACATCTATATGTTCTATCAGAAAGTTTTAAATCTTTTTTTATATTACCACAACATGAACAAGTTTTAGAAGATGGATAAAATCTATCTGCTAAAATAAATTCTATACCCCTATCTTTTGATTTATACTCTATTTGTCTTTTAAATTCATAGAAATATTGATTCTGTATACTTTTAGATAGATGTCTGTTCTTAATCAATCCAATGACATTTAAATCTTCCATAGTAATTGATTTAGGATATAAATTTGTAATCATAGTGGTTGTTTGATGAATATAATTTTTTCTAATCTTTTTTAAATGATAATACACTTTTCTTATTTCATTCTCCACTTTTATTATATTGTTTGTTTTTTCAAAAGTACGACCATTTTGATTATATTTTCTACTTTGAACTCTTTTTAGGTGTCTTAATTTACTTTCTAATTTTCGTACTCTATAACTTTTATTAATATTCGGAACAACAATATTTTTATCATCAACCGCTATACTGCACAATACCTTTATTCCTAAATCAACTCCAACAGAATATTTGTTCAATTCTTTTTTGTTTGCTTGATTATCGCAAATATCATCACCTACAACGAATGTTAATAACCATTTATGATTTTTGTAATGAATTCTTACATTATGAAACCTATAAACATAATTTCCGTCCGGCATATTAAATTTATATGACGATCGGAATTTAACTCGTCCTAATTTAGCAATTTGAACAAACTCTCCATCAAAATAAAACTTTCTTGATTCAACAGGATAAGATTTTTTTATATCTTTTTTTCTCTTAAATTTTGGAAACCCTCGACCATTTATAAAATAGTCATTATAAGCCCTATCTAATTCTCTTAAACTTTGTTGTAAGCTCGTAATCGAAATATCATTTAACCAATTAAACTCTTCTAAAGATTTTAATTTAGTAAGCTCTTTACATATTTTAGTATGCCCAATTCTATGTTTAGTTAAATTATATTCTTTTATTTGATTTTCTAGACTCCAATTCCAAATAAATCTACAAGCTCCAATATGTTTCCATATAATTCTTTCCTGTTCTTCTGTTGGGAAAATTCTAATAATTAATGTTTTCATCTTTATCCTCCTTTCTTAAATATTTTGAAAGGAGGGTGGTGGGAACTTACCCCACTCATGCGTTACCCTCTTTATAACAAAAGCTCGTTAAACTTGTTGAACAAAATGTTCCACTATGTTTCCATAGTGCGTAGACTATATCTTCACCCTTGTATACAACAAGGGGTACACCACTTCCATTTAAGGGAATTTCACCCACTCACTTGAGCCGTACTCCTATTGGGAATTTCACCCCATGGGATAGTCGTTGAACTTTACTCTATTCGAGTCTTAGCTGCTGATTGCCCAATCTACTTAATTTTCAAACATTCACACTTGGCTTTATTTCATGCCTATGTTGTAGTTTAAGTAGCTCTAAGGGGTTTCCAGCAATTCAATGTAAATTTAGTGGACGCATTACTGCGAACGGACACTAAATTTAATGTCCCATTCTAGGTTGTGAAAGAGACAACATACCATTATCCTTCCATGTTGCTGATAGGTTGATACCTTCATTCATCAATAGATTAGTTTGAACGTATGGGAGCAAATATCTAACACGCTCATCAGAGGTTAATCTTACACTCTTTGCATTTTCGTCTAACTCTTTGGTTATTTGAAGCTCATCCTCAAGCAATAACAAACTGCCATTATTGAGCGATTTCCAAAGCGACTTCCACATATTAGAGTTCATTTCGGCGGTTGCTTTCATCGGTATCATGCAAGGGATATATTCTGGGTCAACTGTGCGCTGTCGTAGTTCATTCAAAACACCCTCGGACAAAACTTGCATATTTGGCTCTTCACAAATACCAAAACCATGCGGATTCCAATTTTGTCTAGTCGGGTGTTGCCATGGCGAAGAAAGCATCGTATAATAAAGATTTCCCCCCCCGTTAATATCAACACACAGGTATGTGCAGCCTAAATCCCAATATAATTCTCTGATTCTTTGGTGAACAGCTTGTTCATCGCCACCACCCATAGACTCAATATATTCAAGTCTACGCTCTGTTGTTCCATCACTTTTGCAAATAACCGATAAGACTTCTAAAGCACAACGGTCGGACTCTTCTTTTTTACCGACTGCATCTTCTGAAAATGCTAAGTCAACCGAAAGCACACGATATTCATTATCTCTCTTTTTTCGGTTTTTCTTATCTACATCCGCATCGAACTCTTCATTCGTCGGTGGGTGTAATGCCTTTTTAAGAATTTGATTCTTTTGGAACATCTCAAGAGTATAGTAAGCTCCATCTGCCTCACCAACCATTTCATTGAGAGTTTCCATACGGAAGCTCAATTCATCAGAACTACTCTTAGACTTTCTAAATTCAGTCCAAGTCTTAATACCATGATGAATAGCAACATAAATGTCACTTGCATAGAAATTATAGTTGTCGTGCCTGTCATTAAAGCACGCTGTTACACACTTCTTAAATGCAGTCCATATCCAACTAGACTTAAAGTAAGCAGAAGTCAAGAAAACTTCTTTTGCTTTATCTGCGTATTCGTCACCTTGATATTCTGAAATATTCCTATATTCAGCATTTCTAGGTCTAAGCATTTCTCTAAAAATAGAGTCATACTTTGTTTTGGTGAGAAGTCTTGCCTCTTCCGCAATTAAGAAAGTTGACCTATTACCTCTTGAGGATTCTGCCTCTGGTAAGACTTTAATACTAGACCCATTCCACGCATACATACATCTGCAATCGTTCTCGTCCTTAAACCATATCAATCCATCGTCTTTCATTTGCTTTAGCACAGGTGAGATCGACATAAGTTCCCCCTCTATTTTTTCTGTTACGATAAGGTTGGCTTGTTTAATAACGGACGAAACTATAATAATTTCAGACTTAGGAAATAATAACATCCAAGCGACGGCGAACGCAGCACATATAAAGGTTTTACTTGCACCTCTACTGCATATCGCCCAAAATGTTTCACTTATTGACATTAGATATATTATGATATGTTGAAATGGTCTAAGTTTTATCCTAAGACGCTCAGATATATATATATTTAAGTTCCTGCGATAAAAGGTACACCATTGTTTGGTACGAATGTCCTTTTCTTCTTTTGTTTGCTTTTTCTCTTGTTTCCAACGGTTCCTTCTTGCTTTCTTTATGAAGTCATAATATTGGCTCTCTTGTAGTAAATCTTCTCTTGTCATTTTGAGCCACCATACTTACTATCTTCTGTAACTTCATAGTCCTTAGAGCCAATTACAAGATTTCTAACAGGTCTAAGAACCCAATCAATCCAATATTTATGGATTCCCAAGAAGTCTTTATATAATTCTTTATCTTTATAGTATTCAGCAGGCTCATTTTTCTCCATCATATATATATCATTTTCGATGTATTTTTCAGCCTCTGTCTTATCTCTTTCTACTTCAAACTTATCAATACCAAGCTCTTTTGCAATAGTCGCTTTTGCTTTCATGTTTTGTTGAGCCTCATCGTTCTCTTTTATGCGCAACTCACACATACACAAATCGCGATATCGACTTGCTTGGTATTCTGTCAATTCTACACCTGTTGTATAGGTTAAAAAACGCCACTCTAAATAAGCAAGCTCGTCAACATTCAAATCATCGCCCCATGCCAATCGTAGCTTTCGTAACTCTTCTTCTCGTTCTTCGTCAAGAACCACAGCAGTACGAATATCTCCAAACGAAGCATCGGTATCCGAAAATTCATTCCATTGTTTTGGCTTACCACTAAAGTCTTTCATGCACTTTAGATATGTTTCCAACGGATTTGCACTTTTATTTGCGGTTAGTTTTTTCTTTGTTTGTCCCCATAAATGCTCAATAAATGGGATGCCAATATCGGCACAAGTAAACCACAACCCAGCTTCAACATCTTGGAATCTCTCATAGTGCCTTTGATATATCTCTTTACAACAATCCTTACAATATGGCATATAACCATGATGGTTAGGATTTTTACTTGGGTAGAATTGCGTAACAGGCATTGTCTTTTGATGTTTTAAACAATAAGAGAACACCTTTTCATTTCTTTTCGTTACTGCCATTATCCGACCATCCTTTTATTCCTTTAGGGGCGGCACTAAAACCACCACACAACAAATAGGAGGAATTCTCCTCTATTCTACTCTATTCTACAATATCTCCCTTTTCTAAAATCTTCTTGAACTTTGTATATGCCTCAAACACATATTTACAAGAAGATGTTACGAAAAGTGCTAAAATAGCCAAATTGCTAAAAATTTCCGCATACTCTTTTGGAATATCTAGTCCAACATAGCTTGCAAACGCCGGAATTGTCGTAATAGCAATACATAATAGTGTAAGACCAACAATAATAGTTGTAACTCTAATAACAGAGTCTAAAATTTTGTTTTTGTCGAACTTTTCCATAAGCATACGAATATTGTAATAAAGCGAAAACGCCATATTACTAGTATAAGCAACTAAAAATAAAGCTGCGCCAATACCAACATAAGTTAAATTCTCAAGTACACCATCTAAAAAACTAGTCATCTAAATCCTCCTGCTTCTTTAATAATTTAGATGCGGCATCAGCAAGCACAATGCTTGTGCCTGTCATAATTACCCATCGTCCAGTCTTAAACACCTCGGTCGTAACCGTACTGTCTATTGCGTGATCGTACCAAGACATAATAAAACTAAATATCGTGTAGATAACTAAAAAAAGCAACACTCCAACAAATGTCACTTTTCTAGTCCGCCATTTTTTCCATGGTCTATTTTTAATCCATTCTTTCATGTTCCACCTACTTTAATGCACTAAAAGGCATGTTGATTTGCTTTCCGCTCCTAGAATCCCAATGATAAAACACCTTGGAATATTTTACACAAGACCCTAAGTGCATACCCCACTTATAAAGTCCTGCTTCACCGACCACGCCATGTGCCTTACAAATTGAACGCCACTTTTTCGCATAACGAATAAAATCGTCTTTTGACAAGTTTGGATTACTCCAATCAGTCGCACATCCACGAAGATGTGAAGAAGTTGCAGAGCCTCCAACTTTCTTATTATAATCCTTTGTACGATACCATGCGTTTACTTTCATAGATCTACCAAGCCAAACCCTAAATTCTTCCAAACAAGCTGCATGAATTAAAGATTCATATGTGATAACAACTTGTGTCGTTTGATTTACAGAATATTCTTTAAGAGAAAAGTGCTTAGTAAGGCTTGTAATTTTATAAGATACTGCCATTTTCTCACTTCCTTTTTTACATAATAAAATAACCCCACCGACCATCAGTGGGGTTAAGTTTGACCGACCATCAGTCATTCACTATTTAATAGACGGGGTCGAAACACGCCATTCAATCTTAATGGACTTATAGTTCCTTGCCAATCTAATTTTTTATTTAAAAGAAGATTTAAGATAAAAGTATCCGCAACTCTTGTTCGATCCATCTTTGTTTTTAATCACGTTGCCATCTTTATCTTTTGCAAAGCCATCACATACATACACATTGTCACCAATTTTTCGCAATACTGATCCACACTTGCGACAAGTTAATTGCTTTTCCTTTTTCGATTCTAATGGTTCAAGGTTTAGTACCTCTCTCATGCTTTCAAAACTTTTTACCTTCATATCCTTTCTCTCCTTTTGTTCTGTGTAATGCACAACTTTTTCACTTGTATTTCTGCTGTTATTATAAGAAGCCCAAGCGCATTTTCGTATTGTGCATGATAGCCTTTTCGCTAAACGAATCCCTTGTACTTCGGGTTAATGGTGATTCCACGCAGGCTCGAACTGCGACTTTTCGCCTTGAAAGGACGATGTGTTATCCTATTACACTATGGAACCATATGAAGAAAATATAATAGACAATTTCTAAAATTTGTATTAAATCCCACAATAAGAAATTATCAAACATAAAGGGATTGGTGACCCACCGGAGATTCGAACTCCGGACACCTTGATTAAAAGTCAAGTGCTCTGCCAGCTGAGCTAATGGGTCATAATATTTGGCGGAACATACAGGACTTGAACCTGTACAGCTTACGCTTACTGACGGTTTAGCAAACCGCTGCCTTACCAATTAGGCTTAATGTTCCAAATAATAAGAGAGCATGGAGGGAATCGAACCCTCTACGGTACATGATTAATACTGTACACCGGTTCCAATATTAAATCATCATACCTTTTCTGCAATAACCAATCCTAAAATATAAACTGTGCACAGTTTATATTTCATTCATTGCCATGCTCATAATAAACTAGACACTGTAGGTTTTACAATTTAAAAGATTGTTCCTTGTTAAGTTGCTGTATGTGTCTATTGTGGTAGGGAAAGAAAGAGTTGAACCTTCCACCAGAGCTTTATAAGAACCCCACTCTCACCGCTGAGTTACTTCCCCATATATAAATGCAAATTACAATAGGGACGGAAGGACTTGAACCTACACATCTTCCAAGACATAAACTCGGCGCTCTCACCAATTGAGCTACGTCCCCATATGGATACAGGTACTGGATTCGAACCAGTGTCAAAGGGTTATGAGCCCTTTAAGGAAACCACTCCTCCAACCTGCAAAACAATCAAAGCACATTTTAATATATAACCCATTATTATTATTTAAATTGCTGTATGTGCCGCCCCCATGCCCTCAGTTTGGAAGACTGAGATACTACTGTTATACTAATTCTGCATTATGTAAAAATGATGGCTAAACTATCTGGAGCTCACAGACTGACAAACCATTAATATTAAAATAATGCAAGCACTATTTTAACTAAACACTTCTGTTTGTATTGCGTTTATTTAATTGTCATATTTTTGGCATACCTACTACGAATCGAACATAGATATACGGTTTTGGAGACCGCCGTTTTTCCAATTAAACTATAGGTACATATCAGATGAGTTAAGTTTCCCTAACTCACCAAGTACGCATCCGAAAACACATACCCCAATTATAAAGTCTTGCCGATTTGAGCTAAAAAGAAGCTTGGCAAGCTCGGTTATGGTCGGAGTAGAGGGTATCGAACCCACTCGTGAACTAAGCCATCTGATTTACAGTCAGACCCGTCTCCTTAACGATATACACTCCGATATAAAATGGTCAGGCAATCCCCACCAAAAACCCGACAGTTATTTCGTCCTATGTCAAGTGCGCACATACGAAAGTCCCACAACTTGTTTGTCCATATTGAACATACCAGTTTTTGTACTACATTTTTAGAATATACATTATTGGAAGTGGCAGGACTCGACGTTGCGTTCAACTAAAAAAAGTTGATTCCTTATTCATCGTGCTCCGTATTATGTCTTGCAACACACGAAAATCTCGCAGAAATATAAGTTATTTTACTAAGCTAAACAACTAAATAACATGTGCCATGAGCCTTCGCTCTACCTTCCACAATCATCGTCATATTCAACCAGTAAGTAGACAAGTCTGTGCCACAGGGAGCTACCCTATGACATCTTGCCTAGATGGAAACCATCAAATCTTACAAGGGAATCTTTCTACCCTTAACTTTCACAAAGCATTCAGAATTACTTTCTTCAAATCTTCATCATTTGACTTGTAAAATTACTACAGTCATTGCTTTTTGCTACTCGTACCTTGACCCTATCTTATACTTTGTCTTTCAACAACCTCACAGCAAACTTCCTTAGTGGCATTTCCGTACTTATGCCGCTTGCCACAGCGACACAGCCCTCGGATTCGGCTTACGCTTTTAACGCTTAGCTTCTATTGTGGAAGCGATAGGACAGTGTTTTTAACAAGGATTGCTTTAGCACACACCCCCAGAACCATTCTATTCATAGGTGGCATCTTGCATCTCACAATGCAAGCCTTTGACCGTCCCCAAAGCTATCGTTTTGGCTAGGCTATTCTTACCCGCAGGTGGGTTAGTGTTCTCTGCACCATGCTCTTGGTCTACACAGAGTTATGGCACACATTATTTAGTTGTCTAAAAATGGCTACGGGATTGAGTACCGCCCTCAACAATAGTCGGGTCAAAGCCGACTGCGTTCACTTGTTCGCCATCCCGCAATATTTGGTTGGTATACGATTGAAACCATATACCAACCGTAAGGAAAAAAAATATGAAAAAAGCGTTTTTCTTTTTTTTATTGTGGCGCACCAAGTAAATTTTATGGATGTCCTTTTAGGAGGTAAAACACGAAAAACAGAAAGGTTGGTTTTAGGTGCGCCACTCGAATATTTTGTTGTTTTCTCTCTTTACACTTTTCATTATATAGAGATGCTTGCGTTTTGTCAAGCAAAATTTTAAATTTTATAAATTTATTTTATAAGTACAAACATCATTGTCGAACACTTGTAAAACTTGATAGGGTTTTGTATTGCATCTCAAGCTCATAGCGAACTCGTCAATACCCGATATAGACCCATTGACTACAATTTCTGTGCCATTGTCATCTTTTATGTTCATATGGTGGATATGCCCGAAGTAAATTCTATCGGGCACTCTCCCAAGTAAATTAACAGAATGTAGCTTAATATTTGATAGCGAGTCTTTGTCCCCATGCGTCATAAAAACTAATTGGTCTTTTACATTAAACGTAATCCAATCCTCTAGTCCATTCATGCAAACTCTCACGTTCGGCAATCTAAGCTCGATGTGTTTGAAAATCAATCTTTCAAAGTTTTCAGCAGGCATATTTGATTTCTTGTCAGCGTTTACCCTTGAGTGATTTCCGATAACCCCATAAACCTTGACTTCTGGAATATGTGTTTTGAGTCCATTGACAAAGTTAGCTAAAAGCTCTCCGACATTGATGACTTGCGTAATCAAATCTTCTTCCGCAGCAATACGACTTTGTAAATGAATTACACCACTAATCAAGTCGCCTGCTAGTCCAAGGTGCAATTTTTGCACCCTATGTAATTGGCAATAATAGATTGTTTTCTTGAGTAAGGTTTCCAAACGCTCATTGGCAATATCTACATTGTACTCATTTAGAACATTGTCTATTAAAAGCCCATAATGAAAGTCTGATAAGATAAGAACCGCCTCTACATTAGTAGGGTTCGGCTCATGCACACTATTGAGCTTTAGTGGCTCAATATCCTCAATCACTTTCACCATTAAGTCCTCTAGGTGTTCATATCTTGCACTTTCTCTAAGTAGCTTGTTGTACTCACGCTTCTGGTCTTGCACCCTGCACTTCTCTTTATAGAGTTCTTGGCGCAAAGTTTCTAACCTAGCACATTCCTCGCTTGTATATCCATCTTCGAGCTTTTCAAGCATATACTTATATACTCGATAGCCACAATAGCGACCACCTGTAAAAGATTTTCTCAAAGAATCGGGGTGAACATCTAACTCAAGTTCATTCACCATCTCTTCCCAATCTTTATTAGTCGTGCCCTCTACTTTATCTACGAGCAAATCAAGCTCGTCTTGATAATCTCGCATTAGTTCACCTGTTCCGAGATAAACGAAACTTGCATACCTTCCATATCTCTAAGCATTTCTTCAACACTAACGACAAGCGGCTCTTCATCCTTTTTGTCATAAATCTCTACAATAAAATCACCGTTATCATTTCTTGTTAAGTAACCAATAACCTTAGTGGTTGTAATGCGACTATATGTATCCTTCATCATTCATCGTCCTCCTCATAATTATCTGGTTTGAAAAGTGGGTTGCCCCATGTTTGTTCCATCATCTCACTTCTAAATTGTTGTGAAATTAAAAATTGTGGAATATTGTGTTCAAGACGCTCACGACTCAAACTCAACTCACCATTAAGACTTACATTTGGCATATATCTTGGTTTTTTATATGGTCTGTATTTGAGCGTAAGAGTGCCAACTTTATGCAAGCACACTTCTCTGCCCGACAACAAACATTCCCTTATCACATGAATGTAGTTTTCGATAACCTCTCTACATTCCTTTTGCGAATACCCAGATAATTCAGAAACTACTCGAACGATGTCACCTTGTTTCATTTTAGGTACGTTGTATCCTTTCATTTCTAATCCTTCTAATCCTTTCTAATCCATACCCCACGCTGAAATAACAACGTGGGGCTTTAAGTAATATAAATTGCAATTCCCATACTTGTATGGCGCATTGGGTAATAGCGCACCCCTACTTGGGCAAACTGCCCTTTCCAAGATATTCTATCATATAATAACTTATGATAAAAATTGCACAAACGTTGAAATTTCAACGTTCTTAATCTTGTATGTTTTTCCATAATTTCACATTTTATGTGGTTTTTTGAAAGATTTTGAGCAAATTACTAGGGTTTATTGTATATAAAGTTTTCAATAAAAGCACTTTATTCTTATCTGTTTTGGCTTTAGACTTCCTGCCATTCCCATTTAAATTTGCTCTTAAATGAAAAGCTCTATCTATAAGCCAACTAAACAATCCAAGATAATCTTTTGATATATATACTCGTTTAATATCTTCTACCATATTCTCAAAATCTTCTCGTAATATTAAATCGTCCTCAATATCATCAATCGCATTTTGATATAATCTCAATCCATACGCCTCTATAAACGCCTCAACTTTTTTAGATTTTCGCCTGTCCTCTTTAAGTTGGTGATGGTTGTAAAAATAACACATCGGCAAAGTTGACTCATTTGAACGTATTTTAGGTGGTTTATAGTCAAAAAGTACATTCATGGGGCATTGGAGTATGTTGTTAATTTTATCTTTCGGTGTAGCATAGTTTACATAGAGCCAAAAGCGTGGATAACCATGGGTCTTTACGTCAAGTTCTGATTTTATACGTCGTATTTCTGAGTTAAGGTCGATATCGTAACGCCTCTTACTATTATCTATACATATCTGAGCTATACACGCAAGTATATCTGCGTATTCAAGATAATTTTTATCTGTAAATGTGTATGAATATGTTAATGCAAGCTGAGCAATATTAGATGACTCACCTATGGACATCTGACTCCTTGCCAAGTTGTTATCTATAATGGCATGATTGTATAACGAATAGTCATAATGGTTCTTTTCTTTAGGGACGTTGTTGACAACGGTCGGGTTGTTTAAATAGCATTGTTTTGCATATTGCGCAATGTCTGGTTGATTAGTTGTAAAAATCATATCGCTGTCAAAATCTGCGCCGTTGGCTCGATCACTAATATCTGTGTGCTGACAATTCACAGCTACACACTGCTCACCAATATGAAAATATTTATCCAACACCTCGCTCCCAACATTATGTAACGCCAAGATATTCGATTTACTATTATGTGGGCTTCTAAATCCTGCTAAATACTCATTCGCTCCAAACCTTTTTGTGTAACATTGAATACAATCTTGTTCTTGATTGAACGTATTGTCTTTTTCCACATCCTCACCCACACTATGCAATAACATAGCATAAGGTGATCCAACCATTACTAAATTATCGCCCTCTTGCAACACCTTGCCAAACTTTAGATTTTTTACATAGCCATCAATTATTTTTTTCTTCCTGCTCCTAAAATACTCACTTCGCACAAATTCTGAATCTTGCTCACACAATGCAACCAAAACCTCATAATCATTAGAAAAGTTCTCATTGTCCCTAAGATAATCGAGGAATACCTTATTGTCGCTTTTTAGTTGCTCAACATACGATTTACTCCTTGCAAGTACACCATCCATAATTCCAACATCGAGCGTGTTTATCATTTGGTAGCTCATACGTTGAACATCGCCATATTTGCTCTTGTGCGCAGTTTTAACTATACCGAACTGACAACCGTTCTCGTGGACTTTTTTACACCAATATTCGTAGGATATGCCGAACTTTAAGAACTTCGTAGCATTATCTGTCGTAATCATCTTAATATCCTTGGCATAGTGTTCATTACCCCACATATCGACAACCTTTGCGCTTTCGTACTCATCGCCATACCAATCCTTAAAGAATTGTTGTATATTAGTGTGGAAGGCAGCGCACTTTGTCATGTGATGCCTCAACAATACATATCCTTCAGCCCACTTGGGAAAAATCGAATCGTCTATCAAGGCTTGCCCATCAAACAAAGTGTTCTTTAATTCGTAGTCTTGTATTCTCTTTGCATAACAATGTTTTTTCTCATCAATGCCAATACTTACTACTTCGCGCCTAAAAAAGCTATCCACATCTTTTAGTATCAATATGTTTTCTGGCTCAATCCTCATGCGTCCAACTATCGTGCTTGCAATAAGCGACACATATGCACTCGCCTCTACTATTGGAGCATTATGCTTCGGCATCTTTAGTCCCATATAAATAAAGTCGTGAGCTTTTTTATAGAGCCTAGAACAAATAAACATAACAGAACCTTGTTTTGCCTTGCCAGCAGACCGATAAAGCATTTTATAGTGTACCGTTTCTGTTTTCTTTATGTTCCCTGCTTTGTCCTTAGTACGATATTTAATATCTATTCCATGCTCGTAATATTCAATTCGTATATCTTCTTTTCGTTTCTTAACATACTTATCTCTATTTTCGTCTACTTTGTTTAGTAAAAATTCTAATCTCTTTATTTTTTCCTCATCGTCAGTTTCTTTTATCTTGTTTACAATGTTTCCCCTCGTATCCTCGTAACTCTTAGCCCCCATGTCAAAATTCAAACATATTACATCTCTAGTGAAACCGTTCTTCGACACTTTAAGTCCATTTTCTAACAAGAAGTCTAAGAAGAGGCTATTTGTCAACATGGCATTAGTATATGGCAGATAATCTCTTGCGCCAAGATTATATTCATATAGTTGTCCTGCCGAAAAGTTCTTTATTCGTACACCATATTTATTCGTCATTTTACCACTCACCCCATTGAAATCTTACACATTCATCATAACTAAAGTATCTATATAAAAAATCATATTCTTGTTCTTTGTACTCTCTATTTAATCGTTCCTTTTGTGATAAAATGGGATAAACATGGTGGCTCATTTCTTCCCAATAATCTTCTTTATCCCTATACTCCATTACTCCTCCTTTCTTGAATGAATCAATACCTTATATTGTATAGTATAAAGATTCTACCACAAAATGTCAATAGAACTACAAAGTTTTTATTGACATTTTACCTAAAAAACAATATAATATTATTATAACTAAGGAGGCGTTTATGAAAAATTTTATTGTATACAAATATACGAATTTGTTTAATGGACTTATTTATATAGGATTAACATCTGTTGGTCTTGAACAAAGATGGCGTACTGGATATTATCAAAATCAACGTTTATACGATGATATAAAAAGATATGGGAAAAAGGGGTTTAAGAGAGAAATTTTATTTGAAAGTTGCAATCGTAATGAAGCTATGGCAAAAGAAGAGGAATTTATTTGTTCTTTAAATGCCACAAACCCACAAATTGGATACAACGTTAGAAATATAAGTATCATGGGTATGTACGGCAAAAAACATAGCGAAGAAACAAAGAGAAAATTTTCAGAAAACAGGACAGGTAGTCAAAATCCGTTTTATGGTAAACACCATACAAATCAAAATGAATGGAGTGATTCCCATGCTGTTATATGCCTCAATACCATGAAAATCTATGGGAATATCGAAGAAGCGAAAAAGCAAACTGGTATAACATCAATCGAAAGTTGCATCAATGGCTCTCAATTAAGTGCAGGAAAAGACCAAAATGGAAATAAAATATATTGGTGTACATATCATGGAGAAAATTTTAATTATCAAGATAAACTTGAACAAATGAAGCTAGAAGATCGAAAAGCACCACGAACAAGCAAACCTGTTCAATGTATTGAAACTGGAGAAATATTTCTAAGTGCATTACAAGCAGGAAGGGCAATGGGAGATGGAAAATATATATCTGGCGTTTCAAGGTGTTGTCGGGGCGAACGGAAAACTGCTTATGGGTATCATTGGAGATTTGTTACAGATGAAAATATATTATCTCAAATACAAAGAAAATATGGAACCAAAGATGCAAGGCGTTTATTGAAGAAAAATTAAAAAAGGTTAATTTATACTATACAATTAACTGCGTTAAAAAAAATTTAAGGGATTTTATTTTTGTTTTCGATAAATCACTCAACAAACGTATAAAAAAAGATAAGGGGGCAAATAACCCCCTTTTTTCTATTCTATTCACCACTAACCCTATTCGATAAGAAAGCCATATATTCTTCCCATCTGCCAATATGCCACAAATAGTTACGAAAATCTAAACGCTGCGCTTTCATTTCCTGCTTGTAATCACTTGGTAATCTTTCACCGAACTCTTTGTTTGCCTCAAGCACTATTCTTGCAAGTTGAATTTTTTCAACACCAAACTTTTCGCAAATTTTTTTATATCTTTTCAACTCGCTGTCCGGCAATATAGCTTTTCTCTTTGGCAATGTCTTTGGTGATAATGGTTTAATATTTCTCCCTTTGGTGCAAGCCTTACAAGCCTTTGCAACTTTTCCAATCTCACTTGCAGGAAAAGTAAAATAAACCTCACCATCAAGAATCTCTGTCTCTATGGCTACATCGCCAATTTCCTTCAAAATATTCATGCCTCTCTTTACGCTTGGAATATAGCAGCTAAGTGTCGAGCCAACGCCATGACGAATTTTTATTCCGTTGGCACACTTAATGTAATAGTCATCAAAACTTGGGTCTAGTGTTCCATCAAACAAACGTGGGAAATCATTTGTGTCCTCATCATAATCTGCTCTTACCTCATAAGTTCCAACATAACGTCTTAAATATCCTGCCATGATTCTTTCTCCTTTTGTTCATACGCTTGTAAAATTGCCCTTGCTCGCTCAACATATTCGAGTGTTGACTTAATGTATTGGCTATTAGTCGTGTCTGACTCAAGCATGGATTGCACATCTTTTAACATACTTAAAATTAACTTATTGTTCGTCATATTCGTCCACCTCAAAATAAACTTCATTCACATTGTACAAATGCCCACCTACCATAAGTCTGATTGCGTCTTTTGTAAAATACGCCCCTGTGCATAAGCCAAGTTCGTTCCCGTCTTTATCGTAGGTAACTTTTCCGATTGCATTTGTGAGTGAAAAGTTCGCACCATTGTACTCGATAATTTCCCTTGTGTCTTTTGGTGGGTGCTGAACCCATTCGCCCTCAAGCCACGCAAGAATAACTGTGAGCGAAAAGGTGATTAGAAAATTCAAGATAGCATCTTGTAAGTCAGAAGCCTCTCTTAGTTGAATTGCGACTCCGACCAAAGAAGCAATTGTAAGTAAAATAACGAAAACTCTTGTCTTTGTAAAATATAAATATCTCTCTATCATAACTCCTCCATGATTAAATTATAGTTTGTATTGATGTTGATTAAAGAATCAATCTTTATTTTTCATATTCACTTATCCTCCTTATATTTCAAATAATCATGCTCAAAATTATACTTAGTGTTAATATCAACCAATGCGTTTGTTAAGTTTTTAAGACCCGTTACAGAAATACTGCTTAAAAAGACCTTGTTTTTCATAACTTTGTTTTTGATCTTATCGTTCATCTTTAAGAGCAATAAGTCATAATCATATTGATACTCTATCGGCTCGCACAATGTAATAACATAACAATCATAAAAGTTTGAGTATTGTGTTTTCTCCCTACACGCCATCTCTCTTTTTTTATAATAATAATTTGTGTTGCCATGAAGTAGGAATACATCCCTCATATTTTTACACTTCATTTCTTTTAAGCATTGATTAGAAATTTCTGTTAAGATAGCCCCATCTTTGCTGTTTGGTCGAATATTCCTTATTGATTTATCCCCTTTGCTCTCAATGACCCCAATATATCCCTTTTCTATCAATATGCGCCCATTAAGGTTTATATCTTGTATTGATTTTAACAAAATGTCCTTAAAAATGTTTGAATATAAGTTTAAAACCATTTGATTTAGCTCGTAATGATTAAACTCTCCCTTGTGCGCAATAGTTATAGCTTTCCTTTTCTCCATATTCTTAATTCCATACTTTGCAAAGTTATAATTCTTGTTTGTCATTCCTGTGACCTTGAATAAATCTCTTGCGCTCAAGAATATCTCATCTTTGTTTTCAATTAGCATGTATCCAATCAATAGGTTCTCAATGAGTTCACTATAGGTTAGCTTTATGTTTCTAGACCTTGATTGCCTTGTGCTTTCAATATCTTTCATGCCGGAAAAACAAAATATCTTCTTGCGTTTTTCAAAGTCGCAAATTTGTTCAAGCTCCATAATTTGCCTCTTCTTACCGTCGCCCGTTAAAGGCTCAATATTTATTTTCTTACAAAGACTAGCATAGGTCAGATGCTTTTTGGTATAAGCGATATTTCCAAGAGCTTCTAAGTCTATCCCTTTTAAGTAGTTCTTTCTGACTTTACCCATTTCACACCTCCTTCCACAATAGTTATTATATGTATTTCTAGTCAAATTGTCAATCATTTTTTTATTTTTGTCCACTTTACTTTGCTAAAGTTTTTGACTATTGACTAAAAATTCTCTAAACTATTCTTACGAATAGGTACTTGTAGGTTTTTTAGTCAAAACTTACAACCACCTATCGTCCTCACTCATGCTCTACATGAGCGACAAGGGTTTCCATTCGCTACGCTCATTGCACCTTGACCAGCCACTAACGTGTCTCACTTCGCACGTTGCTTGCTCAATCTTGCTACGCAATCTTTTCGCATCGCTGCCTTAGCTCGTTTAGCTTACTTGTTCCTGCTAATTTGTTCCTTAAAGCAATTCGACCTATCATATTGGAACTTAATCTTTCTTAGTGGCTCAATGCTCTATGGCTTATTGTATCTATATATAATAAATATAAGTTAATTGGTTATAGCCACGAGTGAGCAGGTGCTCACATTGCGCATTACATTGCTTACGCAATTCCATGCGTTTGATTAAATTAAATTAAGTACCGTTCACTACGTTCACTATCTTTCGCTGCGCTCAAGATTACTTAATTTAATTTAATCAATCTGGATGAACAGAAAAAGCGTGGGGCGGAACTCGCCGTAAGTAAAACTTATTATATTATTGTATTAGTTAAATAATATAGTTAGAATCAAAGTGATATCAAAATGATATCATAAAGAATACACACGAAAAGTGTGGGGTGGTTTCTATGTAGTTTTGAAAACTATGTAGAGTGGTTGTGATGACTAGGTGTAGTGGTTATGAAAGCTAAATTGTGCATAAAATGTGGTGATTTTTGCAAGTGGGTGGGAAAAGTTGGTGAATAGTGGTGGGGAGTGGGGAGAGATGGGGAATGGTTTGGTAGGGGAAGGGGAAAGATAGGGTGTGGCGGTGGAAGTGTTGGAATTGGTGGGTGGAAAGGGGTTAAGGTGAGTGGAGTGGGGGTGCTACGACGCAAACGTTTGTGGTAGGAAATCCCATTTTTGGAAAATACCCCCACCTATGGCAGAATGTGGAAATAGGGCTGTTCGGTAATGGTAAAATATCCCATGCAATAGCATATATAATGTGCATTATATATGAAAAAAACTGGAAAACGTTGGAATTTCAACGTTTGTAAGCCCTTGGCGCATTTGGGAGGGATTGACATTTGCCCGTTTGAATGCTCGCAAGCGTTGAAATTAAAACGTTTCGCATTAACGGGGCGAAACGTCCGCCCCTCACAAACCACAAACCACAAACCACAAACCACAAACCGCCGCCCGTTCACACCTTCACTTTTAATCCCGTCCCCATAACTACATCATCTAGTTTTCAATACTACATGCAGCACAAAAAAAATAAGAGCTTGTGCTCCTATTACCACACAAAAAAAAGAGCCTCTTTCGAAGCTCCTTCTTTCCATATTTTACCAGCCCAAATCTCCCTTGTCAAATATTATTGGATTCACATATGCAATTCTTTCCCCGTACCCGTCAACCGGATACACTTTAAATTCCGCTTTGTCTGTCAAATCGTCCATACTAAACCAACTTATCACATCGCTTGCCGCGTCTTTTGCTGTCCTTGCCCTGATTTCGCTTGTCTCTTCCGTCGCGTAAAAGTCTCTCCATTTGCCAAATCCAAGTTTTACTTTCACCTTCCAAGTTCTTATAAATGGCACAATCTCGTATAGCTCCATTTTGTCCGTTTCCGTATCATATAACCATATTTCGACACGATGTCTTTTCGCTTCTGTCCAGCTCATGCGCCTGTTTTCCGCCTCCCCATGAAATCATCGTGGTTATAATGAACCGATATTCTTCTTTATTATATTTTCTTGTAAATAACAATTCTTCCATTTTAACCCTCCATTTCCATCTTTTTACAATCTACTTTTTTCACATAGCATTTTAACACTTTTAATTCCGCTGTCTTGTCATTATATTCTAATTGCAATTTATTTCCAGCATTCAGAAGCTCCGCGACTTCCATCGCCTCGATTGCTTCCAGTAATTCCCTGTTAGTGATGTAACTTTTTAACATTTTTTCGTTTCCTCCCATTTTTATTTTACAATTTCATCCACTTATTCCGTTCGCGCATAACTTTTAGCGCTTGTTTTTTATCTCCAACACTTCCAAATACTGGAATGTTTGGGTATCCATTCATGTGACAGTACCATACGCCAGACTTTTTGTCTTGACTTATAACATATTTTTTCATCCCATTTCCTCCCTTATTTGTAAAAAAAGTAGCTGTCTATATTGCTATTTCCAGTATAATTATATTTATATCCCGCCTTCTGTAAAATATTTATAAAGCACGACATACCAACACCACCTTCAAAGTACGGCGTCGCGCTATACCCTGCGCCATGTCCGATGATATTATGGTTGTCACTTTTTGCGCCTGCCTGCAACGCGGTTTCCTTCATTTCAAATAAAATCTTTTGCATCTTATACGATTGATTCAGCGCAGCGTCCCCCGCGGCGCTTTCCTTGTCATACCCACAGCCGGACGCATAGCCCGTAAACCTTGCATTTCCAATTTCTACCGTAGCGTGTGGGTTATAACCCCATACGCTTGATTTTTTCCATTCTACCAAAATAGAAATTGTTCCCGGCATTTCTGCCTTCTCGCATGAGGCTATTGTTTCCATTTTTTCCTGTAATTTCTTCTTATACTTCCGTCTAATCCTTTTGTTAGTATATTCTATTAACTCATTGTAACTTATCCATTTTTTTTGGTATTGCTCCCAGCGTGTTGACGTGCTTTCGCGTTTTAACACGCTTTCGCACTTTTCAATAGCTTCCAGCGTATCTTTACAACGTTCTTCGTTTTCTGCAATAACTTCCCTTTTTAACATTTCGTATACCATTTTTATATCTCCTTCCATTTTTTTAATATCTAACCAAAAACGCCTTCGGCTCCTCTTCATCGTCTACAGCCTCAATGAAACTGTAGTTACTTTCTATAGAAATGTCTCCCAAGCCTTCTTCTTTGTATAATTGTAAAATGCTGTCAAACTCTGAGTTGCCTTCTTCAATGATATTGCAATAATTAACTACGTCGTTGTCAACTATTAAATTTATATCTAGCTCCGCGTCTTCAAAGATTCCGGCGTCAATTTCCGATTCGTACATTTTTTTGTACAGATTCGCTTCTGCTTCTGAACGATCCCAAAATTTGACACGTTCAACTAACATTTCTAATAAATCGTTTTCTTCAATTTTAACCGTTACCATTTTTTTACCTCCTATTTCTCCATTTATTGCAAACCATACGCAATAACAAACATAACTACTATAGACGCCATTACAAGCCCCATTTGCCCTACTACAATAGCGAACGGCGCTAACTTGGCAATGATCCGCGGTGCGCGATATTTGCGCCCGTTTACTGTAAAATACGCTTTTTTCATTTTTTCTTTTCCCTCCCTTTATGTTTATTTTAACTTTTTTTATTTTATTATACCACATTTATATAACCATTGCAAGCGTTTTTTCAAATTTATATTGATTTTTATTGTACTTTTTTTAATACATTTTTTATCAATACGAAACCCACCCATTTTTTTGTCTCATATATCGCATAATATACAAATTTTCTTGCATACTTATACATTAAAACATTGAAATTTCAAGGCTTATAATTTTCTGAAAATTTATAAAATTACATAGACTCAAGGCATAATCACTTAACAAATCAAAAAAAGTCGCTTAAAACGCAAATTAAAGCTCCCATATTTTACAATTTTAAGGCTTTTGTTCCTATTGTATCCGGTAGACCATATGCGGCTTAAACACCTTAAAATTGCAAAAAACACTTGCAATTATTTACTTTGTGTGTTATAATAAAATAAAAAAGCTAAAAACAAAGGAGGGTAAAAATGGAAAAAACTCTAGCGCAAGCAATATGGCGGCGAATGGAAATCGGCAAAACGTATACAACAACAGAATTGTTCGATTTGCTTACTGAAACTGAATATTACAATCACATCCCCGTTGAATTGCAGGGTAAGAATGTTAATAAAATTATTGCAAATGAAATGTGGAAAGTTGTCAAAGCTGGTTATGCAAAAACCTATACCTCGAAAGAAGATCTTGCAAATGTTAAGGGCATTCGTTTTGGCACTGCCCCAAAGAGCTATACCACATATACATTCCGTTATTGGATTAGGTTAAAGTAATTTTATAAAATAGAGAAAATTAAATAATATGCAGTCGCTGCCGATGGGAGGCACGATTTCTGGAATGCCAAAAAATGGAAAGATTTGGCGCAAACACTCACCCTGCAAAAAATTTCCAAGTAAAAATTTTACAAGGGATTTTTTTGGAAGGGAGTGCCGGAGTCGTGCCTCTTTTTTGTATTTTTGGGAAAGAATGGATAGTTTGCAGAAAATGGTAGAATTTGCAGGAAATTGCAGATTTGGTATGCTTAATATTATTTTCCAAAATTTGGCAGAAAAAGGGGAGAAGAGGGGGAAAAATTTTCCCATTAACGGGATTAAAATTTGCCCAAGTGAACGCCTATATAGCGCGCGCTCTAATTATGATTATATAATAATAATATAAACATCATACTTGATGGTATTATATGTAAATATTTATTTTTATATTGACATGAATACTATTTGTATTTATAATATATCCAAGGAGGTACGATTATGAAAGTAACGAATGAAAAATTAAAAAACTATCTTAACACAAAATCTAAAATTTTTGGCTATGATGTTAGCGAGGTTGACTTAAAGGTATCTAAAAACAAAATCTTACTCAATGGCATTTCGCTTGATGTTTGGCACAAGTTGTTATGGAGTTGGCTCAAGGAATCAAACGACAGAAGGAAAGAAGATTTCTTTGAAAGTCAAACATTTTTTGATAAGAAAACAAAAGACTTGTTAAATCTTACTTCAAATTGTTTTGCTTGTCTTTATTGTTCAATCTTAGCAGACCTTTGGTGTCAAGAATATGGTGTGTGGACTCCTGCTTGTTATTTCTGCCCAATATGTGGTGAGAGTGATTTGTGCGCAAAGGGTTGGTATTCATTGTGGGATAGGGGTTTTTATCCGAACTTGAAAAAATATGCAGCATCCAAAATTGAAAATCTAAAATGGGAATGGAAAGGAATTAAAAATGAAAAATAAGAATGAAAACGAAAAACAAGAACCAAAAACGAATATCGAAAATGAAAATCAAAATCAAGAATCGAATTTGAAAATGGAAAATGAAAACGAGAATCCAAAATGGGATTTGCTTAATACTATCTCGTGGATACATAGTAATGGGTATTGTCTTGAGGCGATTGAGGTATTGTTGAAACTCTTAAAGCTCGACATGGCAGTTATGCAAAAAGATAAACAAAACTATCGCAACACTTTGTCCTTGATTTCTAAAATCACAAACGACAATACAATCAAAGACATTGTGTACGATACACTTAATGGTAAATAGAATAGAAAAACATAGGAAAACGACCATCTAAGCGAGGAAAATATAAAAGTCGATAAATTAGTCAAGGAGGAAATAAAAATGGATAATAAGGATGTTTTAGCATTATTTAATCTAATAAGTATATATTGCGATTCTGTAAATTGTGACTTTTGCATCATAAAAGATATATGCGAATGTCTTTATGATGAAATTGGAATACCTTGTCATTGGGTAAAAACTATTGAAAAAAGAATTAAGAGAATTGAACAGGAGAAGTATAAAAAAACAAAAGCAAAGGAGAATAAGAAATGAATAGCAAAGACATTTTGAATAAAGTTGAATTACTGAAAGCGGCTCGAACGATGATAGAATATTGTAATAGCATGGAAGGGCGTTGTGGTAATTGCATATTCTTTGATGTTTGCGGAGAGGTTATCGTAAGATATTGGGATGAATATTTGCCAACATTAAAGGAGGTTACAAAAATATGAAAACATTTGTAATAGCTGATCCACACTTTGGTCACGAAAACATAATTCGATATTGTAATCGACCATTTGAATCTGTGTCCGAGATGGATAAAGCCCTCATCGACAACTGGAATAAAACAGTTTCAAATGACGATTTCGTTTGGGTTTTAGGCGATTTTGCGCTTGCATCGAGGGATTATACCAAATCCATAATAAAATCGCTTAGAGGTCGGAAAAGGCTCGTTTTGGGCAATCACGACAGGTATAGCCAAGAATGGTATCGAGAGGCAGGATTTGAGTTTGTATCACCATATCCAATATTCAAAGAAAACTACATCATTCTATCTCATGCACCACTCGAATTTCTAAATGAAAATTGCCCATTCTTTAATATCTACGGTCATGTTCATAATGACCCACGATATTTAGACTTGACAAAGAACGGTGCTTGTGTTAGTATAGAGAGGACGGAATATAAACCGATTGAGTTAGAAGAATTAAAAAACAAATGGAGGTTACAAAATGAATGAAAAGATTAAACAACTTTGGTGGGATATTCAGCACTATGGGGAGATCTTAAGTCAGATTGATAAATCTGATTATGATAACTTCTATACCGACCGAACTCATAAATACCAAAACGAAATTTACGAATCTGTTATGTTAAATGGGGAGTTGATTGTATTACTCAAGCGACACGACTATGAGATTTATTCATATACAAATGGTGAGAAGTTGCTTGATAGAACATACTGGCTTCCAGCTGGACTTGAGATTGTAGATACATTAGGAGGAAAATCATGTTAGTTTTAATTAGTTTAATTGCAAGCCTTATTGTCGCGCTAATTATAGCAAAAATTCTTAATCGAAAGTTTTCCCAATGTGGCTTTGCGTGTTTGTTACTATAGGATCAATTGCAATTTCGATTTTAGCAATAGTAACGATTGTAGAACATGGAATTATAAATGAGTCGATGTTGTGCTTGATAGGGGCTATAATGTGTTGGATTAGTGCAGTTACGATGTGGAGGAGTGTTTATGCAATGTAGGAAAGTAGGGTGTAAAGTATGAATAGTGATGATATTTTCTTTCTGTTTATACTATGTTTAATTATATGGATACCATACGGACTTTTTATTGGAATTCCATACAGCGAAAGCAAACGAGAAGCTAACAATATAATCAAATTTCGTTCATTCTTGGTATTTTATCAAGTGAATCCACATAAATGGGAATTATATGATTGGCATGTGAGTTATAAAGATACCTCTAAACAAGATGGCTATTATCGCGATTTTATGGGTCGATTGCATTATACTGTTTATTCTTTTAGATTTAATCGCATTGATTTTATACGCTACTTAAAATGGAAAGCTTCCAAAGATAAAATTGAGAAACGGAAAGCACAAGAATCAATTCACAGAATCCAATTAGAGCAAGATGTCAGAGAGTATGAAGCATTCATTGAGTGCATGAAACGAGATTTAGAACAATTCAAACAATCTAAACCATGGGAGGATATAAAATGAAAGATTTTAACTACGCAAAAGAACGAGCATACAGGTTCCATAAAAAGAAGTGGTATGTTATTGGTGTTGGCAAATATTCTTGCTATATATGGTCACTGCCATTAGTTCCGTTTGTATGGATATATGACAAATGGAAAGAATATCTTTGGGAATCATGTAAGTGGAATGAGAAAAGGGCTGCAAAGGTATTAGATTGTGCATTACCACATTTCTTAGATTATGATGCAGAGAATAATGAATATAGTTATTGTTCAAAATGGAATTATGCAGGATGGAATTTTGCCAAACACGTGTCTATTGGCTTAAAAATGTTTACTAGAAAATTTATACAAGAGATTAAAGATTATTTGTTTAACGGATATCAAAAAGATGGTTATGAAAAATGGTTAGAAAAGCCAGATATGTTTGATCAAGAAGTATATGTTGTGTTTAAGAAAATTGATTGTGGAGGAACACGAAATGAAAAAATTTGAAGCAGAGTGGACGGGCAGTTATCCAAGTTTATGTTTCGGTGTATGGAAACTTTATGTTGACGAAAAAGACAAGAGTGATTTGATTCCCGAAGAGTTGCGATGTTATCCAATGAATACGGCAGGAATGTATCAAACTTGGTATTTTAAAGATTGGCAAGAGGTGTTCGAGGATTATGAAGATGGACTTGAGTGTGATGATTGGATTAAAGAAAACGATTCTTGGATAAGCAAAATTGCTGATTGCTACGATGAAAAAGTGGCATTGTTCAAGGCATTTCAAGCCCAAGATTTTCGCACCTGTAGTTGCGGTGGATGTATCTAATTTTTTCAAATAATCACTTGACATTATTGTTTCTTTGTGCTAATATAGATATATCAAAGGAACGGAGGGTAAAATAATGGAAAGCAAATTAAATTTATACATCAATACATTACAATCTGAAAACACAAAGAAAGCATACAGACGAAACATTGAATCATATCTTAACACATGCGACACTATTACGCTTGAATCTTACTTAACATGGACGGCAACTATCGCAAGTGAGTCTGGTGCGACACAATACCAAAAAATCATGGCTGTTCGTGGGTTTGTTGGATTTTTGTTCGATTTAGGAGATGTTGATAGCGAAACTTACATGAAGATTAAAAAACAAAGAACCACAAAGGTGAATAATGCAAAAAAGCTTCCGCTTAGTGCGGAACAAGTCAATGCAATCGTTCGTCAAGCAAGAACCTCAAGAGAAAAAGCTATGCTTATGGTATTATTCCACACTGGCATGCGTATTGGCGAACTATTGAATATCAAGTTATCAGACATCAATTCAGAGGGTGTAATCAAGGTTGTGGGCAAAGGCAATAAGTTCAGATATTGCTATATCAACGACGAAACAATGGAGGCTATAAAAGACTATCTCAATGTTCGTAAAGAGAGCGAATATAATAACCTCTTCATCGGCAATCAAGGCAAACCAATGCAAGAACAAAACTTTAATAAAACAATTAAGCTTCTTGCAAAGCGTGCAGGAATTGATGTTGAAGCTTTGAACTTTAGTTGTCACTCGACAAGACATACAACGATTAGTATCTTAGCCGAAAAAGGTGTAACAATGCCGGTATTGCAGGAAATCGCAGGACATGCAGATATTCGCACCACAAAGAGATACATTGATAATAACCCAATGGCTGCAAGAGAAGCGATTATGGGATTGAGTTTTTAGGAGGTAAACATGGTTAGGACACAAATTCACGATTTAAGAGACGGAGACGCTTATACTGAATGGTTCGATGACAAAAATGAGATGTTCGATTGTATAGTCGATTGGTATCCCGATTGCGACAGGACATTTAAACAAACAGATAATGGTGAATATATAGTTCAAATTGACGATTTAGAAAAATAGAAAGGAGACAAAAAAATGAACAGGGATAAATTTGATCGCAACTTAACCTTAATACTTATAGCGATTGTTATGGCGTTCTTCTTGGTTATTATGCCAAAGAACGCCTACGCAGAAATTAACCCGAACCAAGTGGCAAGCGATTACAACATGGAACTTTGGGAAATGTGGACGCATGATACTGCTAATTCACAAAAGATGACCTATATGGACTATCGAGCCATTACAAACAAAGCATCTAATCAATACAAATTCCAACAGCGTGACGATGTGTGGGTTGATGAATATGGGTTCTTAGTGCAAAACTCTGAATGGTATGTTGTGGCTATGGGTAGCTATTGGGGGAAAATAGGAGATAAATTCATTATTCACTTAGAGAACGGTGAGATTATTAGTTGTGTACTTGGGGATATTAAGTCCGATAGACACACAGATAGACAAAATTATGCACATGAAAGCGATGGGCATGTGGTTGAGTTCTTGATTGATAGTGGCTCACCATATATGAAAAAAGTTGGTATGTCAAAGCATGGACTTGTGAATAAGGTGTTTAAACAATGGGATAGTAAGATTGTGGGGATTTGTAAAATAAAGGAGATGTGGAAATGAAAAATTGGGAATTTTATGAGAAAGAATTGAGAACATATGGTCTTTCTTTTGCTATGGAGGATAATCAAATATGCAGTTGTGCATTTGTTTCATGTGACAGATGTATGTTTAGTACGAGTGAATCATGCTTATGTGATGCAACTAGAGTAAAGTGGTTATATCAAGAATATAAAGAACCTATTGTCTTGACCGATGATGAAAAAGCATTGTGTAAATTGCTTGGTGGAGGTTGGATTGTAAGAGATAAAGATGATTATCTACATTGGCATGAACACAAACCCTATAAAGGCGATTGCACATGGATACGAACAAGACAATCAAGGTGTGTGAATATAGGTGGTATTTTCCCTCAATGCAAATTCGATTTTATCAAGTGGGAAGATGAAGAACCTTGGGAGGTGAAAGTAGATGACTAATTATGAGCATTATAAAGAACAGATTGAGAAGATTGCAAGGTTAGGTTGGAGAGTAGCGGTAGACAAAGATAATAACCCTCATGCGTGCAATGAAATAAAATGTGATGATTGCATCGCTGGTGGTTATAATTGCTACCAAATACTTTCCAAGTGGGCTGATGCCGAATACATCGAACAGGAAGTTGATTGGTCGAAAGTGGCTGTTGATACGCCGATTTTAGTATCAATTGACAATGTGCAGTGGTATTGCAGACATTTTGCAAAATACGAAAACGGTTTATTTTATGTTTGGGATGACGGAAGGACATCATATACAACAGATGCAAAATCAAGGTGGGAATATGCAAAATTAGCGGAGGTAGAATAATGAAATATACTATAATTATTTGCGATGTATGTCAAAAAGAAATTGGTTTCGATGATTTTAGATATGTTTTTCATAATTGGCATTATCGCATTGGAAAATGTACTAAATTTCATATGTGCGAAAAATGTTTTGAAAAATTCAAAGAATTTGTAATGGCAGGTGAGCAAGAATGAAAGTAGTAATTATTAAACATTTTGTAAACAAAGAATTAAATTGGGAATGTGGATATTACCTAGTAAATGGAACAATCGTAATTCAAAATGGTGAGCATTGGAGAGCAATTCCACACATGTATAATGAGTCGATTATGGAATGTCTATGTGGCGTAACGCAAGAAGCAAAAGACGCAATTAAAGAAGCACTGGTAAAGGCAAGTGAGTAGGAATGAAGGTAATAATTATTAAACATTTTATAAATAATGAGAAGAATGCACAGACGAGGCGATAAATGCTGTGCGTGATTACATGGTCGGCGAACTGCTCGGTGGTTTGCAATGCACAAAAGCCAAACAAAGTGGTTATGAATGGACGTTGAAAGACGGCAGAATAGTAAAGTTGCTGGTTGAAATTACGGCGGCTGAAAAGGAGCGTGAGCGGGAGTGAAGAACAGCAACTATAAAATATGTGACCGCTGTAAATTTTCTCAAAGTGAATGTGCAAAATGGAATAAAGAGAAATCGTTTATTCCCGATTATTGTACGCATATGGAATATAAAAAGAGTAAAGATATACAAAAGGAGTGTAAACAAAAATGAAAATGGACGGTAGGGGATTAGCATCTGAAGTCAATTATTTAGGTCAAGAACGAGCGGCAAGAAAGTTGTTGTTAAAAGATAAAATTGCAACGGCAGAAGAAATTGCTATTATGACAGATATTGAGGTGTATAATAAATTGCTTGAACAATACGAAGTTGTAATGACAGGAAGTGAGAAGATTCTGATTATTGCAAAAGAAAATATTCAAACTTTTAATGATATTGCAGTTTATCTTAGTAGGTAGGGAGCATTAGTGGAAATGAATCGAAAAAACATTACAAAAGCAGAAAGAGAAAAAGTGTATCAAAAGTACAATGGTCATTGCGCGTATTGCGGAAAAGAAATTGATTACAAAGATATGCAAGTTGACCATTTAGTTCCTATAAACGGTTGGAATGAAAAGGGAACAGATGTTTTTGATAATCTGATGCCGTCCTGCCGCAGATGTAATCATTATAAGCGAGCAAATAGTCTTGAAGGCTGGCGAAAGATGATTGAACAAATACCACAGAAACTGGAACGTGACAGCTACATTTACAGGGTAGCATTGGATTATGATTTGATTGAATCAAAACAAAGAAAAGTGGAATTTTATTTTGAAAAAACAGATGAAAAATTTTAGTGAGAGAATGATATGAAAGAAATTGAATTTAACATCAAAGTTAAAATGAATGAAAGATGGGTGAATGATTTTTGCTCAATGCTTCATTGGATGCAAAGTTGTGGAGATATTGGACATTCATCTGTAGTAGGGTTCTATGCAGATGGTGATGGCGATTTTAGACCTAAGTTTGAATTTAATCGTGAATTTGTAAAAACAGAAGGATATTGGGCGACAAACAAAGAATTGCCAGAACTAGAAGTGATATTTGATGCAGGTTGATAAAATGTTTCCGTAGACAATCCAATTATTAAATGGATAAATTAAATAAGGAGAGCTAGCAGAAATGATGATAGTATGTGATAGATGCAGAAAAAACACTGTTGATTATGAAACAAGAAAAGGTTGGAAACATATAGAAGTATCTGAAAAATGTTATGGAAAATTGTGGGATTTTTATTTTTGTAAAGAATGTTCAAATGCGTTTTTTGATTTTTTAAATAATAAGGAGCGTGGGCAGGAATGAGTAAATTTGAAGTAAATAGCTTTATTGGTGGTTATGATGAAATTGCGGTGTCAAAAGAAAAATTCACCAAAGACGAAGCTATTAAAATCGCCATACGTGAAACAGAAGGAGTTAAGAAGCCGTATTACTTGGCAATAGGCGATTGTTTTGTTAGACACAGGGCGGGCATGAATGAGGATAACGAACCATGTGTTGGATGGTGGCTCGAATACGCCGAACATAAACGCAGTTGTCCTTGTTGGGGTTTTCATGTATTGACAGTAGATGCCGATTTGAATGAAATAATCGAAAAGAAATACGAGCATATCTTAGTGGAGTAAAAAGGGGTGCAAGAAAAAGAGGAGGAAGACGATTGATGGCAACGGTAACATGTAAAGCAAAGAAAAAAGACATAGTGAAACGCAGAGGTAAACCAACAATAGAATTTTACAAAGACGAAAAGCCACAGTATTATTGCTATGGTTACATAGATGCGACAACGGATGAGCCGATAGAGGATTGCAAACGATGCAGGGATTTTGTAGATCATGCACAAGAGGATTTAGAAAAATATATGGAGAGTGAGCAGGAATGAAATACATTGAAACAAATGAATGGAGTATCAGTGACAATGGCGAATTGTTCACTGATGGGTACTATAGCAGAGAAGAAGCCATTGAAGAAGTTAGAAAAGAGTACGGATGTGGCTATATCGGGAAAGAGGTTCATATAGAATTTGACGAACAGGATATTTTGATTCCGGACATCGAATATGAATTGGGCGAAAAATTATATGAAGAGGTTGGCGAAGCATCTGGATATTGGGAAATACCAAGAGACATAATGAAAAAATTTGTTGAATCATACGAAAAATTCGTGATTGATTTTATCAACAAAAATGGATTGCAACCTACATGTTATAAGGTTGTTGATATTGAAGAAGTTGAGGTAGGTGAACAGGGATGAAGGCAATTAGAAAAAAGATTTCACCAATATATTTTGATGTTGTGGAGAGCAGACAGAAGAATTTTGAAATCAGCAAAGACGATGATGATGTACAAGTTGGTGACAAACTGGTTTTAGGTGAATGGAAAGAAAATTGCGGATATACTGGCAGATTTGCCACAAGAAAAGTAAAGTATGTTCTGCGAAATGTGTCTGAATATGGGTTAAAAGAAGGCTATTGCATTATTGGTTGGTAAAGGAGTGAGTAGAACGATGATTAAAATTTTCAACGAAGATTGCATGAAAACAATGGGGAAAATGGAAAGCGGACAAATAGATGTCATACTTACGAGCCCGTTTTACAACACGAATAAGAAAGCTGGCAAAAACAGAACTCTGCAAAATACGAAAGTTAAAGAAGGACAGTACGACTATGTTAGATATGATATGCACATTGACAACATGACGGATAACCAATATGCAGAGTACACAGTAGGTTTGTTCAATGAGTTTGATAGGGTTCTCGGTACGAACGGTTGCGTTTTATACAACCTCTCATACGGTGCAGAGAACACAGAATGTATGTTTAAGGCTATAAATGCAATTATTACAGAAACAAACTTCACTGTTGCAGATGTAATTGTATGGAAGAAAAAAACAGCCTTGCCTAACTCATGTAGCCCCAACAGGCTTACAAGATTAACTGAGTTTGTTTTCGTGATATGCAGAAAATCAGAATTAAAAACATTTCACATGAACAAGAAAGTTACATCTATAAGGAAAACTGGGCAAAAGGCATATCAAAACATTTTCAATCTTGTCGAGGCTAGAAATAATGATGGGGCTTGTCCTTACAATAAAGCGACCTTTTCATCAGAATTATGCGAAAAACTTTTATCCATGTACTGTCCTAACGGTGGCGTTGTTTATGACCCGTTCATTGGAAGCGGAACAACGGCAGTTGCGTGTCAAAGAATGGATCTAAGTTGCTACGGAAGCGAAATATCAAAAAATCAAGTAGAATTCGCAATTAACAGGATAAACGAAGAAACGGTAGATAGAACTAAAGGAGCGTGAGCGGGAATGAATTGGTGCGGAATACTGCATATGTGGTGCGATGATATTGATACAGAAGATATGGAGCTAATAGGCTGCGGCGGTAATTGTAATATTTGTTTACATAGTGAGGAAAGTACGTTGAAATGGTAAAAATTATTATAGGAGACGATTGGTGCGAAGTTGCTGATAACGATAAGTTGATTTACGAAGGCCATACGTTAGAAGATGCTTTAGAAGCATATCTTGATTACCATGCAATAGAATATCAAAAAGAATGGAGTGAAGAAGATGACTAAATCAGAACTAAACGAAATTATGGATAAAAGTAATTTTTTCATTGATTCCAATAATTTATATGATATGCAAATTTTAAATATCCTAAATGCCCAAACACACGCTTGTGCTAATTGTGCAGAAGCTGATTTTAGTGGAAATGGAGCGAGAATCTATTGTCTTAATCTTGGTTGTTATATGAAGTTGGATAATTGTTGTAGAGATTGGAGGGAGGAAGAATGACATTAGAAGAATTAAGAGCAGAAGCCGACAAGATGGGCTATATGATATCAAGAAAGCCAGAACGTGTCCCACATGGAAAGTGTGAATGTGGTGGTCTAGGTCGAGCCAAACACCATTTTGTTGGTAGTGAGCTTTGGGCATTTATCGTTTGTGATGAGTGTGGAGCAAAAACACGAGATTATGACAGGGATAGCAGAGCATGGAAGGCTTGGAACAAAATGATGGGATACAATAAGGAGGAGGAAGATGATTGAATTAACGAAAAGTGAGGCAAGCTCATTGATGGACTTTATTGAATTTAATATCTTTAATGCAATAAGGAATGACGAAGAAATTGATAGCGTCACATGGCTAGAAAACATGATGTCGATTTATAGAAAATGTAAGGAGGTTCAAAATGAAGAAACTAAAGTTTGAATGGTACGTACTCAATGAGAACTTTAATCGTAACCACTCCATTGAGCCATATAACATCTTTAACAACATTTTGGTCAATGACGAAACCAATGCTCTTTGCGTTAAGTACAAGCGTGATAAAATGACCTTTGAGGACTTTACCGAAGAGCTTCGCAAGATCATTATGTGGCAAGAGTGGAGTAGATGTGAATATGAAATCTTGGTAAGTAGCATGTTTGATGATAAAAGAGAGCATGAGAAAAAGATTGATTGCTACGAACAAGCATTGCCGAATATCAAGATTATTGCCAAGTATGTTTTAGAAGAATACTACCCAAGACTAAAAATTTCACTCGACACAAAAGAATTAGATTGACAATTTAACTCAAAATCTTTATATTATAACAAAGGAGGTGCTGTATGAGCGCATTATATGAAATTGACCATAATTTGTATGAGCTTTTAGAGAATGACATGGTTGTAGATGAGGAAACGGGCGAGATTTTGTTTGAAGATTCCGATATTGACAATTTGCTCTTATCTCGTGACCAAAAACTCGAAAATACAGCTTGTTACATTAAAAACCTTATGGGTGACATTGACAAAATCAAAGTTGAGGAAAAATCCCTAAAAGAGCGCAGACAAACCAAAGAGAAAAAGGTTGAGCGATTAAAGAGCTATCTTGCAAATTCTATGCTTTTGTTTGGCGATAAGAAGTTTGAAACTCCAAGAGTTGCTCTTTCGTTCAGAAAGTCTAAGCAAGTCGAAATTGCAGAGGGAGCTGATATCCCACAAGAGTACATGACGATTAAGGTTGAGGAAAATCCGAACAAGACAAAACTCAAGGATGCAATTTTAAAGCAAGGTTTAGTAATTGATGGGGTGCGAGTAGTAGAAAAAGAGAATTTACAGCTTAAATAAGGAAAGTGTATGATAACAATTTACAGAGTAAATGATAAAGAGTTTAATACTTATGAAGATGCAAAGGCATATGAGGAAGAACTCGAACAAAAAGAAAAAGAGCGCATTGAAAAGGAACAAAAGAAGCAAGAGCGAATCAAAGAAGTCGCTAATGCAGCCAATGAATATATGCGGCTCGTAGAAGCATACGAAAAGGACTACGGCAAGATTGGCGTAAAAGAAAATAATAATTTGAACAATAACTTGAATAATAATTGGAATGCAAAAGCAAAAGAGTACGAAAGTATTATTAGTGATTTTTTAAAGATTTTTTATTAAAGAAAGGATAAACTATGGCAATTAGAGAAACATTTAGCAAATTCAAAGCAGTTGGAAGATTAAAAGAAGAAAAATTAGAGATTGTAGACGAGAAGTTTGATGATGGTGTACCATTCAACACTATTCGTGGTCGATTCGTGATTAGTGTTGGCGATGGAGAATACACTTGTGAAGTTTACACAAGAGATAAGTTTGCAGGCGAAGAACACAAAGACAATAGTGACTACAAAGCACTTGCAGAACTCAAAAATTGTGCCATCGACACACCGGTTGAAGTCCAGATTAGAACGAATCGTTTTAATGACTATGTTGGAAAGAGCGGAAAGCTCGTAAGTGTTGATTGTCTCAATGTAAATCGTGTAAAGATTCTTAACGAGCCTTCCAATGAGGAAAAGTTTGAGGGTGCAATCGAGGGTATGGTTACAAAGTGTGTGCCGGAATATCGTAATGAAGAGGAAACTGGTCGTTTACTTGTAGAAGTCACAGGTGTAGGTTATGGCGAAAAGGCATTACCGCATGCTCTTATTGTAGATAGTGAACTTGCAGATGGGTTCAAGGATACATATGATATTGGCTCTCTTGCGACTTTCTATATTGCTATTAGTACCGTAGAGTATGGAGAAAAGAAAACTACAACTACAGGTGGCTTTGGTAGAAAGGCAGATATTAACACTGGGTTTACGAGAGTTGAGTGGTTTATCATTGGTGGCGAAGAACCTGTCGACGAAGAACAAGTAAATAATAAAGGCGAAAAGTTATATATCGACCCGAAAGAAATCAAGAACTTGCTTGAAGAGCGCAAGATTGAACTCGAACAGATTTTGAAAGAATCTAAGAACAAAGCACCAAAAACTAAAGCAAAGCCAAGTTTTAAAGATATGAGTAAATCAAGTATGGCAGATGGCAATCCATTTGATATTGGTGAGAACCCGTTTCTGTAGGAGGTGAGTAGATGGCAGATATGTTTGATATTTTTAATCCACCTAAAACAAAAGTTGTTAAAGGTGTAGACGGAAAAATGCTACTCGTGCATTCAAATTCGTGTAAAGTTGCCAAGACACTTGTTGGTTCGCAGATGCCAAAACCATTTTATTTGCGTTTTGAACAAGGTGCAAATTTTATTGATGGTATGCCATTTGCTCCATTGACGTCTTGGACGGATTTTAAGAAGGTCGCTAAGATGTTGACTAGCACAAAACCACAGAAGGTTGTTGTTGATGGGGTCGAAAAAGAAGTTACACCAATGGATTTATATAAAACTATTATTGCAGATACATTCGATGTTGCGATTAGATGGTGTAAAGACTTTGTTTGTAAAAAGTACGGTGTTGAAAAACTTGGTGATGGTAACAATGGTTATGGCTTATGGCAAGAATATGCAGACGAATGGTTTAATACTTGGAATCCTTTAATGAATGCAGGATATTTTATTTATGGTATTTCTCACTCTGAAATCAAGAAAATTAAAGATGGTCGTACTGGTGAGGAAGTGGAAAAGTATGCTCCAAAAGGCGATAAGAGAACCATTGATTTAATTATTGAAACTGTTGACTTTATTGGGTATGTTAAAGCTAATGGTGTTGACGAAGAAGGAAATGTAATTCCATCTAGTATCTATTTTGCTGAAACCGATGAATACCTTGCAGGTTCAAGACTTGATACTATGCCATCTGAAATTAAAGTGTTTTCTGCGGAAAATGTTCAAAATGCAATTAAAGAGGCTATCGAGAAAAAAGAAAAACAATCGGGTAATGCTGCAATTAGCTACGAAGAGAAAAAAGCAGAAGAAGCTAAAAAAGAGTGGACGCATAAAGAAATTCTCGATGCTATCAAACCATACTTGCAAACTTTATGGGGTCAATACGCTGAAGATGTTACAGATATTATGACTAACAACCTTGGTGAAGATGTAAAAATCACAGATACAACCAAGAAGCAAATTCCGCAACTTGAAATGGTACTGTTTGACCTCAAGAATTTAGCCAAGGATAAGGGTATAAAAGTTGAGTAGGAAATACACGCCTTCAACAAAACAACAAGATGCAATAAAAGATGACATGATTGGAGTAAGATTTGGACGCTTAGTCGTTCAGTCTTACTCACATGCAGAAAAGAGAAAAGATTGTAATGGATCAAGACATTATTATAATTGCTTATGTGATTGTGGTAATACTTGTGTAATAGAACGAAATTCTTTAAGATCTGGGAATACATCTTCATGTGGTTGTATTCGCTCTGAAATGCTTGCGAAGAGAAATAAGGAAACAGCGTCTTTGAATGGTAACAGTAAAAGATATAAGCGAATGCACAATAGTTGGTCAGCTATGCTAAATCGTTGTGAACATACAAATAATAAAAATTATAATTTATATGGCGGTCGCGGAATTAAAGTTTGTGATGAATGGCACAAATGGGAAACGTTTAGAGATTGGGCTTTAGACAATGGATATAATGACGGCTTAACCATTGACAGGATTGATAGGAACGGGAATTACGAGCCATCAAATTGTCGTTGGGTAACAATGGATGTTCAAGCTAATAACAAATCTAATAATAAGTACATCACTTACCAAGGTCGTATACAATCTCTTGCTGATTGGTGCAGAGAACTTAACCTTGACTATGACCGCACAAAGGCTCGCTTAAACGCTTGCAACATGACCCCAGAACAAGCATTCGAGTTGCCAAAGTATTATACTCAAAAGGAATGCGACAACAAAGTTTCTGAAAGAAATAAAGTTGGTAGCATCTAACTCTATAAAATTTTCCCCCTTAATAGGGGGATTTTTTATAAAATAGTGTTGACAATCTCTCTCGAATGGGTTATAATAAAGAAAATAAAACAAGTGAAAGCGAAAGGAGAATTAAAATGAACACAAAAGGCGAAGTTGAAAACATGATTGTAGATGCTTACAAAGACAACGTTCGCAAAACCTACATCAAGCATATGGTGCAGGGATATGAGGTGGCTATGCAAACAATATATGATTATCTTAAAAGCCACACAAAAAAGGATACGTTAGAGTTTTGTAAGAAGTGTCTGGAACGAGAAAATTTAGATAAGATGGAGGGAATAAAATGACATTTGATATTTGTAATACGAAGTCTTGGGACGGACTTAGTGAAAAATATTACAAAGACTTAAAACCGTTTTCTTTAAAAGTTAATATTAACGAAAATGGTTTTAAAAATGCTACTATTGAAGTTAATAGTCTACAAGATATTATAGATATTGTTAAAGCAACGGACGAAGAAATCATTATATCTAACTTATTTAAAAATGAAAATATGACTATAGAAATTTATGATACATGGAGGGAATAAAATGAGCGAGAATTATATTGTAATCAATGGGAAAAGAGCCGAGCTAACAAAAGAACAGATGGAGCAGCTTGGGATTGAGGAGAAGAAAAAAGATAAAAGGTGGAGAGCAGATGGTCATACAAAATATTGGTTTCTTGATTCTCAAAATAGAATAGATTCCGATATGGAACTTAGACAAAGAGAAGATGATTTTCGTTATTATTCACACAACTACTTCCAAACTAAAGAAGAAACTGAAACATATGCTCGTGTGCTTGAAACAGAAATGTTGTTGAAAAAGTATGCAGATGAACATAATGGGGAGTTTATAAACTTTAAATATTATCTTTTGTGGTTTAAAACAGCTACCGAGTTACAAATTGATTTTTTGACATCTTATGCTCGTAGACCTCGTACTATATTTTTCTCGTCAAAAGAAATTATTCAAGATGCCATAGAAGAAATCGGTTTAAAACGCATCAAAGAATACTTAACATACGAATGGTAGGTGATAACATGAAAATTATTGATTTTGACAAAAAAGGAAATGTTGTACGATTTTATCTAGGCGATGATGATTGTAACGATTACTGGGGCGATGATTGGAACGATGCGCCATATGAACACAATGCAGGTTCAGTATATGATAGATACATTACAAAATATATCGACATGTACTTCCCATTTGACTCATTGGTACTCGAGCCACAAGACGATTGGAGGAATAATTGTAACAGCCACTATTCTAAAGAGGATATGAAAAAAGGTTACGTTCCTTGTATTATTGTAGTGCCTAGTGAACTTGCGGGAGAAACGTATGATGACACTTTTGGATATTGGATTGGCTCAAAGAACATTGAAAAGTTCTATTTTAACGACCCCGAGCAAAAGTTGAAAGAGTACGGTTATATGTACACAGAAAGGGTGGCAGACCATGAACAAGAAGTGTGAAACGATAGTTATTCAAGAGTGCAATTACGAAACATACGAAGACTACAAAAGAGCAATTATCGACTTAATAGATACGCTTATTAAAAACGATTATGTTGTCGTTGTAAGACAAGAGATAAACAATATGATTATTGAATATAATTTTATTGACGAAAATTTGTCCGATAGCAGGCTCGTATGGCTTGGTTGCGATGAATATGTTATGAGTGACGTTTCCGAGGAGGGAGATAAAGATGAAGAATATTGATGCCATCCAAGCGACAATAGATAGGGTTAAAGGCAAGTATGATGTTGTTTATGATGAACTTGACGAAATTTGGAACGACTTCACCATTAAAGAGTGTCCGAATTGGCGTTTTGGATTAAATTGTTATGAGGACAACGAAGATACACCAAAGAAAAATTTATCTTACTTTTGCCAAAACGAACGAAATATCAATAAATTCAAACCAAGTTGGAGCTACATTAAAAAAGATATTACAGTATTCAATGACGATACTGAACAAGATGGATATTGGATTAGTGGTATTGACTACATTATGAATAGCATAGATTTTATCCATAAGCACCCCATTCGAGCATGGGCAGAAGATTACTATGGATACATGGCTAATTGCGTTTACGAGCCAAGTTATAAAGTTTTCTTCCAATGGGTCAAACATAGGGTGCACGAAGGCAAAGATAGTTTTATAAAGAATACACTAAACAAGAGATTGCTTCGATGGTTCAAAAGGAATATAGTTCCATACATCTATGAATTTTCTGCCGTTGATGAAGACAATCCACCAATTAAAGGCAAGGTTAGAATTTTTGATTTTGGCGAGTTTAATGGATATAGTGTTATTTATGAACTTGACGAGCAGGAAGAACGCCCACATGGGTTCTATAATTGGTTCACAGATGTGGATAAGGATTGCGAATTGTCACAAAAGTTCGATAGTTTTTGCGACAAATACAAAAAAATAGCCGACTTCTTTGGGGTCTATTGGAGCAATCCATTCGACTATTCATACCAATATTTATACGAAAAGGAGATGCCGTATGAGTTCGCAAGTGAAGTGTAGGTATTGTGGGGCTATGATTGATGATAAAGAGAATGCGTATCAAGATAAAGACCGTAAAGGCTATTATTTTTGCAACCACGAGCATTTTATCAAGGACAAGGAAAAAGTCGCTAAAAAAGCCACCAGCGAACCTAAAGTGCCTATTCGACCGCAAGCCTACAATGAACTTATTACTTATGTGTATGAACTTTATAACAAGAACATACCGAGCTTTGTTTTCAAGCAAATAAGTGATATGACAAAGCGCACCACAAAGCCGTTCACATACAAGGGCATTGAACTTTCTTTGCGTTATTGGGTGGATACTCTCAATCATGGGTTCGATAGGAATAATGGGCTTGGTATTGTGGAGTATGTGTATGATGAGGCAGAGCAGTTTTGGAAAGATAGGCAAAGGGTGGCCAGGGCTGCACAAGAAATGAGTGGTGATAATGTAATCGCACAAGGTACAAAAACAAATGTAGAAGCCCTAAAGTATAGAATTAAGAAAGGTAGTAGGAAAAATGATTGAATTTTTAAAAAAACTTTCTGATGAAGGGATTAAAGTATCCATTGACACAACTATTCATGGCATGATGAAAGTTACATTAACTCATAGGAATAATCACTCTTCTTATCTTGATGATTTAAAAAAATTAGTCCAATACGACTCACCAGACGATGCTTTCACTGAATTTCTCTACCACACATATGATGAATTAAAAGAATTTGAGGCAAGACAAAATGATTTATAATCGTATAGCTGCACAAATGGCTCTTGGCATGATAATGAACAATGTATCTATCCTTTATAACACTAGGTACAAATTATCCCCTAACGATTTCAAACCGATTTTGTGGCAGTATTATTTATTTAGTGCAATCGAGATTATTGCAGAGAGTGGATGTGAGGAAGTTGACGAAAACACAATTACCGCATTTCTGCTTAGTAGCGATAAGTACAAACCAATGCTTGAAGTGCTAAAAGAAAATAGCTATAGTGAGTTTATACGAGCTATTAAAGAGGCTGTAAAGGACGGAAATCAAAGTTTCGACTATTACTACGACCAAGTAAAAAAATACTCTCTTGTGCGTGATTACAAGGCTCAAGGGTTCAATGTGGACGCTATTTATGACGAGGGCAAAGACGAAGCAGAACAAAAGCAAAAGCTCAACTCAATGGGAATTGAGGAAATCTTGAACCACTTCGACTCAATTCAAGTACGCATGAAGTCCGAGTATAGTAAAGAAGCCCCGATTGAGGAAAGTTGGGTGGGTGAAAATACACATGAGTTGTTAGAGCTATTCAAACAAACTCCTGCGACTGGTTGTGTACTTAATTCACCTTACTTATCCACAATTTCCGCAGGTTGGCAAAGAGGACACTTAATCTTGCGTACCATGCCAAGTGGCACAGGCAAGACCGCTCAAGCCATTGGCGATTTGTGCTTGGTGTGTTGCAAGAAGGTATGGGATGTTAAGAAGAATAAGTATGTTGACAATCCACAATATCAAGGAAGAGGTTTTTACATTCATACCGAGCAAAAGCAATGGGAAGAGGTTATGCCAAGGTTCTTATCGTATATCTCAAATGTTGAGTGCTATCGTATCATGCGAGGACAGTTGACTGAATACGAAGAGCAAAAGGTTGAAGAGGCGGGAGCTATACTTAAAGATAGTGGCATAAGGCTTATCAACTTGCCACAATTCACCATGAAGTCAATAAGAGATACAATTAAGAATATGGTGCTACAATATGGATGTACCTATGGAATATTCGATTATATTTTCGATTAAAGTAAGTAGACTTTACAAGCATACATTACGATAGTCGGCACATAGGGAAACTTGTGTGTAGAGATTGGTGTTAAATCAATCCAATACTACTTGAATTGCTGGGAACCCTTAAAGACAACAAAACCACAACGCAGAAATGAAATAAATTCAATCGTGAAGGTTACGAAAGTAGAAAAAATTTGTTGTATGGCATAAGGTTAAATCCTAAGTGCTTATAATAGGCAATCAGCAGCTAAGCTCCGAACAGGAGAAAGTTCAACGACCATTCCTCTTGAGGGAAGTAGATGCAAGCGTATCGAAGTGGGTAGACCTTAACAGGTATAGCTGAAGGATAAGATATGGTCTGTGCTTATAGGAAACTATAAGATTCTTACTATTTAAGTAAGAATGTGTAAAAGTAGCGATTTTATACAAACAACTTCTTAAATTTTTATTGACATTATTTTTCTTTCTGTGTATAATATTATAAGAAAGGAGGATATATGGAAATAAGATATAGATATAGAATTTATCCCAATAAAAATCAAAAAGAGTTAATAGAAAAAACTTTCGGTTGTTGTCGATATGTATATAATTATTTTTTACATTTAAGAATTGAAGAAAGAAAAAATGGAAAGCCTTATTTAACATTTTATGACACAATAAAGCTCTTAACGCCTTTAAAAAATGAAAACATTTGGTTAAAAGAACCAGATAAAGATGCTCTACAAAAATCTTTGCAAGATTTAGATAATGCATATAAAAAATTTTTTAGAGAAGGCAATAAATTTCCGAAATTTAAAAAGAAACACGAAAATAGACAATCTTACAGAACAAGTTGCACATATAACAATATCCGATGGGAAAACAAACGTATTAAACTTCCAAAAATAGGCTGGCTCAAAACTAGAGATAAAAGAATACCAAAAGGTAGAATATTGCACGCTTCTATTATAAGAGAGCGTAATGGACAATATTATTGCACTTTATGTTGTACCGATGTAAAATTAGACGCAAAACCTAAGACACTAAATAATGTAGGGATAGATGTAGGTTTGGCTCAATTTGCAACATTTTCCAATGGTATTATGATAGAAAATCCAAGGTTTTATAATAATGAAGAAAAGCAAATTGCGAGACTACAAAGAGAATTAGCAAGAAAACAAATTGGTAGTTCAAATTGGAATAAGTCTAGATTAAAATTGGCTAGGAAATATGCTCATGTTGCGAATCAAAATAAAGATTTTCTTCAAAAACTTACCACTAGTATTATAAATAATTATGACATTATTTGTTTAGAAGATTTGAACATACAAGATATGAAACAAATTAATAATAAGACCATAAGAAGAAATATCGGTAAGGTGTCTTGGTATAAATTTAGAATGTTTTTAGAATACAAAGCTAAATGGTATAATAAAGAGGTTATAATAATAGATAGGTATTTTCCATCAAGTCAAATATGTAGTTGTTGTGGATATAAAAGTGGTAAAAAAGAACTAAATGTTAGAAGCTGGATTTGTCCACAATGCCAAACACAACATGACAGAGATATAAATGCCGCAATAAACATTTTGAATGAAGGGATAAAGAAAAGAACCGTAGGAACTACGGAGTTAGCTTGGTAAATATTTTTACAGTAGTAAAAATTTCCCAAGAATCTTATTAAATAAGAAGTTCAGAACACTAATTGTATGCAAGAATATAGACAAAAGGTTGGTAATAGTGGGAGGCAAGACATGATGTTCCTTGCGGTTGCTACTGATCTTAAAGAAATGGCAGAGGAATACAATATTGGTCTAATGTCAATGACACAAACCAATGGTAAAGAAAAACAAATTGGTAACGGGGCAGCTGATGAGAGTTGTGTATTTGGTAGCACACAAATGAAGAACAAGCTCGATACAGGTGTTGTAAGTTTATTCCCTAAAAAGTCAGAACTTGAACTTATTGCACCGCTTATTGACAATTCGCCATTTGGTGATAAGATAAACATAAATATGGTAACAAGTGTGTATAAGGGGAGATATAATATGTATGGGGCTACAATTAAGATATGGCAACATTTAGATAGGAGTACAGGAAGGATTATAGATTACTTTTGCACCGATGCAGATAACGAGCCGATTCAAGTTGATAGAACGGTGTTGGAGGGGGTTGAGTTAGTATGAGTTTTTATACAATTAAAGACTTTTTAACTTTAGATAAAGGCTCACAAGCGTTACGAAGGCACTTTGAAGCACATTGCGAATGGTGTTGGGGACATGGATATGGGAATTGCGATATTTGTAGAAAAGAATTTAATAGGATATATCGACCAATGCGGATTAAAGAATTGACGGAAAAATATAAGACGAAGAGTAAATTATAAATTTACCCCTTGACAAACCCTCTAACATAGTGTAAGATAGTTATAACAACACAAGGAGGTAACTATTATGCGTTTATGGCACAAAGATTTAATTCAAATTTTACCAAAGAATCAACTATTATCGCAATGGAGAGAGTGCTGTTGCATTGCAAGGAATATTGCAGTTAATGGGTATCCAAACCATATATTAGTCAATAAGATTATGAATTATGGTATCGGTCATTTTTATTCTTACACTAAATTAGTATATCTTGAAATGAAAAAGCGTGGATATAAAGTCGATGCTGATTGCTTTAAAAAATGGGCTGGAGATTCTTGCTTTTGGTGGAGTGGTTATCAATTAAGCAAAGAAGATATTTTTGCAGGTTGGCATAATGACAGATATTTAACACAATGTTATTTTAATCTACAAGAAAAATATGATTGTGGTGGAATTAGTGATGAAGAATGGTCAAAGATAGGAGGGTCAAAATGAAAGCATTTAAATTTTATGATTTCGAATATCCAGACGAAATGTGGGAGATTATAAACTATTTAAAGCAATATGGCGATATTAACGTTGAGTATATGAGGCTCGAAGAATTATATGAGGATTTTAGCTATGATGTATATTGCGCTCAATGGATGATGGTTTCTGATGAAACTTTGCGTGGATTCGCTGAATATTTAGCAGATATAGAGGTAGAGTACTATCTACAATCAAGATTGAAGAAGGAGTGAATTATGAAAGCAACGGAAATTAAAAATATCAAAACACTCTCAGTCGAAGAGTCGGGCTTTATAAGTATCATGCTAAGAGGTTATATTACTAAAAATAAATGGGGCGATTTGATTGTTTATGATTTTGAACCAAAATGGGAAAATAACAGGTGGAAACCATTCTTTCCAGAGCTTCCACATATGTTAATAAGTTCAAAATATTTTCAATTTATTAAAACTAATGAATGTTGGTATTTTGAGCGCGATGGTGGAATAGCAAATGTAACAGATATTTTGAAGGAGTAAAACAATGAAAGAACAATTTACTTATAACGGACATGATTATAAAAGAGGCGATAAGATAAGAATTGTATCAACTTATGACAGCAGGAAATACAATGATGATACGCTTGACGATGTTGGAAATGTATATACTATTTTGGGTTGGTTAGACCCAGATGATAAAGATAGTGTACCAGAAAGACTTATTCAAGTGGAGAGACATGGATATTCTTATCGAGATTTTATAACAAAATGGGATGAATTTGAGCCATATACAGAATCAACAATATTACCTCTTAATTATACACTTACTTCACAACAACAAGAAAAGTTGTGCAAACGATATGGCAAAGATATTGACAACATGACAGGAACCGAATTATTGGATTTGTTGTCGTTTCATTTAGATAATATATTAGTGGAGGGGTTGGAATGAAATTTTTAAACGGTTGGATTGATATACCCGATGAAGATTTAGAAAAAGATACCGATGAAGAAGTTAGAGTTTGTCAATATTGTCAAGCAGATCCGAGTGAATGTGGTGAATGGGAAGAATGTTGTTATAATGGGGTTATAAGAGAAATGCAAAAGATGGGGATGTGAAATGATTAAGTAGAAAAGGAGTTTAAATGAGCGATAAAGGCGTGAGATATATAAAAAGAAAGGAATATAACAATGTAATAAGTGTAAAATTGGTTATTCCAAGTAGCTGTAATGCAAACTGTTCATTTTGTTATATGAAAAGCTATAAAAATTATTCAATGGACTCTAAAGATTTTATGAACAATTTTATCACATCATTATCTTTTATAATTGACTCTATTGGTAATAAAAACCCAATATCATTAGATATCACTGGTAATGAACCCACTTATGATATTGAGTTACTTAAAAAGATACTATTGACTCTTAAAAATTTTAATATAAAAGATAAAGTTCTTAGAACAACTATAACAACAAATGGTTATCATATTAAAGAATTGATTCCATATTTTGAAGATGTCATTGATTATGTAAGTATATCAGTTCACGATTTTAGAGAAACCGAAAGAAAAAATATATTGGGGTGCAATCCTCTATCCGATTCTGATTACATTTCAATAATATCAAATCTAAAGAAAATCGGAATAAAAACTTCGGCTATTAGTGTAATATATCGGGAGATTGATGATTTTCATATTTGGAAAACAAAATTTATTGAATGGTGTAAGCAAATGGGATTTATTGCATTAAGGTTCAGATGTGATGTATTTTGGCAAAATAATTATATGTTTGATAAATACATGAAAGAAGAGATGAAGGATAACAACTATCAAATTATAACCTATGAAAACACACCAGATTCACATTGGTGTCGATTAAGGAGATACGATGGGTTTAGATTGTTCTTTTTACATGGGGTACTAGATACATCAATATTGACAAAGGGAATAGAATATGTTATTGCAGAAGATGGTTTATTATATTGCGATTTCTATAAAAAGACAAAGATAGAGGATTATGAATATGAAATCGGATGTATATATGACATCAAGAGATAAAGGAGAATAAATGAAGTATGTAGGCAGCAAAAACCGCCTATCTAAAGACCTTGTTCCTATTATACAAAAGTTCATAGACGATAATGGTATCAAGCATTATATGGAGTAAGACGCTAAAGTGTACGTTGGATAAGAATAGTAGGACTGATAAAGTTGAGAAATTGTTTAAGTGGAAAGGAGAATCTGAATAAATGGGATTTATAAAATTTAATAATTCCTATGTACTAGATGATATTATTATTGCAATTATTCCAAAAATTATTACAACAGTAAGTGCAGATGTAGGTTTGCATACAGAATATGCAATTCGGCTAATTACGACTGATGAAGATGTTAATGCGGAAAAGTTAGAAGAAAGATATTTAAGCAAAGAAGAACGTGACGATAAAATGTATGGTTTGGCTTACCATATGAATAAGACAAAAAGATAAGAAAAGATAAGATTGAAGGGTAAAATAAAGCATGACAGTTAAAGAGCTAATTAAGCAACTTCAAGAGTTCGATGAAAATTTACAGATTTGGTTTGATTTTCGAGCCAACGTTTGTAGTGTTGAATTAAGCGAAAATTACGATGGAGATAATGTAGTTGTATTGTGGTAATAAGGAGTAACCAATGAACACCAAAGCACTCAAGGAGCAACTGAATACAGACCAAATCATTACACTCCTCGAGTCGCTTGGTGCAGAGTTACGAGAAGAACGTAGCGACCACTTGATTTTTACCTCAATATGCCATCATCTTAACGCAAATGAACACAAAGCAAAACTGTATTATTATACTAACACACATTCGTTTTTCTGTTTTTCGTGCAGCAATTCTTACGATATATTCTCCCTTATTGAGGAAGTTTGGAACTTGCGTGATATTGAGTTTTACTTTGGTGATATAGTCAATTTTATAACAAGTACCCTCGGCATTTCACAATCCGACTTTAATCCAAAACAAAACCTTTCATGGAGAGATGACTTACGATTGTTCACTGCCACCAAAACTATGACAAAACACGCACAAATCTACCCTCTAAGCGACTTAAATCGTTTTGTCGATAAATTACCTTACTCGTGGATAAAAGAGGGTATAAGCGTGGATACCATGCGAAAATACCATATAGGTTACTACCCACTACTTGATTGTACAACTATACCCGTATTCGATAAAGAGGGCGAGTTGCTGGGTATAAGGGGTAGGTTTTGGAGAGAAGAAGATATTGAACTCGGTAAGTATCGACCGATATGGACACTTGAGAGAGATTATAAGCTGCCGACCAGTAACTTGCTATATGGGCTATACCAAAACCAAGAGGTAATTAAAGCAACACATGAGGTTAAACTTTTTGAGGGTGAAAAGTCAGTGATGCAGATAGATACGATACTTGGGCAAAATAATGCGGTAGCCATGTTTGGGTGTAATTTAAGCAAGATGCAGCTTCAACAGCTTATTGAACTAGAGGTAGAACGGTATGTGGTGTGTTTGGATAAGTGGGGAAGTGAGGAGGATAAAGCAAGATGGCGAAAGGATGTGGATAAAATTGTAAAGATGTGTAAGCCTTATGGTGAGGTTATAGTTGTAGAAGATTATGGAATATTAGATTGGAAAGATTCCCCTAGCGATAAGGGTAAGGAAGTATGGGAGGAATTGTATAAAAATTCTCTTGACAAAACAAGCCCTAAAACAATATAATATACATTAGAAAGGAGTACATAATGTATATTATATCAAATTTAGACGAAACAAAATTCATTACACTTGATTCGTTCGGTAGGTTTACTTGGAACACTAACAAGACCAACGCTTGCCACTATACAAAGGCAAAAGCACAAAATGTAATCAATAATTGTCTAACCAAACCGACAACTAATTACAAAGTTTTGGAACACATAGAGCCGATTGTAGAGAATCAACAAACTGCAATCGACTCTATTGAAAACATTACCAAGACACATATTATAGATTGTGATTGGGACAAAGAGCTTGAGTTCGATGTGATGCAAAGCGCAATTAGCTATAAATCTATGCTAAATAGTCTTGAGAACGAGAAAATTTTGCTCAACAACAAACTAATTATACTTTCAAGAGCTATGGTAGACTTATACCATTACAAAGAGTTAAACAACAAATTGTCAGCAATTACAATATGTAGGTTACATAAGTTTGAGGTTGGTGTACTTACTAAGCGCAGAGAATGTAAAGATAGGTTGTTCTTTGTGGATAGGCTGCTTGATGAGTTGAACGGTAAAGACACACAACGAGATATTGATACTTTTTTAAATACACACCATGAATATCGGGTTCGAGTGCTTGACGGGCTATTTGAATCCAATAATATCGGAGATTTTGATGAATGGTGGGAAAGTGTATTGGAAGGGAGAGGGCATGAAAATAAAACAGCTAGTTCCACAACTGAATAGAGATACATTTATTGACGATTATTTCCGAGCATGTGGGATTGATGATGTTGACGAGTTCAAAGAGCCTGTTGGAAAGTATGTTGGTGATGTAAGAGAGTATAGCGCAATACAAAGAAAAGTGGAGCTGTTTAAGGAATATTTGGAGGAGGTGGTGAATACACAGTCTAAGATAGTAATTATCCAAGACTGTGATTGAGGGGTGTAGATGGAATATGTTCTGCAACACTTATTTATAATATATTAAGATGGTACGGAATTAAACACCATAATATTATCACATTTTTTCATTCAGACAAGACACATGGATTAACTGATGGAATTGTGGAACAAATCGTTGCGCAAAATGATATATCTATGGTGATTGTACCAGATGCAGGAAGTAATGATATTGAACAAATCCAAAAGCTAACAATCGAAAATACAATAGTAGTAGTTCTCGATCACCATGAAGTTGACAAGTCAAACTTGGACAAGTTGGATTCACTTCAAAGAAAGCCAAACTTTATCATTGTAAACAACCAACTCGAACGAAGAACCAATAAGGACTTATGCGGAACAGGTGTTGTATTCAAGTTTTGGCAAGCACTATGTATGAGCTTTGATGATATTGAATATTCTTATTATCTTGACCTTGTAGCACTTGCAAACATAGCTGATGTTATGGATATGCGTAATTCCGAAAACATTGTATTCAATAAGTGGGGGCTATGGAAAGGTGTGACAAATCCATTCTTGCGAGCCTTATGCGAAAAGTATTGTAAAAAAACTAATAGCATTACGCCGGAAGATATTGCATGGAATATTGCACCGAAACTCAATGCTGTGTGTCGTTCAAGTGAGCAAGAAACCAAAGCCATGGTATTTGAAGCGTTTTGTGAGATGCGAGAGGATCATGAGGAAGTAATCAAAACAATCGAGCGTTGTTATAGATATCAACGAGAAACTTGTAAAAAAATGTACGAAAAGCTCATTTCAGAGCAACATCCACAAGATAATTACGGGAAAGTCGTTATTAAATTTTGTGAGAATACTCCATATACAGGTCTAGTTGCTAATAAACTTATGGAATATTATAACAAACCTGTGTTACTTGTGCATGAAGATGAGGATAGATACACGGGCTCATGTCGTAGCCCTATTCCCATTCGTGAGCAAGTCGCAGCTTTCCCCGATATTGTATTTGCTCAAGGACATGAACACGCATTTGGGGTATGTTGGGAGAAAAGGGACACCAAAGTATTAGTTGATTACTTAAAGTCGCTTGAACTTGATTATAACCAAGAACAAGTTGTTACATCAATCCTTGACCCATCCCATATTCCAACGTGGTTGTTCTATATCACAGAACAATATGCTCGATGTTGGGGAACAGGGGTTAAAGCTCCACAATTTTATATCCCACGCATTAGAATTAGTTCAAAAGATATTCGAGAACTTGGTAATGGTACTACACTTAAATTCAAGTACAAAGACGTAGAATACGTCAAATTTTTCGCCTCCCATAATGATAAGGAGGCTCTAGCAATCGGCAAGAATAAGCCGTTAACCATAGATTTAATAGGTAGCCTTGGGGTAAACGAATATAGAGGTAATGCAACACTCCAAGTTAAAATAGACAAGTTTGAAATTTTAGAAGAAAGGTGGGAAGATATATGGTAAAAATGGAATGGAAGAAATTTTTAGATTGTATGGAACATATTAAAAAATGGAGCGACACAATAGATGACCTCTATGATAATTACAACATAGACCTTGCTGATTTGTCGGTCAACTTCATCATGGACGATTTGGTTGATATGTTAGAACTAAACCTTGGCGATAAATTTGAAACAATTTGTTGGTGGTGCTGGGAGGCTGACTTCGGAAGAAGAAAAGACGGATTCACGCAAATCGAAAGAGAGGATGGCAAGGTTGCCAATGTTGACTCAATTAGAAAACTTTGGAACTATTTGAATGGTGAGGAGGATATATGGGAAACGAAGTAATAAAAAAGTACGTCAAGGTAGAACGAGAGCTTGACTTTTGCGAGTTCAAGCGTATCTTAGACAATATGAAAGCCCTTTGGCTCACAATAGACCAAGCAGAACAATGCGGTATCTCACTTGATGGAAGGCAATTTCGAGACGGTATGAGCGATATGCTCCTTATGCTTGCAACATTACTCAAAGATAAAGACAACTTGCTTCCATACTTTTGTTGGGAAGAATGTTTTGGCGAAGTAGATGGTTGCCTAGATACAATCGAAACCCTATGGAACGAATTAACAAAGTAGAAAGTAGGCAAGACTATGAAAAGAAAAGTAAGATTTTTAGTAGACCATGTAGACTTAGACCTTGATGTTGCAGTTTGCGAAAATGGTCAAGAGGAAGAAGTTGAGGTTATTAACGATGGCATCATGTTCCAAAGATGGGTGGAGCGTGAAAAGGTAGAGATTTGGTATCAATTTCCTGCTTTAGAAGAGGGCATTTCTTACGAGTTTATTGACTAGGAGGGCTTATGAACAGTAAAGTCCTTAAAAAGGGATATATTGAATTTTGTGGGCATAATGCAACCGAGGTTACGGGTTCAGCTAATTTAGTCAAGTTCCTAAACTATAATATTCTTGTAGACTATGGTATGAGACAAACTGGCAACGAAGCAGATGACCATATTATCAACTTCAAGCGTCATAAATCAATCAAGCCTAAAAAGCTCGATGCAATCATTTTAACACATGCCCATATAGATCATAGTGGATTGATACCAAAGTTGTATTCAGAGGGAGCAGATTGTCCTCTCTTTATCCCACATGGGTCTAAGGGTTTACTTACACTTATGTGGCAAGATAGTGCAAAGATTTTCATTCAAGACTATGAGAGATATGGCATGAATCCACTCTATATGCAAAGCGATATTGATAATACTTTAGCCCATGTTGTAGAGTGTGATTTATATGACAAATGCACTATCAATGATAATATCTCATTTACCTATATCAATGCTCAACATATAGTGCTTGCAAGACAAGTATTTATGGAACTTACCGATGGGGTAAATACGCATAAAGTTGGGTTCACAGGAGATATTAGTAATTACAAGTATAGGTATTGGCTCGATGACTTAGACAAGCTGCCAAAATGTGATATTGTGGTTGGAGAATGTACTTACGCTAATCCCAAACGTGTTCATAAGAAAAAAGACAGAGATAGCGACCTTAAAAAAATCGACACAGCTATACAATATGCTCTTGAAAATGGTTCAAAAGTCATTATGCCAACATTCTCTTTGAATCGTATGCAAGATATGTTGGCTATGTTATATGAGCATTTTGACGGAGAAAGCCCAATTAAAATATTGGTTGATTCGCCTCTTGGTATGAGCATTTCTAGGTTATGGGGTGGGTTGATAGATAGAGATTTAGACCTATGGCGTAGGATTTGTGAGTGGGAAGATGTGTATTACATTGACGATTTCAAGGATAGTATGCATTTTAGTAAAGTAAAAGAACCTATGCTTATCTTGGCAGGCGGAGGCATGCTTAGTGGTGGTCGTGCAAGATATTGGTGTAAAGAGTGTTTATCTGACAAGGATAATTACATTGTATTTACGGGATATTCGACCCCTGATTCACCCGCAGGTCAAATCAAGTCCGGCAAGCTAAGAGAAATTAAACTTGATGGAAAATTAGTAAAGACAAACGCTAAAGTAATCACCCTAAACTCTCTAAGCTCTCACTGTGACCATAACGAACTAATGGATTACTATACTACCATTGGATACAATAAACTCTATCTTGTACATGGCAACCAAGAGGATAAACTTAACTTTGCAAATGAGCTAAAAGAGCGATTGTCAAAAGAGTCCAGAACATGTAAAGTAATTGCGACAACGAATGATACAAAAGCGCACTTATAGGAGGTTCTTATGTTTGGGGTAGGATTTGCTTGTGGCGTGATTATCACACTAATCGCCATTTATGTATTCCCATTCGATGATGGAGATGGCGTATAAAAAAATTAAAAAATAGGGAAAGTTTTTTAACTTTCCCTATTGACATATATAGCTTCTTATGATAAGATATAGAAAACAAAGAAAACCGAAAGGAGAAAAGGTATGTTGACATCACAAAAAGAAGTTATTGAGGTATTATGGAAGTTGGAGCAAGAGTATTTTGACAAAATGATTTGTGCGATTCAAAAAGACCACAAACCACTAGAAGAAAAATATAAGAACAAGTGTGACGCTATTGCCAGAGCAAGAGCAGAGATTGCAGAAATGAGGTGAGAATATGTTTGCACAAATTGTTATGGGTATCGTTGGGCTATTATGGATTTTTCCATTTATATGGTTCGCATTTGGCGAAGAAAATACTTGGTGGGTGATGAGCTTGATTATATCAATCGGTGCAATCGCAGCTCTCACAGGTCTGACCAAAGTTTTTGACGCTATTGACAAAGAAACAAGGACAAAAGGTAATGACGTATTCTACCTATATGACTATACAGATTTGTGGGGTGATAAATAATGTTCATGTTCTTATGTGTATTGTTTATCATTATTCCTGCATTTATAGACTATGCGCTAATTAGAGATTTACCAAATGCTTGGGTTATGTTCACGACACTTGGGTTTTGGCTAGTTGTAGTAATAGCATTTTCTATATCAAGAATTTGCAAGAAAGAGCAATTAGAAAAACAACAAGAGCTTGCAAGAGAGGAAATCGTGCGTCAACAAGAGGAACAAGCTAGAAGGATAAAAGAAGAACGAGAAATAGTTAAAGAAAGAAACAAAGCAGAAAAACCTAAGAACGACAGGTTTGTTATGAGGGAGGATAAAAATGTTTAGAGACGAAAGAACGTTTTGTTTATATAAGATTAAAGGGTTAGACAACAAGCCTAAGCACGAACAATGGGTTGGTAAAAAGGGTTATATCTTAGGCATCGTCCTAGCAGGCACAAAGCTAGACTTTTTGATTGCTAACACCAATGAACTTTTAACCACATCGACTATCATAGATTTTGAACTCACGCCAAATGGATACATTATCGAAACTGAAAATAGTATTTACTACTTTGAGGAGGTCGAAAATGGCGTATAAGATTGGCAAGATTACAACACATGATGGGATGGATAAGGTTGATAAAGATTCGCTCAATCGCCTTGGCAGAGTAGGAGAAGTTGAGGTTTGCGAATCCAATTTATTCGATTACATGTTGTTTAGACCAAATAACGATCCTGTTCGACCATCATATGAGGGCTTTACTACGAGTGGTATTTTAAGGATTGTTAATGGCGATAATATGAAAGTTATTATAACAGAAAACAGCGTTTATGTATTATATGAGGTACAAGAAAATGATACTTAGATTTAAAGGGTCAAAAGGTTGGCGAGATATAAAGAGCGGGGTTAAAACAGTACATGAAGCCTACAAACTAATTGATAAGGACTTACAAGAAAACTACCCACACTTTAAGAGCTACTACAAGCGTACGTGGGTAGAGAATAATATGTTAAAGTTTGACGTAGGAGATTATAGTTGTTTTTATTATTTAGAACTTGAGGAGGGAGAAGAATGGAAAGAAAAAGTGGCGGAATCATTGTTGAAATAAAAAGACCTTTTATCAATGATAGTAGTCTAGCCAATATGTCATATTACAGACTTGGAGAATTATTCGACCAATATGCAAGATTTGATGTATGCAATTTTAATAGCGTAGATTTAGTCGAAGATATGTTGTCAAGGCATATCAAGTATAAAGATGCCTATATTGTATCAAGCAAAGCTAATGAACCGAATACAGTACGATTATATAAAGACGATATTGCATGGATTATTGATGTTTTATTTGAAAGTTTGATGCCAGAGGCTGGTTATGTAGTAACAGATGAAACATTTTTGGTTACTAAAAAACAAATCGCTACACTTGTATATGTAGAAAGTTTGATGAATCAAGGTCTAGTTGAGGTAGAATGGTATGATTGGAAATAAAGGAGAAGCAAATGAGTAAAATATATTACGAATGTAGCGATTGTTTTGATTTTATGGATAAGATGTTAAAATATAAATTTCAGCCAAATATCATACTTACTTCGCCACCATACAATACAGGTAAGAAGGGAACAAAAGAAAGTAGCAGAGATAATTATGATGCAAGATATGATATTCATTTAGATGTTATGACAGCCACAGAATATCGGGATTGGTGCGTTAAAATTTTTCATAAGTTCAATGATATTTTAGCAAAAGATGGTGTTGTTTTATGGCAAGTAAGCTATGGCACAAATATTAGCGGAAATCAAGATTCCATAGGTCTTATGTGGAATGTGTTATCTGATATTATTGATAAAACAAATTTCACGATAGCAGATAGAATTGTGTGGAAAAAACACAACGCATTACCAAATAACACTTCGTCTAATAAATTAACTCGTATTACCGAAGATATATATGTGTTTTGTAGAAAATTGGAATTTCAAACATTTAATGCTAACAAAGGCATTGCTTCTACTAATGAAAGGACAAAGCAAAAGTTTTATAATAATATTTTTAATTTTATTGAAGCAAAGAATAATGATGGAGCCTGCAAACTCAATAAAGCAACATATAGTTCTGAATTATGCGAAAAATTATTATCTATCTATGCAGAAGAGGGATCAAAAGTTTATGACCCATTCATGGGTACTGGTACCACAGGAATTGCTTGTTATAAAATGGGGTTGGATTGCTATGGTTCAGAACTTAGCGAGGCTCAAGTAGAATATAGTAAACAACGATTGGAAAAACTTAAAAAGGAGCTTGGCGATGAGTAATTATACGGTATTGCATTGTCATACAATGTTATCAAACGGCGTAACAAATATTGACTCTGTTACAAAGTACACCGACTACATCAATAAAGCTGTCGAGTGTGATATGAAAGCGTTAGCGTTCAGTGAGCATGGGTCATTTTTTGAGTATTTACACAAAAAAGAAGCGTGTGAAAAAGCAGGGTTAAAATATATTCACGCAGCAGAGTTTTATGTAACTAAGTCTCTTGAAGAAAAGGTAAGAGATAATTACCACTGCTTACTTATTGCTAAAAATTATGAGGGATTCAAAGAGTTAAATAAACTATCAAGCACATCATTTAATCGTGAAGATGGGCATTTCTACTTTGCACCAAGAATTACATTTGATGAACTTATTAACACAAGCGATAATGTTATTGTATCCTCTGCATGTTTAGGTGGTATTTTCGCCTCGAATGATCCCGCACTAAAATTTGAGTTTTTGCAATTTTATGTAGCGAATAGGGATAGATGTTTCTTGGAAATAGCACAACATCCAAGCCCGCAACAGGTAGAATATAACAAGGTTCTCTATGATTTATCGAAGAAATATAACTTACAACTTATCGTAGGAACAGATACCCATGCACTCAACGAAGAACATGCGGACGCAAGATTGCTTCTCCAACGCTCTAAAAAAGTGTTCTTTGATAACGAGGGCGAGTTTGATATGGTGTGGCGAACCTATGATGAACTTGTGCAAATGTTTAATAAACAAGGAGTAATACCATACGATGTAATATTACAAGCCTTAGAGAATACAAATAAGGTTGCTAATATGGTCGAGCCGTTTGAACTTGATAGAAGTTTTAAATATCCTAGACTTTACAAAGAATCTGACAAAGTTTTGCTTGAAAAGATTGACGAGGGGTGGAAATGGAGAAATATTGACTCTAAACCAAATCCACAAAAGTACAAGGACGAGATTGAATACGAACTTAAAGCTGTTCGCCATAACAAATCCCAAGACTTTTTCTTGTTAGAAGAAATGTATAAGAGCGAGTTGCGAAAACAAGGAGTTGGATACGGATATTCAAGAGGTAGTTGCTCTGGCTCGTTGATTTGTTACTTGCTTGGAATTACTCATGTAGACCCCATTGAATGGCATCTTAATTTTGATAGATTCATGAACTTGGAAAGAATTTCACTTGCTGACATCGACACAGATTGGTTTGATACCGATAGAGATAAGGTTCGAGATTTGCTTTATGCAAAACAAGGATTATATTGCTCGGAAATTATTACATTTAATACTGTAGCTCTTAAAGGTGCATTCAAAGATGTAGCTAGAGCCTTTGATATGACACCACAAGAAGCCAATGAAATTACAAGTGATATTGAGGTAAACGAGGAAAAATATCGTAAACAATACCCCGATATTTTTAGATATGTTGACCTTATCCAAGGAACAATCGTATCAATCGGTACACACCCAAGTGCTTGTATTGTATCACCAATTCCACTCGATGATAATGTTGGGCTGTGTTCTGTGGCGAATAATACTAGACCCGTATCACAACTTAACATGAAAGAAATTGATTCACTAAACTATGTCAAGCTGGATTGTTTGGGATTGGACGCAGTAGGTTTAATCAATCAAACATGTGATTTGCTTGGTATTGATAGATTGTTACCAGAGAATATCGACTTTAATGATAAAAAGGTGTGGGATAGCATTAGAGAGGATACAACTTGTATATTCCAATGGGAGAGCGATTCTGCTCGGTCATATCTTAAACAACTATTTTCCGATGAAACAGTTGAAAAGATTAAAAAACTTAACCCAAATTTCTCATATCTTGATTTAATGTCGGTAGGTAATGGAGCAATTCGACCAGCAGGAGCAAGTTATCGTGACGAGTTGGCACAAGGAATATATAGAGATAACGGGCACGAAGCGTTGAATAAATTACTTGCACCTACACTTGGATATTTGGTATATCAATGTCAAATTATTAACTTCTTGCATCAATTTTGCGGATATACGATGGGTATGGCTGATGTAGTCAGACGCAGTTTTTCAAAAAAATTGGGTACAGAACAGCACATTCCTCAAATCAAAGAAGGTTTTATAAAGACAATGTTTGAGAAATATGGCGTAAACAAAAAAGAATCTGAGCGTCTTATCGTGAACTTTATCCAAGTTATTGAGGACGCAAGTGCTTACCTGTTTTCCGAAAATCACGCATTACCATATTCAATGATTGGCTACGCAGTTGGTTGGTTGAGGTATTACTATCCACTAGAGTTTTTAACTGTTGCTTTTAATATATACCAAACAGATAAGATTAAGAGTCAAGCTATCACAAATTATGCTATTAAACAAGGGTTTAATATTTTACCACCTGTGTTTGGCAAGTCAAAAGGTTCGTTTTGGATGGATAAAGGCACAAATTCCATCTATAAAGGCATCGGCTCAATCAAGGATATGAATAACACTATTGGCGATAATCTATATGAATATGCGCAAAATGGAATGCCACAGGATTTCTTTGATATTTTAGTCAATGTAAAAGAACTTGAAATAAACAAAACGCAATTAACCAAACTTATCCGTATCGGATATTTCAACCAATTTGGTACGATCAACGAGCTTTTAATCGCCAAGGAAATCTATAACACCTATGGCACAAAGAAAACGCTCAAAAAGCCATGTGAGTTCGATGTTGATGGGTGTTTTGGCAAAGAGACAGAAAAACAATACTCGCAGCTTGACAACTTAGCCCTTTGTCGCAAGATATTCGCACAACATACTATCCCACCAGATAGTGAATACACCCTTATCCAAAACCAAATTGAGATTATGGGGTACACAATGTTAACTGTGCCAAACGCACCAATGAACTATTTTGCCCTACAAGGTATCGAAGTGAACAAGTATGGCACACCATTCGTTAAACTTTATAGGCTCTATGACGGTGGTGTGATTGAGTGTAAGATGGATAAGAAATACTTTGAAGAGCATCCGTTCAATAAGGACAATAGTGGTAAGTTTATGGCAGGACAAATTATGAAGTGTGCTTTTAAGGACAAAGAGAAACGTAAAAAGGTTGACGGTAATTGGGTGCTTAGTGGAGAGTTTGAGTATGTGCTTAGTGCTTATGTAGATGTGGAGGAAGAATAAAAATACTTGACACCACCCCAAACCTATGCTATACTGCCCATATAAGGAGGTAGAACATGAAAACAAAAATTCATTGTAAGGTCGTTCGCAACGTCTTTACAAACAATGATGGTACATTCTCAATTTATGGGTGTGTACCATCAACAAACGATTTAGATAAAATCCACCTCAACAAGTATGGAAACTTCACACTTAAAGGCGATTTGAGCCTACTTGAAGTGGGAGAGGACTATACTATCGAGGTAGAAGAAAAAAACGGCTCATACGGCTATGAGTATTGGTTAGTAGGCTTTCCAGAGATAGAAGATTTTGACGTATCTGACGTTAAGGAAATCACCGATGAGCAAGAAGCGGAAATGCTCAAATCTTTTATGACCCTTAGCCAAGCAAAACACGTTCACGAAGCCTATCCGAACTTTATTCGCTTAGTGCTTATGGGGGAACAAGACAAGATTGATTATAAGAATATTCACAATGTAGCCGAAATTCGACTAAAAGGATATATCAATAAGGTCAACGAGAGATTTAAGTATTACAAGCTCCACCTTGATAACCCACAATACGAACTATCCATAGGAGATTGTGGAACTCTTTGTTCGGTATATTCGACCATACAAGAGTCAAACTTGGCACTTGCAACCAAACCTTATGAGGTGCTTATTGATGTGCTAGGTAGAGGATTCCAAGAAGCCGATAAAATGATATGTGAATATGATGACAAATGGAAAGATTCAGAGGCAAGGTGCTTATACTTAACTTGTTACTTACTTGAGTGTAACGAGGAAGATGGCAATACGAGAATCAATGGAGCGCAAATCGCCAATGTAATCAATCAATACAATCCACAACTTAACAAGCATATAGTTGAATTGGTGGAAAAAAGCGATAAGGTTTACTACGATAAACAAACTAAGGACTTATCGTTAATGAAAACATACATTAGTGAGTGCAATATCGCTCAAACGATAAAGCAAAAGACCAAGAAGCCACAAGTATGGAATATTGATGTTGAGAAGTATCGGGTGAATGAAAATATTACACTTACCGATGAGCAAATGGCTATTTTAGAGCTTGTGTGTAAGTATGACTTTGCTATGTTGATAGGTAGCGCAGGCTCGGGGAAATCAAGTTCTGTCAAAGCCCTTATCTCGCTCCTTGAGGACAATAACAAATCCTACACCCTTCTTGCCCCAAGCGGAATTGCTGCCAAACGCCTTCGTGAAACAACAAGTCGCGAATCAAGCACAATTCATAGACGCATCATGTCAAGTAACGACATTGAGAGTGATGTTGTAGTTATTGATGAGGTATCTATGGTTGATGTGCATTTGTTCTCGACTTTGCTCAATCAAATTGCAAGCTATGCAAAGATTATCCTCGTGTTCGATTCCGCTCAACTTGCCTCAATTCAATGTGGCAACCTAGTGCAAGATATGATGGATTCACACGTTGTTCCATGTGCAGAACTTACTAAAGTTTTCCGCTATGGTATCGGTGGAATTGCAACCGTTGGTGCAGATGCTAGAAACGGAAGAGAATACTTAACAAGCGATGGTGAACTTAATTGTGAAAACGCCGAGAATATTAAAGACTACGAGTTCATAGAGGTTAATGATGAACCGCTTGAACAAGTTATGAGTGCATATGCAAAGTTGAGAGAAAAGTACGATGTAAAAGATATTCTTGTACTTACACCATATAACAAGGGCAATTTTGGTACTTACGCAATCAACCAAGCAATTCAAGAAAAATACAATCCTGCCGACCCTGTTGACGATGTAGTATCAAGAAAACTTCCACCATCACTAGGAGTTCCAATGAAAACCCTTAATTATCATATTGGCGATAAAGTTATTAACAAGAAAAATAACTACCACGCACTAACAGATGAGGGGTTTGAACATTACTTGCAAGAACAAAAGTTAAGGCTCAAGATAGATGAATATAAAGTCAAGTTTGGGGCAAATGATGAAGGTGTTTTAGACCTTGAGGATACACTTAGAATGATGGAAGAACAAGAGCCACCCGAAGCCACAATATATAACGGAGACATCGGGTTTATTAAACATGTTGATGACAAAGGTAATGTATGGGTGCAATTTGATGAAGATATGATTGTGTATCGTAAAAGCGACCTTGAAAACTTACTCCTTGCTTATGCCTGCACTAGCCATGCGAGCCAAGGTTGTGAAGCAAAGGGGGTTATTTTCTTGACCCATCCTAGCCAAAAGCGCATGTTGTCAAGGAACTTATGTTACATGTCGCTCACAAGAGCCAAAGAACACTTAATCGAAATTGGTGATATTTCAACTATCAATAATGCGCTCAAAGTTAATGAAACAAGGTTGCGTTATACATGGCTTAGAGAGCTTTTGGAGGAAGATAAAGATGTTAAATGATAAGCAAAGAAAGTTCATAGAGGATAACATAAAGCTCGTTTACAAGTTTTGCGCTAGGTATAACATTACTGACGAGGATGATATTAGCGATTTTGTCTGCAAGTTTTGTGAGCTTGTAGAAAGCGACGCTTACGATGAAGATAGAGGTAAATTTTCTACCTTCATTTGGGCATCACTTAACAATTATGCCCACTATCGCTACGAAGGCCAAAATGCCCTTAAACGCAATCTCGCAGATGGTGAAAAGTTTGTTTATTTGAACAAAATGATTGCTAATGACAACGAGGGCGAAACCGAAGTGCAAGAATTAGTTCAAACTTATAGCGATTATTTTGACGAAGTGGACTTGAGCATAGCGATTGAAAAAATGCGCAAGGCAGCTAAAGAACGCGACAATAGAAAAAAATGCAAGAGACGTATATCAAATGAAAAAATGCTCGATATTGTCCTCTACTATTACAAACACGAGAACGGCGAAATGAATATTACAGAGGTCGCTCGTGCGCTCCATACTACAAAACAAACTGTATTTAACAATTTGCAAGAATTAAGAAAGTCGGCAAAGAGGTGTTTAGAATGACAAATGAACAATCAAAATTTGCAGAAGAAAATATTCGCCTCATGTATCGCTATTTCAACATGCACAACATTACAAACGAGGACGATAAAGCAGACTTGTTTGAATACTATTGTAAAGTAATTGAGAGTTACGATGATAAAAAAGGAAAATTCAGCACTCTGCTCTATTTTTCCCTTGACAGATATCGTAGACATATTTATAATTATAAGTATAATAAGTGTAGATTTTCTGATAAGCCGAGTATATCTTTAGACTCGACTTATGATGACGAAAACGATTGGCTACAAGAGCTAGTTTGTGAAAAAGACGTTGACATTGAGTTTGTGGAATTTTTGGATATTTGTAAGCGTGTTTATGATAAACTTGCAACCAAGAAAAATAGTTACAATCGAAAGCTTGAAGATAGAGAACTCTTTACAATGCTCTTGGCAGGCTACACGAGAAAGGAGATTGGCAATATGTATAATATCTCACAACAAGCATTGTCTGTGAGGATTAACAAAATTAAAGCAGTTTTTTATAAGGAAATGGAGGAATGTTGATGAGAGTAGAAGAATGGCTTGGTGAAGATAACAAGATCGGGTTAGATATTTGGCACAAAAAGTATCAACATGGCAATGAGACATTCGATGAATGGCTTAATAGAGTAAGTGGGGGTGATAATGACCTAAGAGAACTCATTAAAAGCAAAAAGTTCTTATTTGGTGGCAGAGTGCTTGCGAATCGAGGTGTGCCGGATAGCGGGAATTTTTATAATTGCTTCTCTGCTGGATATGTAAAAGATGATTATGTAAGCATTATGGACGTATTAAAAGAAGTTGGTATTACGTTCAAGTATCAAGGCGGTCAAGGCATCTCCATGTCGAAACTTCGTCCAAAAGGCACAAAGATTGGCAAGAATTATGAATCCGATGGTATTGTTCCGTTTATTGAAATGTTCAATGCTGTCACCCAAGGAACTTCTCAGGGCGGGGCAAGAAAAGGTGCTTTGATGATTAGTTTAGACATCAACCACAAAGAAGCAGAAACATTCATCAAGTTAAAGACGGATCTGGACGCCGTAACAAAAGCTAATCTCTCTATGGAGATAGATGATGAGTTTATGACTGCGGTGCAAGAGTTCTACTATGATGGGACGATTAAAAAATTGCACAAGAAATACATCTACAACGGGCATGTTGTAGAGTATGATATCACGCCGATTGAATTGTATAAGTTGATGATGGAAGTTGTATGGGATTATGGAGAACCAGGGTGTATCTTTGTAGACGAATTTAGAAATAACAACTTTTTAGAGTTTGACAATGAGTATCAAATAGAAACTTGCAATCCTTGTTTACATCCAGATACACTAATTCAAACTACTGAAGGATTGGTAAAAATTAAAGATATGAATAAGCCTATGATGGTTTATTGTATGGATAACAATAATAAATTGGCAATCAGAAAAGCATCCCCATCGTTTATAACCAAACACAATGCACAAACAATAAATTTAACTATTAGCAATGGCAATATATTAAAAGTTACTCCAGATCATTTAATATATATAAAGAATAAAGGATGGGTAAAAGCTTGTGATGTAAAGGTTAAAGATAAACCAGTAGCATTATTAAAAGGTAGAAGAGGCGCAAGATATGTTGGTGTAAGATTGTCTACTTGTGGCAAAAATGAGCAAGTAATGGAACATAAGTTAGTCTACGAAGCTCATTATGGAAAAATTGAAGAAGGGTATGACATTCACCATTTAGATAATAATCCTCAAAATAATGTATATACAAATCTTGAGAAATTATCACATTCAAAGCATTCTTCCGTTACAAGGCATAATTGCCCAAATAATGTTCGATTGAGAAACTTAAATACAGGTCAGTTCATCAGCAGCGGCAAACCATCGAAGGTGATAATTAAAAATTTAGATGAAAGCTTAAGAACAAATTTTAATTCAACACCAAGAATCACTAAAATTGAAACAGGGGAAATTGTCGATGTATACGATATTACAGTGGATGAATTTCATAATTTTGTTGCAGATGGAATTATAGTGCATAATTGCGGAGAACAACCATTAAAAGCTCGTACAAGCTGCTTACTTGGCTCATTAAACTTATATGAGTTTGTTGAAAACAAATTTACAAGTGATGCACATTTTAACTTTGAAGAGTTCTCAAAAGCTATTAAAGTAGCTTCAAATGCACTTGACAATATCATCGAGGAAAATGCTCCAAGACTCCCTAAAGAATTAGAGCAATACAAACAAAACGCTTATGATTGGCGCAACATGGGGCTTGGTGTATTCAATTATGCACACATGCTCATGGCTATGGGGCTTAAATACGGTAGCGAAGAAGCGTTGGCTTTTACTGATACGCTATTTTACACTATGATGGTAGAAGCCATTATATCAAATGATGAAAGGGGCAAAGAAAAGGGTAATTATCCAAAGTTCAAAGGAGGCTTAGTACAAAAGTCCACGATGTTTAGAAACCATGACCCCGAAGAACTTTTACAAAACGGCGTATTACATGCTAGAAATTGTACGTTGTTATCTATCGCGCCCACAGGGTCGATCAGCACGATGGTAAATGGCGCAGGAGGGGTTGAGCCCGAGTTTGCATTATCCTACACACGTAGAACAGACAATTTAGATGAGTCCTACAAGATTGAGTCAAACATTGTAAAAGAATACCGTAGAATCACAGGTAACACAGGCGAGCTTCCAGACTATTTTGTATCAAGCGCCGATATACATTGGAGAGACAGAGTAAAAACACAATCTGTCATTCAAAAGCACATCGACACCGCAATTAGCTCAACCGTCAACTTACCGAAGGAAACCACCAAAGAGGAAATCGAGGAATTGTACTTATACGCTTGGAGTTGTGGATTAAAAGGAATTACAATCTTTAGAGATGGTTGCAAAAGACTTGGTATCCTCACTACACAAGAGGAAGAGCCGCAAGAACCTACTAAACAAAACCAACTTACTCGTGGCACTATTCTTTCGGTTTCCGATGATTTGATTGGCGCAAAGCGTAAATTAAACACAGGTTGTGGGTCATTGCATTTTGAGGTATATTTTGATGAAGTGACAGGCGAGCCACTTGAAACCTTTGTAAATGTAGGTTCTAGTGGTGGATGTGAGAAAAACTTACAATTCATTTCTCGACTTATCTCACTTGCCCTTAGAGCAGGTGTATCAATCGAGGATATTATCGACCAATGCAAATCAATTAAACCTTGCCCTGCATATGTATCTAGGACTAATAAAAAACACGATACAAGCAAGGGATCAAGTTGCCCTAGTGCCATTGGATATGCGTTAGAGGATTTGTATGACAAAATCAAAGAACGTTGCTTTGCGGATTTCGACTTAGAAGATGACTATGTTGAGCCATTGACAATCAGCTCACCAACAATCAAAGAGGAAGATAAGATTGTAAAGACTGGTGTAGATGGTCAAATGATTATCAAAAACTCTGATTGCATATGCCCCGAATGTGGTGAGCCATTAGTATTTGAGGGTGGGTGCAATCAATGCAAGGCTTGTGGTTTGTATAGTAAGTGCGATTAAGGAGTGTATATGAGAGACGACACAAAACAAATAAATCTAAACATTGGAAGTGTAATACAAATTGTGTTTATAATCCTTAAATTAACCAATTTAATTCATTGGTCTTGGCTTTGGGTGTTGTCACCACTTTGGATATCTGCAATTATTACACTACTTGTGTATACTATATCAGTTTGCATTATCAAGGAGAAAAAGAAATATGAGAGTAACGAACATTCAAATTAAAGGTTCGTGGAGCGAGGTCTTAAATGACTCTCGCTTCACCGTATCCAAACCACCACTTGACAAAGAGCCAAGCGAAAAGTTCAAAAAGTCTATCATCACAGCCGAACATTCGCCAATTCGCGACTTAATTGTGCGTGTAGATTTGGAGGATATTCCAACATGGGTTGCAACACATCTTGTGAGACACAAGTGGGAAAAATTCGTACAAACACAACGTACAGATCGCACAGGTGTGGATAGACATACTCTACCCCAAGACGCTCCTGTATCTATGCGCTGTGAACTTAACGCTCAACACCTTATCGACACAAGTAGGAAACGTTTGTGTTTTCAAGCTAGTAAAGAAACTAGGGAACTTTGGGAAGAATTTAAGTATGAGTTGCACAAAGTTGAGCCAATTCTTGCTGATATGATGGTTCCAAATTGCGTTTATCGGTGTGGATGCCCAGAATTAAATTGTTGCGGAATGGTAGAAAAGTGGTTGCCATTTGCTAAAATTGACTTGACAAACATTCAAGAACGGTATAAAATGTATAATGAGTGGTTATATTATAAGTGGGAAATGAAGAAGGGAGAGTAAAATGCCAAGTTGTTATGATATTATTAAGGGATTAAAAACCTATCCTTATTATTCAATTAAAAATAATTCTGATTATGGTGGAACATTATCTAGGATAGATTTGATTGATTCACCAGAGACTGTTGGTGCATTAAAAATCTATATCACCAAAGTCCTCTATAACAATCCTGCCACAATCGTATTTTGGAGTGATGGAACACAAACACGCAACATCTGCCCAAAAGAAACACTCTATAACCCAGACACAGGACTTGCGTTTTGTGTCCTTAAAAAGTTCATGGGTGGCGATGAGATGGCTAAGCTGTTCAATGATTGGGAACTCAAAGATTATCGTAGAGATAAAGGTAGCTGGGTTGAATTAAAAGATGTAAGAAAAGCGCATAGAAAAGAAAATAAAGAAAATAATGCTTGACTCCTTGTAACGTTTATTGTATAATATTCGTGACAAAAGAAAAAAAGAAGAAAACATAAGTAACTAAAAACAGAATTAAATGTGAGTCAATGTACTCAAAAATACTCAAAGCCCAGAGTGTTAGTTGGTGACTTAAAACCACTGAAATCTTAGGAAAAATAAGCCAGTACAAGTTGAAATAGTCTTGTTAACTATAGGGTAGAACCTTGATGGTAAAGATTGAGTAATGGTAGAAGTCTACGAAAATCAAGTAGCAAAAAGAAAAATATTAAGAAAGGAAAAGCTATTTAGATGAAAACCTATATCTAATCAATGAAAAAGAATTTATAGGTATGTACCGATGGCTTAGTCGGGAATTTACGACTGTGGAGTGTACAAGAACTTGTGAGTAGCGTATTGTTTACAAT